>ERZ1026814.1001-NODE-1001-length-12205-cov-4.448998_pt1 | contig 12205 bp, 13 predicted proteins | sample MGYA00520871_ERZ1026814 | MGnify/ENA primary metagenome ERZ1026814 (study PRJEB33270, sample SAMEA104284478) | anaerobic digester metagenome | biome: Anaerobic digester microbiome; feature: mesophilic sludge digester; material: Anaerobic digester biomass... | reverse complement strand
TTGTTGTTGTTGTTGTTTTTTTACTTTTGTTTTTTGTTCGTTGTGTTTTTTTTTTTTTTTTCAAGCAGAAGACGGCATACGAGATCTAGTACGGTCTCGTGGGCTCGGAGATGTGTATAAGAGACAGTGATGATGCTGTACTCTTGGGTCGGCATGGGGAAGGAACCACGTAGCAAGCGGAAGTTGTTCAGGTCGATAAGGCTCGTCTTGTTGACGCTCATCATCACCTGCTTGATGGCCACCGAACCGCCGTCCGCGCCGATGAGCATGCGGGCCAGCTCGACTTCGCCGTTGATCAACACCTGGTTGGCCAGCGGCTGGTGAGTTACTATGGGCCGCGCCTTGCGCGCGGTCATGTAGTTCGGCTGGGCGGCTCCTTGGCCGGCGTAGAGCTTTTCTCCCGAAGCGAGTCCGCTGGCATGGATGAACAGTTTGTTCATGAATGCCATTTGGTCGCACGAGTTGGTGGTGCCATAGAAGGGCACATCCTGCCCGATGCGCAAGGCCACGGACTTGCCAGACTTGCCGCTGACGATGGGCACGAAGGTGGCCCACAGATCCAGTACGGCACAGGCTCCGTCCGCCAGCACCACGCTGTTGTTCAGATTCACTTCCGCGAGTGCATACGGATCGGCAGGGTCGAAGGTGGCCGTGCCCAGCACGTTGCTCTGGAAAGCCACGCCCACCTGCTCGAAGCTTTCTGCAGCAGCGTCGTTGCTCTGACTTCGCCATTGAACGGCGATTTTTTCCAGGACCGCCTCTTCTCCCTGGGCGCAGACCTTGTAACGCGCCATGGGCTTCCAGGTATTGTCGCCCGCGACCACAATAGCAGACGGCGGATGTGCATCTTCAGTCACGATCAGAGCGCCGTGGGGCCCGGGGATGGGGCAGGCAGTCGGTTCGGTTTCCGGCACAATCTTGAACTCCACCTTGGGTTCGTCGCCCTGTTGACCAAGGCCGAAGCCATGACCCACGACCACCGTTGCGCCATCCGTTTCGATACCTTGGTCCGCGTTGATGGTCGGTACCAGGTCGAAGCTCACCCTGTCGTAGGGTTCTTCGGTTGATGCTTCGTCGTTGAAGCTGGCGCGCACCAGCAGATTGCGGGTTTCGCCTCGCTTCACCGTGTAGTCCACCAGCAGGTAGACTTTTCCGGCCACCATGTCCGGTGAATCAGGCGGCGCGATCTGCCGGCCGTCCTCATCCAGGACTTCGATTTCCCGGACGCGGCGCCAACAATCAGTGTCGGCGTACTCTTGCCCGTTCAAGCTGGCTCGGCAACCCAAGCTGATGACTCGGATGTTCACGTCGCCTGGGGTCTGTAGGGCTTGCAGGTTCAGCCCTAGAACCGGGACGTTTTTTTCTCCGGGCCGGACTTCTCCGCCTTGCGGTTCGTCTGCCAGCCAGACGCGGAGCAAGTTTACTCCGACATCCGCGCCCGCTTCTTCCGGCGCTTCCGTACCGGCGTCTTCTACCGGCTCCTCCACCTTTGGCGGGCACTGGCAGTGCATGAAGGCCATCCCGTCTTCGCGGCACTGCTGGAAACCCGTTACGCCGTCGCACCAGCAGGCCTTGTGTTCGCCGGGCACGCACTTCTCCGGTCCTTCATAGAATTCCAAAGTGGTGTGGTCCGGCTCGCCTCCGCAACCCATGGTCAATGCGCAAGCGATCAAAACCGCAAAAAACTTCTTCATCATTATTCTCCTTCGGTTCAGAGTTCAATGCGTCCGTCCGTGGTGGCGGCCGGCGCGTTGTGGGCGGGTGTGAGTTTGGTGTTGCAGAGTGACTCCGGAATGACCGGGCACATCTGCCACACCGGGATGAGTTCTTCGGTCTCGCCCAGGCGCGTGCGCACCCAGACAGGTTCAGCCGGCCGGCGGTCTTCTGCCCACTGCTTGAGTAGGTAGTTGGCCGTCGCGTTCACCGCGATACCGACCAAACAGAACAAAACCACCTGCCAGCACAGAGTCTTGGCTTGCCGCTTGTTCAAAATCCTTCTCCTTTGTCAAAGGACTGTTGGGTTTGAGTTTTGAGGCAAATTCACGTGTAGTCAGCGGACTCGCATCAAGACTCAAAGTCATCAATAAACCGCTAAATATAGCACAAAAAATGCTTTTTGTCAATGCTAAAGCAGTTATAGTCTGGCTAATGTTGTCTGAAAAACCTTGTTTTTAGCCCAATTTAAACTATTTCCTGGGGTTGGATCCGGTTGAATTTTTTTAGGACTTTTGGCATGTCGGCTTTTTTAAGCAAGCCGGCCTGCGGGCCGATTTGTTGAACCACGGACCAGGCATTGGCCGTGCCCCAGCGCAGGGCTTCGGCCGGATTTTTTTTATTCAGCCAAGCGCAGGTTACTCCAATGGCAAAAGCATCGCCCGCACCCGTGCTCTCTATGGCCTTGCCCGGGAAGATCGGCATGTGCCAGTATTTTTGTCCGTCAAAAGCATCAGCCCCGTTTTTGCTGTCCGTGATGATGACTTGTTTGGCTCCGAGTTTATGAAAAGCGTCCAACAGATTGACCGTGGTTCTTTCGCCGTTGCCCAACAAGATATGAGCTTCGTCTTTGTTCAAAATAAAAAGTGAACTTAGGGCAATCAAAGGAGATATTTTTTTTAAACCGGATCTGATGTGAGTGGTGCCGGGCTGAAAAACAAAAAATAAATTTGCTTTGGCTTTTAATTTTTTAATCAATGCTTGGTCAAATTTTTCATGCCCATGGCCCATGGCCGAATAATAATAACAGGCGGCATCCGGAAAATCATGCAACGTGTATTTTCTTTTTTTGAAATACAATAATTGAGTGCGTTCACCCTGAAAGCTCAGCAGAGTGGCTTCGCTGGTCTCTTGTCCTCCGCAGCTGCAAAGCAATTTGGTATTCACACCGTCGGCTTTTAGCGACTTTCGAATATCTTGTCCTTCCGGATCATCACCCACCCAGCTGATAAGCGCGCTTTTAAAACCCAAACGCGCGGCACTGACCGCGGCATTGGCCGAATTGCCGGCGGCCGGCACTTTGACCACTTCTTTGACCGGTATTTTTTCCGCGTATTCCAAGCACAGCTGGCAATGATCTTTATTGAGCGAACAGCTGACCGTGGCTTCGTTGATGATATAAAAAATATCGCGCAATGATTCTCCGATACACACGATGTCAAATTTTTGAGGCATATGCATCAGTATAACATCAAAGCTCTAATCTAAAAAAATCGAGCCGTAAGCTCGATTTACATGGCGCCCAGATTAATTTGCAGGGCGCGGATTTGTTTGACCAGATCCGGATCGTGTTCCAGTTCTTTTTTAAGCAGTTGCAAGGTTTGCATTAAATCCGGGGGCGGTGCTTGTTCATTGTTTAATGCTTGAACAGCTTGGGTCAGGCACTCGCTTTGCATTTTATAACCCAATATTTGGTCTTCCACGGATTCGATTTGCTCTTTGCTGAATTTGGGATAATTCACGAATTCGCCTTGTCTTTTGAGCATGGCCGGTCTTTGCATGGAGTTTAGCCTGGAAGCGGAGGTCTGTATTTTCATTTTTAAAATACCATCCAGGGCATTGAGGGTCTGGCTCATTTCTTTTTTCAGTTTTTGCTCCGGAGTTTCGGGTTTTGGTTTATCGGGCGTGGGTCCGGTCTGTTTTTCGGAATGCAGACCCAGTTCTTTGGCCTTGGATTGCAGGGCCGAGATTTCTTCAGGGCTTATAATCCGGCACTGTTTAAGAGGATCGTCAGGTCGCATAATTATTTTCTCTTAATGGCTTTAAGAGCTGCTTTAAAGACATCGGTATCGGTCATTTTGTATTTGGCCAGCAGTTCGTCCGGTGTGCCTGACTCGCCAAAAGTGTCATGCATGCCCACGGCTTCCAGAGGAACCGGATAGGTTTTAGCTAAAGCTTCAGCAACCGCGCCGAATAATCCGCCGGTTATTTGATGTTCTTCCACGGTCACAGCGCAACGCGTCTTTTTAACGGATTGCAAAATGGTTTTGGTGTCCAGCGGTTTAATGGTGTGACTGTTGATGACCTCGGCTTCTATGCCTTTGGCCGCTAGTTTTTCGGCGGCCATCAAGGCCGCGTGGAGCAGAGGTCCGGCCGCCATCAAAGTCACATCATAGCCTTCGCGGCAAACATAGGCTTGGCCGATTTCAAAAGGGGTTTGTTTAACGGTCATGACCGGCGTTTTTTCGCGCGCGAATCTAAAATAGACGGGCCCTTGATAATTCGCGGCCGCCAAAGTGCACTTTCTGGTTTCTTCCGCGTCGCACGGCGCCATGACGATCAGATCGGGAATGACGCGCGTGATGGCCATGTCTTCCAGGGCTTGGTGCGTAGCTCCGTCCGGGCCTACACTGATGCCCGTGTGCGCGCCCGCGATTTTGACGTTGGCTTTGGCATAGCAAACCGAAACTCTCAACTGATCCCAACTGCGTCCCGGTGAAAACACGGCGTACGATGAGATGAAAGGGATTTTACCGCCCAAGGCCAAGCCCGCGGCCACGCCCATCATGTTTTGCTCGGCTACCCCGCATTCGATAAAACGTTCCGGATATTTTTCGCCAAACGGCAAGGCTCGGGTGGACTCGGCCAAATCACCGGTCAGTACCACCACGTCCGGGTTGCTTTCTCCCAGTTCGAGCAGAGCTTGGCCGTAGCCGTCGCGCGTGGGGCGTTTTTCCACGGTTTTATGCATCCAAAAATCACTAAGTTTAACTGCTTTCATATGTTTATTCGTGTTCGCATTTAATTTTTCCGCCAAAAGTTCGCAACTCATGCAGGGCCAGACGAGCTTCTGTTGGAGAGGGCGGCTTGCCGTGCCATTCAAACTTGTTTTCCATAAAATCAACGCCCTTGCCCGGGATGGTGTGGCAGACGATGGCGGTCGGATTGGCGGCCATGGCCTTGGCCTTTTTCATGGCATCCAAAACTTCACGGATATTGTGGCCGTCAACTTCTATCACAAACCAATTGAAAGCTTTTAGTTTGTCTGAAAAATTTTCCAAAGGCATGACTTGTTCGGTGAAGCCGTCTATCTGAATATTGTTCCGGTCGATTAAAATCGTTACTTCGCGCAAATCCAATTTGCCGGCCAGCATCAAGGCTTCCCAGGTCTGACCTTCGTCAAATTCGCCATCGCTCATCACGCACCAGGTGTGGTAATCACGTCCCGCGTCGCTCGTCGCAATCGTCCCACGTCTGCCAACCGAAGATGCGGTCTTGATGTGCTGGTTTTTGTTCATGCGAGCGGCCAGGGCCAGGCCCACGGCTTGGGATAGTCCCTGGCCCAAGGGTCCGCCGCTGGTTTCTATGCCGATGTTGGCGTGATTATTGGAGTGCCCTTGTAATTTACTGCCCAGCCGGCGCAAGGTTTTGAGTTCTGATTTTGGGAAATAACCCCGGTGGGCCAAGGCGGAGTATAAAACCGGACAAATGTGGGCGTTGGACAAAACCATTCGGTCGCGTTCAGGATCTTGGCGTTTTTTGGGATCCAGCTTGGCCACCCCGCCAAAATATAAAGCCGTGAAAACATCGGCCATGCCCAATGGTCCGGCCGAGTGCCCGGATCCGGCTGTCACCAGCATTTTGATAATGTCCTGCCGGATAGCGTTGGCGATTTTTTCCAGCTGTTTGATTGTTTTTGGCATACTGAAAGTGATTGTAGCACAATGGTTTGCGTGTGAAAAAATACGTTTAAGTTGTATACTATCCGTATGTCTGAAATCGCGCGTTTCGTACCAAGTCACGAAGAACCCAAAAAAAGAAAAATTCCCGCTCTGGCCAAAACATTGGCCGTGGCCGCTGTTTTGCATGCGCCGCTGGTGCCTGAAATCAAACACGAAGTCACCGAGGGCGCTCGGCTTACAGGAGAGGCTATTGAGGTCGCTGTTAGAAATTACGTCAGGTCAGTCCATCGTGATGAGTTCAAAGAGCGGAGTGTTAGACAGAAATTGTATTCTGAATTGGCAAGGGAACCCGAAAGGATTAATTTGCGGCGTACTTTTTTAGACGCTGAATGCTCACGTTCTTTTAGCGCCGTAGAATGTCAAAAAGCTGAAAGAGTTTTAGATCAAAAACTTGCATATTTACGTTCAGTTCAACCCGAGTTGGATGAAAGGGGATTCCTTCATGAAATAGTCCATCAGTTCGGAGGGGAGTGGAGCGCCACTAAAAGCATGGTTATTGATTTGTTGAATGATGGTCAGGGAAATTGTGAAGCCAGATCCAAGGCTTATGCTATTGCTTTGCAAGAGTTAAATATCAAGTCCGCGTCCATGGTTCAGGATTTTGGAGACCATAAAAGAATAGTGGTTAATTTGAACGGAGTTGATTATCCCATGGAGGGCGGTGTTAATCCCTGGGTTCAAGGTGGATGGGCCGGTACTCTTAAATATCCGGTTTGGCGCTGGCTGGAGAATTATGCGGGTATTCAATCCGAGCCCATGGCTCCAGAGCCTGGAGACTATGATAAAAATTCGCCCACTCGTTTCGTGACTGATTCATTTTTGGCCGGACCGCGCTCTAAAAGTTCCTTGCGGGCTTATAGCGGTGAAGTTGATGATCATCGTCTGGAGAATCCGGCTCCGGTTAAGCGTGTAGAGTCTAAAATAATAGAGGTTGGACTTTGGGAAATGCCGCATCTTGAGAAAGATAAAATAAGTATTTCAGAGGCTATCGACATGCGGCGTGACGCTGAAGCCGTAGCGGTAGCAGATGATAAAGAACCGATTGTTATTGATATTACACATTTTAAAAATCCTGACCCTTTCATTATTGAAGTTTTTAACGATTGGCAAGGCCGCAGACCCTTAGATGTCATAGAATATGGAGACGTATCCCTCTTTTCTCAAGAATCACTTTATAAAGCGCTGACTTCGCCCGCTCGCATGATTTCTTTTGAAGCAAAAAACGAATTGATTCCCGAAAATTTGAATAATTTGTTATTAGACACCCCTGAATACGTACAGCCGCGCGAGGGTATAGTCCGTATCAGATATAAAGATTCTTATGTTGACTGGATTTGTAATAATGGCAAATGCGTTCCTGAAATATATAAAAAAAATCCCGTCTGATGACGGGATTTTTTAATGTTAAAAACTTATTGCACCACGTGGATAGTGGCCGTGATGGATGGATTGATGCCATCCTTGTATTCGAACGAACCCACGGTGTTGAATTTGAAATTGTATGATTTGTTGTAGCCCAAGGCATCTGATTGGAAGCCTGTACCGATCCCGCTATGAGAAGCACTGTCCTGGTTGGTCCAGGTAACGGTCGTGTCTTTTTTAATGGTCATGCTGTTGGGCACGAAGCCGGTCATGGTATTGCCGATGGAGATGGCGGCCATGGTGTCGTCAAAGCCTTTGTCTTGCGAGATGGTGGTGGTTCCGGCCATCACGTCCGCCGGTCTGTATTCGCTGGCTGATTCAACCTTGTTGCCGACTTTATAGTTGGTGAAAAAGCTGTCCGGTACATCGTCGATTTGGTTGGCCCAGTTAATATTGTATAAGGTTTTGGCGATCTCCTCGCTGTCCACGTGCCTTAGCATGCCGCCGCGGTCAACCACATAAACTCTGGGATCAGTGGTGATTTTGACCATTTTTTTGCCCGGGCGGTAAGTCACGTTTTTGCCCAAGGGCAGAGTGGACAACATGTTGTCCGGAATTTGGATCACGGTGTCGAAATTTTCGTACCAGGTGAAATAGGTTTTTTCGTTGGGGAATACGTATCTCTTGCCGTCTTCCGCGTAATAATACACGGTCGGACCGGAGCCTTTGATTAAAGATCCGGGATTAAAAGACCGGGTAACGGCGGCCGAAGCGGTGGCCGGCATTAAAGTTGAGGCTACCAAAGCACCGGTGGCCATGAGTGAAGCTAATTTTTTAAACATAAAGAGTAAAAAAATTAATGATTAGTTCAGACATTAATTAATGTCATGAATGAATAAGCGAGTCAATGTGATCATCTAACCTCAAACTGGATGGATTGTTCATTGGATGATCCGGGTACATCCGTAGCTCTGCCCCAAAGAGTAACCATGCCTTCGGTCACCCATGGTCCGGTGGATAAAGTGCAGGGAGCGGCACCCGAACAAGTTTTGAGCACGTTTTTCTGGCTGTCCAGTATTTCGATGGATTGAATACCGTCTTCATCCGAAGCGCTGACCACCGCTTCCATACTTTCGCCTTTTAGAATATAAGTCTTGCCGGTTTCAATTGTGACATAGGGGATGCTGTTGGCAGCCAGGGTGATGGTTTTGGTTTGTGTACGGTAAGTAACACCCGAAACACTGGTCACAAGGCCGTAGGTATTAAATTCCGTCCCCAAAGGACCATCAAATATTTGGCTCCATTTGCACGATCGTCCCAAATAGTTACAGCCTTTTTTGGCCACATCATCCACATAAATGATGATTTCTTTCACATCAACCGTTTCATCGGCTTGCACGGTGATGCCGGTTGTTTGTCCGGGTTCGATTACTTCTCTGTCCACCGAAATAGTGACTTCAGAATCCGGTTCGGTGGTGCTGGCGCGGGCCAGATCCAAGGTCTTGGTTTCTTTGGTTGTATCCAGCGCGGTTACTTCGGTTTTTACTTGGTATGTTTCTTTATCCAAAACCGAGGGCATGGCAAAATCGCCGGAGCAGACATTGGCATTTTGGCAAGCGGTTACCAGATTGTTATCAAAATAAATGCGAATTTCTTTAATGCTGGCAGAGTATTGAGCTGAAGCCGTAAAGGTTATCACGTCGTTTATCTTGATTGTGTTTTGTGAAGCGGACAAAGCAATTTGGATCGTTTCTTGGGTGGTGGTCGGTGTAACCGGTTCGGATCCGCAGGTGGTGCATACGGGCGGAGTGGTTTTGGCCGCGCGGTCCGTATCAATACTGACCGCCTGTGCGGTGCTGGCAGAAGGAGAATAGTCGGTCGAATTCAGGATGGAGGAGCCGATCGAATAATTGGAGAAAAAACCAACCGGTATATCATCGACTTTGGTGTTCCAATCAGCGCCGTATAAATTTCTGGCGATTTCCTCGGTGGCCACGTGCCGCAAAACTCCGCCGGCCGCTATGGCGTAAACTTTTGAGTCGCTCACGATTTTGACCAAGCGCACACCCGGCTTATAAGTGACATTGCCGCCCATGGTGATGGCGGCCAGTTCGGCGTCTGTGATGGTTTTGACTGTTGAAAAATCCGTGTACCAAGTCTTGTATGTGTTTTCGTTGGGGAAAACCAAACGCTTGCCTTCTTGGCTGTAATAATAAACAGCCGGGCCCGAGGCTTTGATCAAATCCCCGGGGGATAAAGTAGCCGCTTGAGCCTGGGTGGCGAACAAGCAAGCGGCCGCTAAAACAAATAAATATTTATATTTCATATAATGTGATTATAGCATAAAGCCTGTAACAAAATTAGCCGGAGTGAACAGCGCAGTCTGACGGATATACGGTGTGTCTGTTTTAGGCGACCGCTTTTTTTAATTGTTTGTAAGCGGTTTGGGGATCCGTGGCTTTAAAAATGGCGCCGGCCGCGTTAAACCGGTTGGCTCCGGCTTGTTTGATTTGTTTGATATTGGCTGAGCTGACGCCTCCGTCCACTCCCAAATTCAGTTTGGGAAATTTGGAGCGCAGTTTGGATATTTTTTTTAAGACTTCCGATTTGAAAGACTGTCCGGAAAATCCGGGATCAACTCCCATGATCAAGATTTGATCCACGAATTCCGGATTGGAATTTGTTTTGGGATTGATGAAAGGTATTATTTCTTTCAACTCCGTATCCGGATTCATGGCCAGTCCTGTTTGTATACGCAGATCATGCGCGGTTTCATTCAGGGCCGCGTGGTCGATGGGCACTTCCACGTGCCAGATAACTCTTTTTAGTTCCGCGTATTCCTGCCATTCTCTGATAACCGACCAGGGGTCAATGACCATGAGGTGCAGTTCTATGTCGGGCAGTTTTTGGTCCGGATGGTTGATGAGATATTCGGACCACCAGTGTCCGTTATTTAAACTTTTGGGCGTTTGGTTATCCACGAACAGCCCGTCCATAATGTCTATTTGCACGGTTTGGGAGAATAAAGACGCGTCTTCTAAAAGACGCATGAATTCTTTTTTTTGCTTGGTGAGGATGGCGGGAATTATTTCGAATTTCATACTTATCCCAGTTGTTTAACGCGTCTCGCGTGTCTGACTGCAGAGGATTTTTTAGTTTTTAAAAAAGCGTCGATGATTTTTAGGAGTTCTTTTTCGTTCGGCCGGCTTCTGCCTGAAAGACACAGGACATTAATGTCATTATGTTCACGGGCTAATTTGATTTCTTCAACCGTGTGTCCCACGGCCGCGCGTATGCCTTTGTGTCTGTTGGCCGCGATACAGACGCCTACGCCGCTGCCGCATAACAACAGACCTCTCGTCCCGCGTTGCTCGTCCCGCGTCCCGCGTCTTAGTAATTGTTTGGCAAGGGCTTGGGCTACTGGGGGGTAATCGTCAGCGTCTTTAAAGACCGGAGTAACATCAATAACTTCCTGTCCTTGTTTGGTCAGCATGGCCTTGATTTTGTCTTTAAGCGCGAAACCGGCATGATCAGCGGCAAGGTAAATTTTCATATAAAAACATTATACAATTACAAATTAAAAATTACGAATTACGAATTAATAACCAATCACCAAATTCCAATCACCAATTAAGGTATTATAATTCACATCCTACCCTGTCATTCCTGCGGCCTGTCCCTAGGAGCTGAATCTATCGAAGCTTTATGCGAAGTTGGGTTAGCGAAGTGGGAAGGCAGGAATCCAATATGGATAATTAATCATCCATATTTTGGTCAATTGGTTATTGGTTATTGATGTATTGGTTATTATGCACTTTAGCAGATTGCCACGGCACGGAGTTCGCGAACGCCGTGCCGCGCTCGTCGGACTCGCTCGCAATGACATGGTCCAGTCTAGAGATCCTGAACTGAATCCGGGATGAAATCCAAATTTTGTCATCCTCGCGAACGCGGGGATCCAGTTTCTAAACTCACCCTACCCCTCTCTTAAGATTAAGAGAGGGAACCTTCGAGGCCTGTTGAGCATGTATGCTACATGTTTCATGTTTCATGACGCGCGGTACGCGGGACGAGTGACGATTGGGATGTTAGGTACGTGAGAGGACGCTAGGGACGCGATGTACGTTAGGTACGCCAGTTGAGCTATGGACTTTCGTCTCGTTTTTTGATATTCTGTGCTCATCAGCCATTAATATATTTGAAAAGAATCGGATGGTTTGGTCTGCGCGCTGATCACGAGTAATTTACGGATTTCCTTGATTTTAATTTCCATGCTAATTTTAGCCAAAAATTTCAGACAATATTCTGGAAAGACGGGCTCTCCTACCATGGAGCCGTGATCGTTTGTTGAACACAAAAGCAGATCTTTGCCATGCGGTTGTCATCTTATGACATTTGTTATCGCATTAATTTTGGGTTTGGGAATAGGTGGCGGTTCGGCCTACTACCTGTTTACAGCCAAAGCCAAAAAAGCCAAATTAACCTTGGAGGAGGCCGAAAATAAATCAAAACTGCTGGTCAAAGACGCGGAAACCAAAGAGCAGGAAATCTTGGTCCGCGCCAAAGACAAGGCTATCAAAATCATAGAAGAGGCCCGTCGTGACGAAAAACAAGCTCAAGAAGAACTTAAAAAACAACAAGCCGCCTTGGTGGAACGGGAGACGGCCTTTGGAACCAGAATGCTGGAAATTGATGAAATCAAACAAAAACTCGAAAAGCAGTCCGCGGATCTGACAGACAAAGAACAGCAAATCCAAGCCATCAAAGAAGAAGAAAGCAAAAAACTGGAAGAAGTGGCCAACCTGACCCAAGAACAAGCTGTGGAGCGCTTGCTGTCTTTGGTCGAAGAAAGAGAACAGGATACTCTCATGAGCCGTATCCATAAATTGGAAAAAATGGAGTCTGATGAAATAGACCGCAAAGCCAAAAACATCTTGGCCGTGGCCGTCCAGCGTTTGGCCGCCTCGCACGTAGTGGAAACCACCACCACACACGTGGAACTGCCCAGCGATGAAATGAAAGGACGCCTGTCTCTTATACACATCTGACGCTGCCGACGATCTACTCTGTGTAGATCTCGGTGGTCGCCGTCCCATTAAAAAAAAAAAAACAACCAACCATACCCTACAACGTGTCCAACAACAACCATTACAACAGTAATGCCACAC
>ERZ1026814.1000-NODE-1000-length-12225-cov-3.109688_pt1 | contig 12225 bp, 13 predicted proteins | sample MGYA00520871_ERZ1026814 | MGnify/ENA primary metagenome ERZ1026814 (study PRJEB33270, sample SAMEA104284478) | anaerobic digester metagenome | biome: Anaerobic digester microbiome; feature: mesophilic sludge digester; material: Anaerobic digester biomass... | reverse complement strand
TCAAGCAGAAGACGGCATACGAGATCTAGTACGGTCGCGTGGGCTCGGAGATGTGTATAAGAGACAGCAGCACGGGGTTGGCCAGCGCCGTCCAGGTGGTGGTCGACTGCTCCAGGCCCTCCAACAGCCAGGCCTTCTGGGTGTCGCCCAGGAGGGTGCGGTCCTTGTCGGACCGGGCCTCGCAGTCCGGAACCGTTCCCACCGGGTTGTCGCCCGGGCAGGCGCCCGGGTCGGTGTACTGGCGGGTGTCCAGGATGAACAGCTGGATCAGGCCGCCCACGTCGAGGGTGCGGTACACGACCAGCTCGCCGTTCTGCGGCGGCGGGAGCCGCACCGGCATGTGCTCCCACCAGGCCTGGTAGCCGGCCTGGCGCAGTTCGGGGTCGACGTCCTTGGTGTAGTTGTTCTGCACCTCGTGGTCGTCCCACGTGGCGAAGAACGGTGCCGGTTCGTGCGCCGCCCGCAACTGCTTGTCGCCTTTGACCTGGGCGTCGCGGGCGCGAAATCCGGGGAGGTCGGTGGGCACGTCGGAGGTGTAGTGACGGCTGGTGGCGCCGTTCGGGCCGGTGAGGATGTTTGGCAGTTCGTAGATGTAGTCGCCGAGGAACACGATTGCGTCCAAGTCGTCCAGCTTGGCCGCATCACCCCACGCCCCGTAGCGGCCTCCCTGGAAGTCCTGGCACGTGGCCATGGCAAACCGGAATTGGCCCGAGGACGGCTGGGAGTCATCGGCGGGCATGGTGCGGGTCCGGCCTACGGGTGACACGGCAGCGCCGATGGAGAATCGATACCAGTAGGTGCCATCGGGCTTGAGTCCGTCGACGGTGGCGTGCACCGAATGCGCGAAGTCGGCGGTGGCCACCTCGGCCCCGGATGCGACCACACTGTCGAACTTGGCGTCGGTGGCCACTTCCCAGCTCACGGGCACGGGTACCGAACCGATGCCTCCGTCCGCCTTGGAGGGGTTGGTTATCACGCGTGTCCAGAGGATCACGGAGGTGTCGTTGGGGTCGCCCGAGGCCACGCCAAGCGCAAACGGATCGCCGTTGAGTTTGGGCACCGGTGGCAGGCTGGTGGAGGTCTCGGTGGGTGGGATCGCCGTGCCGGTGGGGGAGTCGTCGGAACCGCACGCCGACAACGCGCCGACGCCAACCAGCGCAGTACCTCCGAGAAAGGTTCGCCTGGTGGTGGCCTGTGTCCTGCCGCTTGGCATTGGCGTCGCTCCGATGGTGTTGTCACCCGAGTCCATCGCGCTCAGTACACCACACCGAACCTTGCGGTCACCATTGATGCCGCCCCTTGTGGACCGCACTCGAAGCGCCGGGTGTGCGAACTACTCCTGCGAGATGGCATCCAGCACGTTCATTCTCGACGCTCGCCATGCGGGCCACAGGGCGGCGAACAGGCCCATGATCACCGTGACGAAGATGCACAGAATGATCCAGCTCCACGGGATGACGAGGGTGCCCGACAACGCGTCCGGAAGGACCTTGACCGCAGCGATGCCAAGGGTCGTGCCCACGGCCACGCCAAGTAGCCCGCCGAACACCGACGTGATCACCGCCTCCCGACGAACGATCTTGCGGATCTGCCTGCGGGTGGTGCCCACCGCGCGCAGCAGGCCGATCTCCCGCGTGCGTTCGTAGACCGAAAGCGCCAGCGTGTTGGCCACCCCGAGGCCGGCCACCAGCACCGACACCAGCAACAGCATCGACACCGCCTTGACCGCGATGTCCAGCGGCCCGGTCTGGCTTTTCTCGAATTCCCTGGGTGTGATCACCTCGGCGTTGGCAAATTCGCCCGCCACCGGCTCGATGGCCGTCTTGAGCGCCGTGTCGCTGGTGCCCGGTGTGCCTTTGACGGCGATCGCCTGGACGAACGTCTGGGCGCCCACCTGGTCGGCGATCGACTGGTCGATGATCACGTCCGACAGCGCGGCCGTGCGGGTGTAGATGGCACCAACCGTGGTGGTGGCGGTGGCCCCGGTGCCGGTGGACACCGTGATCCGGTCGCCCAGCTTGACGCCCTGCCTCTTCGCCGCATCGGCGGACAACCAGACCTGGCCGTCATCGGTGTTGGCTTGGCGGGTGGGACCTTCGGTGACACCCAGGTCATACACCTTGGGCACCTCGGCCAGGCCGGCCACCGCAACACCCGATGCCTCACCCCGAGGGCCGGCGACGGTGGCGTTGGAGAACGCCGTCGGCACCACGGCGGCAACACCCTGCGCCTTGGCTAGTGCGTCGGTGATGGAGGTGGGGTCGGGTGGGACCAGCTGGTTTGGGACCACGAACCAGGCGGCGGTGGTGTTGTTCCTCAGTTGGTTCTCAAGGCTCTGCTTCACCGACAACCCCACCGTGGCCACCAGTGCGATGAGTGCGAGGCCGATCATGAGCGCCCCGGCGGTGGTGGCGGTGCGGCGTGGGTTGCGCGCCGCGTTCGTGCGCGCCAGCGTCGCAATGGGGCCTCGTCCCAAGGGTGCGCCGATCAGCCGCACGGCCGGAGCGGCGATCAGCCGTGAGAGGCCGGCCAGGGCCAGGAACATCACCACTGCGCCGCCACCGATCAGGCCGATCCTGGAGCTGATCGAACGGCCGTCGCCCAGGCCGACGACGATGCCGGCAATGCCGATCACCAAGGCGATCGGTGCAATCAACAGGCCGCGAAGGCCACGGCCGGCCGGGGTGGCCTCGTGTTGGCGCATTGCCGCCACCGGCGCCACCCGCATGGCCCGCAGCGCGGGGAAGAGGGCCGAGGCGAGCGTGACGCCCATGCCGATGCCCAGGCCGACGGCCACCGTGCGGGTCGAGATCACCAGGTGCGCCCCGCGCTCGGTGTCGATGGCCCAGCCGGCGAGCGTGGACAATGCCAGCCCCGTCGCCAAACCGAGGATCGATGCCAGTACCCCGATCACGGCGGCCTCTCCGAGGACCGATGCGAACACCTGGCGTCTGCCGGCGCCGACGGCACGCAGTACCGCAAGTTCCTTGGTGCGTTGGGCGACCACGATGGAAAACGTGTTGGCCACCAGGAACGTGCCCACAAACAGGGTGATGCCGGCGAACACCAGCATGCCGGTCTCTATGCCGTCCACGATCGTGTTGATGATGCCGACCACCTGGGCGGTGAGATCGTCTGCGCTCCCGACGGTGACCCCGCTGGGCAGCCGGTCTTCGATTGCGGCCTTGACCGCACCGACGTCGGCGTCTGGAGCGACCGCCACCAGGATCGTGTCGACCCGATCGTCGCCGCCGAACAGCTCGGCGTTCACCACCGGGTCAAACACCGCTACGGCATCGGTGAACTGGAACATGGAGTTGGTGTCGGGCACCACCGGCGACACGATGGCCGTCACCGTCATCTGTCGACGGCCGGTGGGGAGGAACACCACAACGGTGTCACCCACCTGTGCGTTGGCTGCGGTCGTGCCGCCCTCGTTGACCGCCAACTGGTCGGGGCCCTTCGGCGCGGTGCCGGAGACGAGGTGCCACTGGGCCGGGTCGTAGGCCGAGGTGGTTGCCGAGCTTTGGATCTGACCCAGGGTGCCCTCGGTTCGGTCCGGCACCTCGAAGGCCACCCCCCGTTGGGTCTGCCCCACGGTGGTCGCTACGCCGTCCACACCCTTCAACTCGTCGGCCAACGAGGCGTCGAGGGTGCCGCTGAAACCAAAAGCAGTGAGTTTGGGGGAGACGAACAGCAAGCGATCGGTGCCCGGCACGCCGGTATCGGAACCCGGCAAGGCAGTCGAGGTTTGGTCGTCGAGGATGCCCCGCAGCTGATCGGCCAATCCGTAGGCCGTCGTGATGAACGTGACGCCGATGAACACGGCGAACGTGGTGAGCAGAAAGCGGAGGAGGTGCGCTCGGGTGCTTCGCAGGGTCAATCGCAGGATCACCGGTCCATTCTGTCAGCCGTCGCCCGGGTACCGTGGCGGCGAGCACCCGTTCGCCGATGCCTTCGATCACAGGAGTAAGCCATGAGCCCCGATGTCGCGGAGAATTCGCCCCAGAGCCCGGTGTCCCCGGCCGACTCGACCTGGGAGTGCTTCGACGTCGATCTGAGCGACGGGGTCGCCCACGTCCGGTTGAACCGTCCGGAGGCCTACAACTCGATGGTCCCGGCGTTCTGGACCGAGCTCCCCGCCATCGTGGAGGGGCTCGATGCCGCAGGCACCACCCGCGTGATGGTGCTGTCGTCGACCGGCAAGCACTTCTCGGCCGGAATGGACCTGGCGGTGTTCACCGAGGGCGGCCTTGGTGGTGCGTCGGGCGTGTCCGAGCAGGGGCGCCGCAACGCAGGCCTGTGGCTCATGGTGCAGCACCTCCAGCGCAGCTTCACCGCCCTGGCGAACGCCCGGTTTCCCGTGCTCGCAGCGGTGCAGGGCGGCTGTATCGGGGGCGCCGTCGACATGGTCGCGGCGGCCGATTGCCGCTATGGCACCGAGGACAGCTTCGTCTGCATTCAGGAGATCAACATCGCCATGACGGCCGACGTCGGCACGCTGCAGCGCCTGGGCAGGCTGGTGCCCGAGGGCGTGGCCCGCGAGTGGGCCTACACCGGCGACCGAATCCCGGCCGGACGCGTCCGTGAGGTTGGGTTTTTCAACGAGACCTTTGCCGACCATGAAGCGCTCGTCGCCGGCGTGCTCGAAATCGCACGGCGTATCGCCGCCCAGTCGCCGCTGGCGATCTGGGGAACCAAAGAGGCCATCAGCTATGCCCGGGACCACTCCACTGCCGACGCCCTGCATCAGATGGCCGGGTGGCAGTCGGGCATGTTCCAGCCTGGCGACATGATGGAGGCCTTCACCGCCAAAGGCGAAAAGCGTGCGCCCGTCTTCGAGGGGCTGCCGCCGCTTCCCGGAGCCCGCTGACGTGACGCTCGGCCTTTTCGACCTGGACAACACGTTGATCGACCGGCGTGCGATGTTTGCACGCTGGGCCTCGGGCATGCTGGAACGCCTTGGAATCGGCGAGGCCGACGGCCTGGCCTGGCTGATCGAGGTGGACGGCAACGGCTATGGCGACAAGGCCCGCTGGATGCCGCAGGCCGCCAAACGGTTCGACGTACCCGAAGGGGCGATCGCAGCAGACCGGACGACCCACTGGGTGGCGTCGATTCAGGTCGACCCAAACGTCGGGCCGGCCTTGGAGCGACTGAGTGATGCCGGGTGGACCCTGGGCATGGTGACCAACGGCCCGTCAACCCAGTGGGACAAGATCAACGCGACCGGGTTGGGAGTGCATTTCGACGCCGTGGTCGTGTCGGAGGTGGTCGGCACCCGCAAGCCCGACCCGGCCATCTTTGAGCTGGCCGCCGAGATGTGCGGCCGGCCGCTGGAGGGCTGGATGGTGGGAGACCATCCGCACTTCGACGTGGCGGGTGGCCGGGCCGTTGGTCTGTCGGGTGCCTGGATGCGAGGACCCGACCCGTGGCCGACGGGTCTTGAGCCGCCTGATCTGACGGTGGAGTCAATCGCGGAATTCGTCGACGTGGTGCTGGCCGGGTAGCCCGATTCCACCGGGGTTTCAGCCGGGCGTGATCAACCGTTCACGCCCTCCGGCCGGCGAACCACCTCGGTGCCCGGGCCCAACATCACGGCCGGTGCGCGGCGGGGTGTAGGCGTCGGCCCTGGCCACGTTGACCGAGTAGCCGAGGTCGTCCACCTTGGGCGGCGGGGCGGGCGCTCAACCGCAGCCCACCACCAGGAGCCCGATGGTGGCTAGGACTCGTCGTCGCTGGACGGCAGGAACTGGAAGGTCAGGTCACCCAGCTTGACCAGGGTGGAGGCCACCCAACCACCCATCGCCCCAAAATGGTCGTCGAGCACCGAGCCGTCCGCCAGCGTGGACTCGTCCAACTCGTAGGTTCCCTCGTAGGACACCTCGGCCGACCACTCGGTGCTGGTCAACTCTGCGTTGTGCAGGGCTTCGGTGGTCAGCCCCTCCCGGTGCAGTCGCTCCGGGCCCACCGCCGGACTGTCCGCGGGGAGGGCGGCCAACAACCCGGACAGGTCGGGCTGTTCGGACAGACGCTGGATGCGAAATGACACCTCGATCTCGATGCTGGGAGCCTCGGCGAGATCCTCGTCGATGTACCAGGAGCGGTACGCGGTCTGGCTCCAGGTGGGCCACTCCAGGGTGAGATCGGCCCGTATCCGTGGGGGTGTGCCTTCGCCGGGCAGCCCGTAGGAGGTTTCCCAGGTGACGTCTCCCAGCAGAATGTCGGTCTGGAAGCGCTCCTCGAAGGCCTGACGTTCCAACATGGCCCGTTCCATGGCGTCGCGCAGCGCTCCGATGGCGTCGGTGAAGACATGGTCGAGCATGGTCGGCGACCCTACTGTCACGCTCCTGGCGATGTCAGCCGCTGGACGTGAGGTGGGGGCTCATCACCACGGTGGGGACCGAGCCGCCGACCGCCTTGAATCGCAGGGTGGCGATGCGCCGTCCCGACTGCACCGCCGGGCGGGGCGGCCCCAGGAGTTCGCCGAGACGGGCCGCGGTGTCGTCGAGATCGCCGGAGTTCAGCGCAAGTCCGAAGAAGGCGGCCGGCGCGTCGGGGGAGGCCGCCGCGGCGCCGACGTCGGCGGGTCCCACCAGCTCCACGATCACGGGTCCGGCCCAGAAAAAAACCTGCCGCATCGCTTCGCCGTCGCCGTCGGTGTCCCGGGTGCGACGGGCCTCGAAGCCGGCGCCGAGGAGCGCAGCGGTCGTTCGCTGCACGTGTGGTGAGCCGATGACGAGGTGATCCAGCCCGGTCACTCCGTTGTGATGGCCGGGGACGGATGTCCGGGCATCTTCGGCAACTTCGGCAACCTCGTCGGTCGGCTCGTCCGGCACCCAGGCGGTCGGCAGCCCGTCAATGTCTGCCGCGTTGATTGTGCCTTGCGTTGGCAGACCCTCGGCATGGGACACCAGGTCCCATCGCAGCAGGCCGCGCGGCCCGCCGTCGCCATGAAGCAGCACGCGCACTGCGCCCAGCAGCACCGAGTGGGGCGCAGCGCCCGTGGGTTCAGCGACAGCGAAACCGGCTCGACTCCAAGCTGACGCCGCGTCACCGACATGGAGGGTGTGGAGTTGAGGTCCGGCGGTCATCGTCGCGACGATACCGGTCCTTACCCTCGTTCACGGGTGTGCTGATACACGGCCAGCGTGCGCTGTCGAGCATCGCCATGGTCGACGATCGGGCGAGGATAGTGAGTGCCCAACTCGACGCCCGCTTCGGCAAGCACCCGGTCGGGTGCGGCCCCCGGCTCGTGGATCCAGGCGCGCGGGAGGTTGACGAGTTCCGGTACCCAACTGCGCACGAAGTCACCGTCGGGGTCGAACTTTTTGGCCTGTGTCGTCGGGTTGAAGATCCGAAAGTACGGCGCGGCGTCGGGACCGGTGCCAGCGACCCACTGCCAGTTGCCGACGTTCTGGGTGGTGTCGCCGTCCACCAGCAGGCGACGAAAGTGGGCTTCCCCCCAACGCCAGTCCACCAGCAGGTCCTTCACCAGAAAGGAGGCGACGATCATGCGCACGCGGTTGTGCATCCAGCCGGTGGCGGCCAACTGACGCATGCCGGCGTCGACGATTGGATAGCCGGTGGTGCCGGCACACCACGCCTCAAACTCCTCGTTGTCGTTCTGCCACTGCAACGCCTCGTAGGCGGGCCGCATGGGGTGCCGGGTGAGCCGTGGGTGCTCCCAGAGCAGGTGGGCGTACCAGTCGCGCCACGCCAACTGTCGAACGATCGCAGCGCCTCCGGGAACGTCGCGGAGTGCGACTGCGGCCCGTCGTGGCGACAGGGTGCCGAAGTGCAGGTCAACCGACAGCTCCGAGGTTGAGGCCAGATCGGGTCGATCCCGCTCGTCGCTGTAGCGGGCCGCGCGCTGCACGGCGGCATCGAGTCGGCCCAGCGCGGCCCGTGAGCCACCGGAGTGATGTGGGTCGTCGCCCGACCCGGGCAGGTCGCCAAGCGTGGTGGTGGTGCCGGTACCCCAGGCGGCCGAGGCCGGTGGCCGGGTGACCTCGGCAACCGAACGGTCGGGGTCGGTCCTTTGATCCACCCAAGGATCCCAGGGGGTGTCCCGCCAGCGCTTGTAGAACGGGGTGAACACCTGGGACACGTCGCCCTTTGCCGTCGTCACCGACCTGGGGGGCACTACCAACGTGCCCCAGAAGGTGTGGAACGGCACCGGTTGATCACCATGAGTTCGGGCGGCGAGGGAATCCAGGGCGCGAAACACCCGTTGGTCCCGCCTGCGGCTGCCCGGTGCGGCGTCGGCGTTGGCGTACAGCGCATCGGCGCCCGCCTCCTCCATCACCTGGGGCACCACCGTGGCAGGGTCGCCGCTGCGCAGCCTCAGACGCCCGCCGAGCGCCTGCAGATCCTCGTCCAGCGCCCGAAGGTGGGCGGCAAGTTGGGTGCGCCGGTGCGGGCCGGCCAGGTCCATCACCGCGGGGTCCACCACGAACAGCGCCGTCACCCGGCGACATGCCCCCACCGCGGTGTCCCATGCCGGGTTGTCGATCAGCCTGAGGTCCTTGCGGAACCAGACCACTCCGTGATCGTTCATTGCTGTAGCTGGTTCAGGTGCGTGGGGCCAGGGTGTCGTTGCCTCGAAGGCGCAGGGAGATGTCGGCGCATTCCGGGCAGTCTGCCGCGGAGAACACGCCCGCCTTTGCCAGGTAGCCGTACATGACGCATCCCAGGCACAGCCCGAACGCCGCCTCCAGTGATGCGGCCACCATGATCGCCGCCACCAGCGTGACACCCGGGCCGGTCAGGCCGAAGGCGAGCCAGGTCACTGCGGCGGCGGTGGACAATGCCGTGCCGATGCCCTGGGCGAATCGCTTGGGGGCGCCCGGTACCAGGCGCTCGGCATGGGCAAGCCGTGGTGCCACCACACGGGTGGCCAATTGTCCAAGGGGGCTGAGCGTCGGGCCGGTCAGCACCCGGGCCCAGAACCCCAATGCCAAGGGCACGACAAGCCAGCGGGCGCCGTCGATTCCGGCGGCGGTGGCCGCCAGGATGAGCCCGGTCAACAGCACCACTCCGGTGGCGACACTGCGGGCCGCCACCTCGTTGACCGGGTTGGGAAAGGAGAAGAGTGAGCGCACCGCAATACCCTACCAACTTGGTCGGGTATTGCCGCGATCGTCGCTCAGGCCAGAGTTGGGACGCCTACAGCTTGAACGCCGGGTCGGGGGTACCGAACTTCTTGGATGCGGTCAACTCCCGATCGTTCTCGGCCGGGTACGAGCCGTTGGGCGGGTACACCATGGCCTCGCCGTCCACCGGCTCGGCGTAGAACTGGCTGGCCCACTTGCGGAACTTCATGAACGGTCCGTCGTTGTCGGCCAGCGCCGGACGCACCAGGTGCGCCTTGTTCTGCCAGATCGGCATGTCCTCCAGCACCTGGTTGCCCACCTCGTCGGCGAACGCCTTGCCCACCGTGGATTCGGTGTCGGCGTCGCCCAGCTTCTTGACGCGGAAGGTGAAGCGCAGCACGCACTTGTTGGCGCTGATCGGGGTGTTGCACCCCATCAGAAACGTGTCGACGATGCCCGAGAAGTGAATGACCGAGAGCCCGGGGCCCCAACTGTCGGAGTCGATACGCCCGTCGACCACCCCACGCGGGGTCGGAAACTTTTGGACGCTGCGCATGAACGAGCGCTCGCCGTCGGTGTCGTAGCGCTCGAGCTCGGGCACCATGTCGGTGTTGTGCACGTACCGGAAGTGGGCGGCGTCCACGCCGTTCTCGGCGATCTCCTGCCACGGGGCCTCGATGACGTACTCCCGATGGATTGGGTCGGTCCATTGGTCGCTGTCCTCACCGAACTCCGCCAGTTCGGGCACCTCGAAGCTGGGGGGCGCATCGGTGGGGTGATACCACGCCATGATCACGCTGTTGCGTTCGACCGTGGGGTAGGGCTGCACCACCTCGCGCTTGTTCACGCGGGTCGAATACGGAATGTTGGTGTTCTTGCCCTCGCCGTCGAAGCGCCAGCCGTGGAAGGGGCACACGATCTCGCAGTTCTCGACCACGCCGCCGTGCCCCAGGTGGGCGCCCATGTGGGGGCAGAACGCATCCTGAACATGGGCCTCACCGTCGTTGTCGCGCCACAGCACCAGGTGGCGGCCGAAGTACTCCAGGGGCTCGACATCGCCGACGGCGAGGTCGGCGGAATACGCAACGACGAACCAGCCGAACGGTACGGGGAACGGTGATCTGATGGTGCCTAGGGGGCCGGTGACCATGGTGTCTCCTCTTTGGGACGTCGACGCCGGGTGGATGGCGCCGGGTGTCGTTCGACGACAAAACTAGAACGCGTTCTAGTCTAGGCCCCTGGCCTTCCCGTGCGCCCACCTCACCGGGTCGTGTGGCGTTCGACACGGCGGCGGGGTCGCTGGAACACTGAGCCGATGGCCTCCGACGCCCCGCTGCATCAACGCCCCTACGAGCCGCCCCCGGGCTCGGTGACCGTGACGCTGATCCGTCATGGGGCCTCCGCCCCCGTGGTGCCGGGGCGGCGACAGCCGATGTTGGACGGTCAGGGCAACCCGCCGCTCGACCCCATCGGGGTGGAGCAGGCCGAACGCACCGCCGAGGCACTGTGTCGGCCCGACCGGCATCCGTTCGAGGCCATCTATTGCTCGACGATGGTGCGCACCCAGCAGACCGCCGAGCCGTTGGCGCAACGCACCGGCCTCACGCCGGTGGTGCTGGCCGACCTTCGAGAGGTGTACCTGGGGGACCTGGAAGGCGGACTGTTGCGGGAGGCGGTTGCCACCGGCGACCCGATCTTTGAGCAGACGATGAGGGCCGAGCGCTGGGACACCATCCCGGGCGCCGAGTCCGAGGAGGCGTTCTCCGAACGGCTGGCCCGTGGGCTGGCAGTCGCGGTTGAGGGGCGGGTTGACCAGCGGGTGGCCCTGGTGGTGCACGGCGGCGTGATCGCCCGGATGTTGGCCGACCTGACCGGCGCCTCCAACTTTGCCTTCAAAGGTGCCGACAACGCGTCGGTGTCGGAGTTTGTGCTCTTGGAGGACGGCCGGCGCTGGCTGCGCAGCTACAACATCAGGTACTGGTAACGCGTTCTCGGCGCCACCACGCGCCTTTCAGGTCGGGTAGTTGGCCTTGGCGGCGGCGACGACCTTGAGGGCTTCCTCGCGGGTGTGCCAACCCCCCACCTTCACGTACTTGCCCGGCTCCAGGTCCTTGTAGACCTCGAAGAAGTGGCTGATCTCGGCCAACAGGTGCTCCGGGAGGTCGTCGATGTCCCGGTACTGCTCCTGGCGATGGTCGCCGTGCAGTACGCACAGGATCTTCTCGTCCCTGCCCTTCTCGTCGTGCATCATCAGCATGCCCACCACCCGCACCCGCAGGTGAACGCCCGGGTAGGTCGGCTCGCCGAGCAGCACCAGCGCATCGAGCGGATCGTCATCGTCGGCCAGCGTCTCGGGAAAGAAGCCGTACTCCATCGGGTAGACGGTGGCCTGAAACAGGTGGCGGTCCAGCCAGACGTCGCCGGTGTCGTGATCGATTTCGTACTTGTTGCGGGATCCCCTGGGGATCTCAACCACCACTTCGAACCAGTCTTCAGCCATGACCCAGCAACCTACCTGGCTGAGCCCGAGCCGGCTCAGGCCGTGCGGATGCCTCTCAGGCCGAACCAGGCCAGCTCACCCAACTGCGCAGCCAGTTCGGCGTGGTCGATGGTGCCCGGGTCGGCCATCCAACGCCGACACGTGGCCTCCGCCATGCCGACGATGCCGTGGGCCAACAAGCCCCGACGCTCCCGCGTGAGGCCGCTGATCACGATGTTGTTGGCAACGACGTCGGCGATGGCGTCCTCGAAGCGCTCGCCGGGGATGCCGCGCACGACATTGCCGAACATCTGCACGAAGCGCCGGTAGGAGTCCCAGGCGAAGCGGTCGTTGCCGGTCACCGCCGCGATGCCCTCGACCGACTCGTCGTTCCTGTCTCTTATACACATCTCCGAGCCCACGAGACCGTACTAGATCTCGTATGCCGCCTCCTGCTTGAAAAAAAAAAAAAAACAATCCACCCCACACTCGCTAACATGCTGCGCCGTGACACGCTGCTTCGCCAATACGCCCCCATAACGCGCCCCCTTACTGTCTTTCATCACAGCCGTCTCTCTGAGAACGCAGTTACCATTCCCGCCGCCACCCCTCTATCTATTCCCAATATCCTCACCACCGATGCTACTCATC
>ERZ1026814.979-NODE-979-length-12487-cov-6.778317_pt1 | contig 12487 bp, 13 predicted proteins | sample MGYA00520871_ERZ1026814 | MGnify/ENA primary metagenome ERZ1026814 (study PRJEB33270, sample SAMEA104284478) | anaerobic digester metagenome | biome: Anaerobic digester microbiome; feature: mesophilic sludge digester; material: Anaerobic digester biomass | place... | reverse complement strand
TTATGCTGTGATGTTTATATTGTCGTGTTTAGTCTTTTTCATTTTTTTTAATTTTTTTTATTTTTTTCTTTTTTATTTTTTTTTTTTTTCAAGCAGAAGACGGCATACGAGATCTAGTACGGTCTCGTGGGCTCGGAGATGTGTATAAGAGACAGGGTATATGGTCAGTTGTGCCCTGTATTCCCGGAGGCGCCTAAAATGGACCTCTTCACCGATACCCGGCAGATGGGAATTCTCCTGGTTACCGGAATCGCCGCTCCCGAATACATCATTCAGCATGTCAACAAACTCTCGGGTGAAGTGGAAACCTCCATCTTCCCCGATCACCATCCCTATTCGGAATCCGACATCAACATGATCATCCGGGATTTTTACAGGCTGAAGAATCCCAGAAAGATTATCGTGACCACAGAAAAGGACCTTGTGAGGTTAACCCGGTTTGACCTGTTCACCCATGAATTGAAATCCTCTATGTATTACCTTCCGGTCCAGGTGAAATTCCTTGACAGGGAGGGCAAATTGTTTGATAAAAAAATACTTGAATATGTTGGAGAAAATAAAAGCAACCGCGAATTATTTAGCAGAAAAATCAAACGCCAGGGTTGATACAGGGATTATCCTCGGAACCGGTTTGGGCGGGCTTGTGAAGGAAATTGAAATTTCAGCGACCATTCCCTATAATGAGATTCCCAATTTTCCCGTGTCGACGGTCGATGGCCATGCAGGCCGTCTGATATTCGGCAGGTTGGGCAACAGGGAGGTTCTGGCCATGCAGGGCCGGTTTCATTATTACGAAGGATATGACATGAAAGAGGTGACATTTCCGGTGAGGGTCATGCGTCAACTGGGAATCACCACCCTTTTTGTTTCCAATGCAAGCGGCGGGCTGAATCCCGGGTACAGGGTTGGGGACATCATGCTGATCAGGGATCATATTAATTTTTTCCCTGAACATCCCCTCCGGGGCAGGAACATCAATGAACTGGGCCCCCGTTTTCCTGATATGAGCAAGGTCTATGACGGACAACTGCGGTTAAAAGCCCGGGAAATTGCTGAAAGACATCATTTTGAATTGAAGGAAGGCGTCTATGTGGGCGTTTCGGGTCCTACTTTTGAAACCCCGTCGGAATACCTGATGTTCCGCATTCTGGGAGGAGATGCCGTCGGCATGAGCACAGTCCCTGAAGTGATCGTGGCGCAACATGCAGGTATGCGGATTTTCGGCATTTCTATCATCACCGACAGCGGTGTCCCGGGCCAGATTGTGGAAATCTCGCACGAGGAGGTTCAACAGGTAGCCATGGCTGCGGAACCCAAAATGACCCTTATCATGAAAGAACTGATCGGCAGCCTTTGATCGCTTCCTGTGACCATGGATATTCTTTTTATCTCATTTGCTCCTGTTGCCGTCATTGCCGGATATATCCTGTTTCGCGACAAATACGAAAAGGAGCCTTTCAGGCTGCTTTTTTTGGCGTTGCTCGCCGGAGCACTCATCGTGATCCCCATCCTGGCCGTGGAAAGCTTCCTCTCCCGCCTGGGAGAATCTCTGGAGGGACTCCTCTCCGCTGCCTGGTCAGCCTTTGTAGTCGCCGGATTCACGGAAGAGCTTTTCAAATTCCTCGCCCTTTACCTCTTGATCTGGAAAAGTCCGGAATTCAACGAGAAATATGACGGTATCGTGTACGGAACCTTTATTTCCCTGGGTTTTGCCTCCGTGGAAAATGTGCTTTATGTCATGCAGGACGGCTATGCCACGGGTTTCCTCCGTGCCCTAACCGCGGTACCGGCACATGCCATCTTCGGAATTACCATGGGATTTTACTTCGGCATGGCCCGGTTTTATCCGCAACAACAACGCAACCTGAAACTGATTGCTTTGTCCTTACCCATCCTGCTGCACGGCATCTATGACTTTATCCTGATGACTGAGATTGAATGGCTGTGGATCGTCTTCCTCGGATTCGTCGTTTATTTGTATATATCAGGATTCAGGAGGATGAAAAACCTTTCGGACAGGAGCATTTTCAGAACAGATTTTGATCTTCTAAACAAAAGTTTCGGCCCGAAAGATGAAAATTCCTGATTACAGCGATGTGGTACGGGCACATTCCAGAATTGCCGGAGTGGTCCACCGCACACCCCTCTATTCCTCGGAAAGCATCGACCGGATCACCGGAGGGACTCTTTTTTTCAAATGTGAGAATTTCCAGAAAGTGGGTGCCTTTAAATTCAGGGGAGCCTCCAATGCGGTATTTTCCCTTTCCGGGGAGGAAGCACAGAAAGGGGTAGCCACCCATTCGTCGGGGAATCATGCCGCTGCCCTGGCCCTGGCTGCCCGAATGCGGAATATTCCGGCTTATATCGTGATGCCGTGGACCGCTTCTGAGATAAAGAAGAAAGCGGTGGCCGGGTATGGCGGGATCATCACCTATTGCGAGCCCACACTGGCCGCACGGGAGAGCACCCTGGCGAAAGTGGTCGCCGAAACCGGCGCCACCATGATCCACCCCTATGACAATCTGATGGTCATTGCCGGCCAGGGTACGGCTGCCAAAGAGATGATCGAAGATGCCGGGACTTTCGACATCATCATGGCCCCGGTGGGCGGTGGCGGATTGCTAAGCGGAACCGCCCTCTCCGCCAAATCCCTGTCTCCGGGTGCCCGTGTTATTGCCGCTGAACCGGCAGGGGCCGACGATGCGTTCCGCTCTTTTTATGCCGGAGAGATTTTCCCTTCCGTGGATCCCCGAACAATCGCCGACGGGTTGCTGACATCGCTCAGCGAGCGCACTTTCACCATTATCATGGGCAAGGTTGATGGCATCGTTACCGTTTCGGAGGAGAAAATCGTCGAAGCCATGCGCATGGTTTGGGAACGGATGAAAATCATCATAGAACCCTCTTCGGCCGTTCCCCTGGGCGCCATCCTGGAAGGGAAAGTCGATGTGGCGGGAGTAAAAACTGGGATCATCCTTTCGGGGGGAAATGTCGACCTGGAGAATCTGCCTTTCTGAGAATTCTGCTCAGCCAGTATGATTTTTTAAAGAATCTGAGGTTCTTTGTGTGTGAAAATACGTATATTGTATCCTGCAAACCACACACAACCCATCATGTTAGTCAAAACTTACGGTAGTGCCGTATTTGGTATTCATGCGGCCACTATAACCATTGAGGCGGATGTCACCAAAGGGGTCAAATTTTTCCTGGTAGGCCTTGCCGACAATGCCGTCAAAGAGAGCCAGCAACGGATAGAATCCTCCCTGAGGATACACGGTTATAAATGGCCGAAACAGAAGATCGTAGTCAACATGGCTCCTGCCGATATCCGAAAGGAGGGCTCGGCGTTTGACCTGCCGATGGCTGTCGGTGTTTTGGCCGCTTCGGAACAGCTAAAAACCCACAAACTCGAAAAGTATGTGATGATGGGGGAACTGTCGCTCGACGGGACCCTTCAGCCTGCCAAAGGGGCGTTGCCCGTCGCCGTGAATTCGAGGGCAGAGGGATTTGAGGGGCTCATCCTGCCGAAACAGAATGCACGGGAGGCTGCCGTGGTGGACAAGCTGAAGATTTATGGGGTGGACAATCTCAGGGAAGTGATTGACTTTTTTAATGATGAGGCAGAATTGGAGCAGACCATCGTGGATACGCGGGCTGAGTTTTTCGCCAGGGTGAACCAGAGTGATGTCGACTTTTCGGATGTGAGGGGTCAGGAAAATGTGAAACGGGCCCTGGAGATTGCCGCAGCCGGTGGACACAACCTCATGATGATCGGTCCGCCCGGGTCGGGAAAGACCATGCTGGCCCGGCGGATCCCGACCATTCTCCCTCCGCTGACGCTGAAGGAAGCCCTGGAAACCACCAAGATTCATTCGGTTGCCGGTCGCATCGACAAGGACACCTCGCTGATGACCGTGCGCCCCTTCCGGAGCCCCCACCACACCATTTCCGACATCGCCCTGGTTGGCGGCGGCGCTTTCCCTCAACCCGGAGAAATCAGCCTGGCACACAACGGCGTTTTATTCCTGGATGAACTCCCCGAATTCAGACACAACGTCCTCGAAGTCATGCGTCAGCCCCTCGAGGACCGCAAAATCACCATCTCAAGGGCCCGCTTCTCCATCGAATATCCGGCAAACTTCATGCTCGTCGCTTCCATGAATCCCTGTCCCTGCGGCTATTACAACCATCCCGGAAAAGAATGCGTCTGTCCTCCCGGAATGGTCAGACGCTACCTCAACAGGATTTCAGGTCCACTCTTTGACCGCATCGACATCCACCTCGAAGTGGTCCCCGTTCCCTTCCGGAAACTCGACGAAAAAGAAGCGTCCGAAAAAAGCGAAACCATACGCAATAGGGTTATCTCTGCCCGGCAGATGCAGTCCGACCGCTTCAGGGATTTTCAGAATGTCTATTGCAATGCCATGATGAGCTCCAAAATGATCAGGGAATTCGTCACCCTCGATGCCTCCTGCCGCCTGCTGATCAAGACCGCCTTGGAAAAGCTGGGCCTCTCCGCCAGGGCTTATGACCGCATTTTAAAAGTCTCGCGCACCATCGCCGATCTGGAAGGATCGGAAAAGATCGAAAGCTACCACCTCTCCGAAGCTATCCATTACCGCAGCCTCGACCGGGAAAGCTGGGGAATATGATCCCGGCAGCCGTCGCTGCCCGGAAAATCCCGACCCATCCCATTCTGAAGAGCGGAAAACAAATATAGGTGCCCATCTGATTCCCCTAACCGGAAACTGCCCTCCCAAATCCCTTATTGGTATTGTTTTTCCTGACAAAAATTTGGTCAAACCATTCACCTGTGCTAACTTTACCAAACTGTAAAAGAGACAATTTAAACCGGCAAATCAAATTCGGGAAATTATGAAACGTCCGACTTTTTTCCCATTCGTTTTTAAGGCCCTGGGATGTGCATTTTTATGTTTTTCCCAGATGCCGGTTTTCGGGCAGCTGCCGCTTGTTTCGGGTGACCGGCGGCAGGCTTTGCTCAATGAGCCCATCGATTTGAGCGAGGATTTCCGGAATTTTGCCAATACCTCTTTTCTGGCCGATGAACTGGTCTCTTTCGACCCGGCGACGGGTAGGGGGATGCTCCGGTGGCAGCGGGGGGGTTACAAGACCCGCCAGGCAATCAACAATATGCTGGCCTTTGTGCGGGAGGCGGAAGGAAATGAATTCCCCGGGGGGGAGAATGAAGTGCAACCCGTGCTTCCCTTTTCCGTGGAGTTTGTCACCCCCCGTCCGGTCAGGCTGCGGGTGATGACGGGAACTGTTGTTGATTCGGGGGAGGAATCCCTGATGTTGGCACAGGGTGTTCCCGGCAGAGATACCTCCTGGCGTTATTCCGCACTGGAGGGGAGACATCGTTTCCCCAATGCCGGCGGGTCGGTGGTCATCCGCAAAAAACCCTGGCGTGTTGAATTTTACAAACCCGACGGAAAACTGATTTCCAAAACCAACCACCTCTCCGATAACAATGTTACCTATACTTCGGTATTGCCCTTCGGCTTTGTCAGGCGTTCGTCGGACTACTTCCGGAGCGTAGCCGCTGTCTTTTCCCTCTCTCCCGGAGAAAAGATCTACGGGATGGGAGAACATTTAAAGGCTTTGAACAAAAGAGGGCAGACGGTGGTACTGGGGGGTGACGATGCCAACGGGGTAATGAACGAGACCATGCACAAACCCATTCCCTTTTACCTCAGCAGCAATGGGTACGGGCTCTTCTGCATCCCCTCCGATGACCTGCTGGTACCGTTGACCCTCCGGCGCAGCGGTGGGAAATTCCGCCTTTCTGACGATCCCTGCCGGGGAAAGATCCGATGGAGGGTTATCCCCGCTGCTAGCCGCATCAGGTGACCATTCCGGTCATGTTTACATTGTCATTTTTATTCACCTGCTAAATAAATATCACCATGAAAAAAATCTTTCTTATCCTGTTTCTTTTCGGATTGTGGAACTGCACACCGAAACCCTCGGCTGAAATTGTTGAGGCCGTGAAACTCAATTCTCTCGGTTTTTTGCCTGAGAGCGTCAAGGAAGCAACCATTACATCCCCCTGTTCCGAATTTGTGGTTCGGGAAGCTGCTTCAGGAAAAGTGGTTTTCAAAGACTCCGTTACCGGTCCCGTTGCCCAGGAAGATATCGGTGGGGAGGTGTGGAATGCCGACTTCAGCGGGGTGACCACCCCCGGCACCTATTATATCGAGGTTCCCGGTGTGGGGAGGTCCATCGATTTCCCTGTAGGGGAGAAAGTTTATAACGATGCTTATGTAACCGCAATGCGGGGATTTTACCTCTGGCGCTGTGGCATGGAGGTGGATGGCGAACACCAGGGGAATCACTACCACCAGGCAGCCTGTCATCTGAATGACGGGTATGAAGATTACCTGGGAAAGGCAGGCAGCCGGCGCGACGGTACCGGAGGATGGCATGATGCGGGCGACTACGGGAAGTATGTGGTCAATGCCGGGGTGACCGTGGGAGTCCTTTTCCTGGCATGGGAACATTTTCAACCGCAGCTTGAGAAGATCTCCCTGAACCTGCCGGAAACAGCCCCCGGTTTTCCTGAATTCCTGAAGGAGATAAAATGGGAGACTGACTGGCTGCTGAAGATGCAATACGCCGATGGTTCGGGAAGGGTATCCCACAAGCTGACCCGGGTGGAGTTCTCCTCTTTTATCATGGCCGACCAGGACAGTGCAAAGCGCTATTTCACCGAGTGGAGTTCTGCCGCCACGGCCGACTTCGTGGCCATGATGGCCCAAGCGGCCAGGATTTTCAAGCCTTATGATGCCGATTATGCCGCAACATGCCTCGACGCCGCCAGGGTGAGTTATGCCTTCATGAAGAAAAATCCTGAAGAAAAGGGCTTTAAGCAAGGTGACTTTAAAACCGGAGGATACCAGACCCGAGATTCCGACGGTCGTCTTTGGGCGGCTGCCGAGATGTGGGAAACTACTGGAGAACCGGAATTCCTGGCCGATTTCGAAAAGCGGGCCGCTGACCGCGGATTCCGTATTGACGAAAACTGGGACTGGGGTAATAAGGGGAACCTGGGTATGTTTTCTTACCTGCTCTCTAACAGGGAAGGCAAGGATCCTGCCGTTCAGGAAGCGCTGGTAAAGAATTGCCTGGCCGTGGCTGAGGAACTGGTGGCCAAGGCGCAGAGTGACGTTTACCGCCGTCCCCTGGGAGGCCGCTACTACTGGGGATGCAACGGCACGGTGGCCCGCCAGACCGTCAACCTCTTTGTGGCCAACCAGCTGCAACCCGACCCGAAATTTGTGAATACGGCCCTTGATGCGGTGGGTCATCTCTTCGGCCGAAACCACTACAACCGCTCCTTTGTGACCGGCATCGGCATCAATCCCCCGATGAAACCCCATGACCGGCGGTCAGGCGCCGACTCCGTGGAAGCCCCATGGCCGGGATACCTCGTGGGCGGAGGCCATAAAGCCACCGACTGGGTAGACCTCGAAGAGAGCTACTCCCATAATGAGATCTGCATCAACTGGCAGGCGCCCCTGGTATTCGCCCTGGCCTGGTTCTCTCAGCCTTAAATTACTTTTGACATATGAGATGCCGGATTTATCTGGCGGCATTGCTTCTGGTGCCCCTTCTGGGGCACCGGGCTGCCGCCGGAAACTACAGGAATTTCAGGGTAGCAGTCTATTCACGCTCCTTTGAGACCCAAAAAATGGGCGACGCAGAATGGCTTGCCAGGGTGTGGGATGACGTGTCGAACCAGGTGGCAGTGGATAAAATTTACCTGGAGACCCACCGCGACCTGGTGATCGTCGACCAGGAAACCCTTGACAAGGCAAAAGCCTTTTTCAAAGCCCGGGGTGTGGAAACTGCCGGAGGCATCACCCTTACCATTGACGAAGGCAACCGGTTTGAAACCTTTTGCTATACCAACCCGGAACACCGGGCCAAGGTGAGGGAGATCGTTGAATATACCGCCCGCAATTTCGACGAGCTGATCCTCGATGACTTTTTCTTCACCAGCTGCAAATGCGATCTCTGTATCGCGGCCAAGGGGGAGCAGAGCTGGACGCAATACCGCCTGAAATTGATGGAAGAAGCCGCCCGTGACCTGGTGATCGCCCCTGCCAAAAGGGTAAATCCTGACATCAAAGTAGTGATCAAATACCCCAACTGGTACGACCATTTTCAGGGTCTCGGTTTTAACCTGGAGGCGCAGCCGGCGATGTTCGACGGCATCTATACCGGAACCGAAACCCGCGACCCTTCTTCCTCCCAGCACCTACAGGCTTATCGGCTCGGGTGTATGCCGAGCGAACAGCGGGGATTTGCGAAAGCAAAGCCGGAAAGCTGGAGCCGGCATCGCCCGCTGGTCGTTCGGTATAACACCGTGTTATGCGCAGTCAATTATTTTTAAAAATTCTAAACTGTTTGAAATACGGAAAGAACGACCAACGGGTTACACCCGAGCCGTTGATGCGCAAGCACAAGACCGGGAGTGCGAAGAACGGAGGGATTGTTCAGATTGCGCATCAACGGTCGGGGCTAAGTTTTGGCGGGGATCAGACCACTTTAATTCGCCCTTCCCGGGTTCTATCCAAAGTTAGCGTTTTTCATGCTGACTGATTAACCCCCGCTTAAATTTAGCCTTTGTTATGACCTGGCGCTTATTGCTTTCGCGGTGAACGAATTTTACCGTTAAACCTGGTTTGGCGCTGCCTTTGATCGAAACACTCCGGCAGATTGTAGCCGGTAACCGCCCGGCAACCATACTTTCTGCGTATTTCTTTCTCGGGGACTTTGTGGCTGCAACTGGTCTTCACTTTCGGAAACTGTCGCCGTTTTGATAAACTGCTCCAGTTGTTATGGCTTTCTGCGTGAACAGAAACCTGGTTACCGGAATGCCGCCTTCAGTTTCAAAGGCAGTTACAAACCAGATCTACCTCGTGGCGGGCCAGTTATATATTTTTTGTTGTTTGAAAAAAGACCGTTGATATTTCACAATTGCTTTCCGTTCTAGTATCAGGTTTCAAAGAACGTATGGCAGGAAAACATATCAGTTTTTGATTGGTTTCTGCGCTTGGGCATAACGGATGAGGCTATAAGCAGTTGGGGACTACGTGGACGCTTTCTTATCAACCGAGCAGAAAGCTTGCAAGCGAGAGCGACGCACGCCCAACCACTTAAACCCCAATTGCTTATGAGCCTATGTTAGCGGCTGCCTTATTTTTTCATTTTGTGTTTTTTGAAACTTTTAATCAACAAAATTAAACTAATCAGTGTAAGTAAGGCTGCAATTAAAAAAGAAATACCTGGAAAATAAATTGCAGAATTCTTACCCGTAAAATATGAGAAGCTACTTGTCATTAGTGGTGGGGCAATGAGTGTTGTTAAACCCATTAAACTTCCAAGACTACCTTGCAATTCTCCTTGTTCATTTTCTGGTATTGTAGAAGACGTAATACTCTGAATAGCTGTTCCCTGTACTCCTCCTACAATATATACTAACAATGCTACTAAAAGCAACCATTGCCACTCTGTAAAAGCAAAAAGGAAAAATCCTGTCATCGTAAGCATGAGGCCAAATACTGCCATTCGTCTGTCGCCAAGTTTCTTTGCCAAAATGCCGACTAACCATAGCTGAACAATAATTGATAACAAACCTATCACGGCTAATGAATAACCAATAAGCGAAGTATCCCATTTAAATTTTTCAATTGTAAAATAAGCCCAAACGCTTTCCATGCTGTGGTTTGCTATTGATACAAAAATCATTGAAAGCACCAGTGTATTTATCAATGGGAATTCACTTAAATGCTTTAGGGAACCGAATGGGTTAGCCCTTTTCCACTCATATGTTCTACGAGTATCAATGTTTAGAGATTCGGGGAAAAAGAAATAGCCAAAGGTGAAATTGATAAAACTAAGTATGGCTGCAACTATAAAGGGAGTATGCGTTCCGAACTGACCTAATGTTCCTCCAATTATTGGGCCAATAATAAATCCTAGACCGAATGCTGCGTTTACAACCCCAAAGTTTTTAGTCCTATTATCGTCTGTACTTATATCTGCAACACAGGCAGATGCTACAGAATAACTTGCACCCGTTATTCCTGCGATTGTCCTCCCAACAAAGAGCCACAGAATATTGGGTGCAAAAGCAAGAAAAACACAGTCAATACTGAAGCCAAACAACGAACTTAAAAGCACTGGTCGTCTTCCATATCGGTCACTTAAATTGCCGAGAATTGGTGCAAACACAAATTGCATAACGGCATAAGCAAACGAGAGCCAGCCTCCATATTTAGCTGCCGTACTTATATCAGAATGAAGTAAATTGTTTAAAAGTTGTGGAAGTACTGGAAATATTAAACCAAAACCTGCTGTGTCAATTACGACTACAACAATAATAAATATTAGCGTTGAATTTTTATTTGATTTCATCTTATGAAGCAATTAAATTTATATGTTACTCTCAGAGCAGCATATATAATTGTTTAACTATAAATGTATAGCAAAAAATCCCAATCAGAATTGATTGAGAATAAAGATTACAATATGGTGTTATTACTGCCTCATAATGCCACAAAGATAATATATTTTTCGAAAAGTTTTAGTATTAGATTTTTTTTATTGGTTATCAAAGAGTACTATGTCTTTCTCAAGGTTGCCGCTAACGGTTGGTACATGTTGTCGGGGCGAATTTCGGAGAGCGTTCCTGTCCGAAGGACACGGAACTGCGATGCGAGAATCCGCCGTTGGCGTACCACCGAACCCCGCCCTGCAATATGTACTGTGTTATCGGCTTTTTTTCATTTCAATCAATATACTATTTTATCATAAATATATTTCTGCATTGAATAATCATTTGGATATTCTCTTTGAGCTTTTGCTTTTGCAGCCGCATTTGTAACTGATTTCATATAATTTTTAGCTGAAAGTTGATTGTCATAGATATACTTTTGCATTGAATAATCGTTAGGATATTCTCTATTTGCAATTTGTTTGACCTCAATATCTGTGACAGTTTTCATATAATTTTTTGCTGCAAGTTGATTGTTATAAATGTATTGCTGCATTGAGTAGTCGTTTGGATATTCTCTATATGCAATTTGCTTAACCTCATTGTCGGTCACTGTTAGCATGTACCGATATGCAGACATTTGTTGTTTGTAAATATAATTTTGCATATCAATATCATTCGGATATTCGTTTTTTGCAAACTCTCTGATTTTTGATTCAATTGATTGAGAATAAGATGTATTTGAAAGGAAAAATAAAGTAGTAAGAATTATTATTAACTTGTTCATGATACGTTTATTTGAAAGATTTAACAATTTTATTTTTCGTAAGATTTACCTCCAGTTGACCATAAATAGAGTGTCTCTGAATAACCAAATCGAAAAATTTCTCTTTTTTTAATTGGTTCTGCAACCTTGGCTAAAACTAAACCTCTTCCTAGAAGAGAAACGCCAGCCTCTGATTTTTCTAAAATTCCATCAGCAGAAGCAATAAAAGGTAAATTCATCCCTAAACGCCAATATACAATTGTAGTTCCTTCGGGAATTGCACCAATTGGTTGAATTACAAAAACTCCGCAACATATTCGAAATAAAAGTCCAATGATGAATATAAAGACTATCAATTTTATGATTCTTTTTTTCATTTTTCTAATTCTTTAATTCATCAATTTTTTGTTTTGCCCCATTAAAAGCTGTTTCTATTGTCGATAAATCATTTACGAAAATTGTATTTCCAGAACCATACTTTTCTAATACTAAGTACCAAACAAGTTTTCCTTTACTTACATAGTACCCTAATTTAAAACCGTCATCTGTAACAAATTTGTTTTCTAAATAGTCAGGATTTAATGCTAAGTCAGAGACAGATTCCTTTTTTAATGGTTCAATTGCCTTAATAACTTCAATTAAATCTTCATCTGCAATAGATGCTGTTTTGGTATCATATTGTCCAGCTTTTGAAATTTGAAAGAAATATTTTTCTTCTTGTCCACTAATAAATTTTCGAATTCTAGTTTCAGCTACACCAAGGCTAAGTTTTAAGTTTGGTAACGAATAGTCAATATACTTGATTATTGTACCGGTTTTTGATGCAAAAGCATCCATTTTTGTCGATTCTTTTTGTACGTCTTTTGCATCTTGAGCATATAAGCTAGATGTCAGAAGAATAACACTAATTGCAAATAATAATTTTCTCATTTTTATTGTTTTTTAAGGTTAGAGTATGTTTTTATTCAAAATTGCCGATAACGTTTTCGGGCTTTGCGTTCGGGCGGGTTTCGGGGTACAAAGTTTCAATTTATTACTAAAGTTCATTAGAAGCACAAAGCTTCAAGTTTGCACGTCAGCCCGCCTGACGCAAAACCCGTGTTATAGGGCGTTGTTTTCTTCATTGATTGTTTTCTTTCTCCTGTTTGTCATTATTTTATTAACTGTCAGTATGATTCTCATTGCTATAATTCCCAATATTT
>ERZ1026814.977-NODE-977-length-12498-cov-4.071619_pt1 | contig 12498 bp, 7 predicted proteins | sample MGYA00520871_ERZ1026814 | MGnify/ENA primary metagenome ERZ1026814 (study PRJEB33270, sample SAMEA104284478) | anaerobic digester metagenome | biome: Anaerobic digester microbiome; feature: mesophilic sludge digester; material: Anaerobic digester biomass | place... | reverse complement strand
GATACATAAATGGCGATGAGAATGAAGTAGCGTAGTGTGCAAAGCGTTATGTCTACTAAGGGGTGGGCGGGGGGGGGGGGGGGGTGGGTTGTTTTTTTTTTTCAAGCGGAAGACGGCATACGAGATCTAGTACGGTCTCGTGGGCTCGGAGATGTGTATAAGAGACAGTGGGAGATGTTTGCCAGGATTGCGTTTCAAATGAATCACACCCGATTTCACTGACGGTGGAGGAGTAAATACATTTTCATTTACCGTAAAAAGATATTTCCCATCGTAAAATGTTTGTATTAAAACACTTAAAATCCCGTAATCCTTGTTTCCCGGACCGCTGATGATGCGCCTAGCCACTTCGGCCTGAAACATTCCGCTAAGCTCGGTGATCATTTCTACATGTTCATAAACTTTGAAAAGAATTTGTGAAGATATATTATAGGGAAAATTTCCTATGATGGCGAAAGGTTCATTAAATATACTATGAATATCGAGTTGAAGAAAATCGGAAAAGATGATGTTTTCGGCTATTTGGGGAAATCTTTCTTTGAGATAAACTACCGATTCATTGTCGATTTCGACGAGTTTGAGGTTTATATTTGGCTTTTGCAATAAATATTGGGTCAACATACCCATGCCCGGGCCGATCTCAAGAATGTTATGCGTTTGGAGGCTCAAACTCTCTACAATCTTCCGGGCAATGTTCTTATCATGTAAGAAATGCTGTCCGAGAAACTTTTTTGGACTTACCTTTTGGCTATTGTAATCCTGTTTTGACATTTTGCAGAATCTGAAGTTTTTTGCGAGCAGTTTCGACCATATAACTGTTTGGATAGTTTAAAATCAAGTCCTCATAAGTTTTATAGGCCTTTTCGGGTTGATGGGTTATTTCTCTTAAGGAAGCAAGCTCTAATAGAGCATCGTCGGCAACCAGGCTTCGAGGAAAAATTCTCACAAGAGTAGAATAAATGGAATCGGCTATATTGTATTCCCTCATTTCCTTATAAATCCTTGCTTTTCTCAACAATGCATAATCCTGGCCCCAGCTATTTCCAAAGAACATCGAAACGCTATCGAGCGTTCGAAGTGCCATGGCGTATTGTTTTCTAATACTAAGCAATTCACTGCTGCCAAAGTAATGCAATATCCGACCGGTGGTATCCTCGTTCAAAGCCTCCTGTATGAATAGATACAATTCCTGGGCATCGTTGGCCACAGGTTTATGAATAGCTCCCCTTAGAATTTCAAGATGAAGCAAAGCCCATTTATGCTCCCCAGCCTGATACATTAGTTTGGCATATTCTAACTTGGCTTCTTCTCCAAGGGGATGATTGGGAAAATCTCTTTCCAAACGTCCATAGATTAAAGCAGCATCCCACAACCGTCCTATATAAACTTCAACCTTTGCCATATCCATATTGATTCTGGCCAATATTTCAGGCGGCAAACCTCTTATTCCGGCCGCACGCTCGAGGATGTCAAGAGCTTTCTCTGGCCGGTCCATTATATAAGCATATATTCTGGCTAAAATCCTCATCAATTCGATGGTGCGCATATTTTCTCCCTGCTGTGACAGAATCTCCTCGATTTGCCCTGCAATAACCTCGGGTGATTCGTTTTTCTTATGTTCTCCTTTGATGAGTTTTCGGTATTTCAACTTATACAATTCTTCGGCTGCAGTTAAAAATAATGGATGAGCAGAACCCTGATCATATATATATGACAAAGCCTTTTCAGCAGTCTTTTCATCGTTTGTCTCAATGCAGTTTCGGGCTACGGCCAATAACCTTCCTCCATCTTCATTATTACGTTTTACGAGTGATAATGCTACCCTCAGAGCTTCAGGATAATCACCTGCCATCATCGTAAACCAATACATCATCTCGGAATAAACCATAATGGAAGGATTTTTTTGCATTCTTTCCAAAATTGCCCCATATAAATAATCCACATTATCCTTCTCGGGTACCTGCATTAGATAAAATTGCAGCCTCGACTGGATAAGACTCATTTGCTCGGGCTTTGTGGAAAGCATATCCAGAAATGCTTCTGTCATTCCATGAAAATCACCACTGGCTTCATAAGTGCTGGCAATCTCCATCTGAAAAGCATCCGGATTTTTCAATAATTCTCTCCCTTTCGCATAAGTTTTTAAGGCAAACTCATTCAAATTTTTTGCCCTGAACGCTATGCCCAATGAAGCAGCATCCTGAGGATTTTTCTTTAAATTCTCAATGACTTCCTCAAATATCCTATATGCCTTGTCGGTTTTACCCGAAACCATATAAACATAACCCAAATCAACCTGTAATCTCGATTGATTGGGCGTTCTTTTCATCTCGGTTTCTACCGTTTTTTTTGCTTTTTCAAATTCCTTCAACTCGATCAGGCACTGCAAATAATAAGGATAATAATTGCTCCCGATTCTGGTATTGTATAATTCTTCGAAAATAGGAAGTGCTTTGGTGAAATTTCTTTGCTGATAATAATTATAGGCCATCTGTTCCTTCGAAGGAGGCTTGCTGATGTCTTGACCTTTCACTCCCCAATAACAAAAAAGGAGAATAGGCAGAATAAAAAGAAAATGATTCATCCTTTTCATGCAGCAAATTTAGTCTGATTTCATTGCCAGAGCAATGCCATAACTCCTTATTCGAGGAATCCGGGGCAATAACGCAAGACTCTTATCGAAAATATATAAAATGTATAGAAATCCCTCTATATCATTATCTTTTTCGGAATATTCAATAAATTCGAATATGCTCCAGAATTCCAATTCAATATAAAAAGAGGTAGAAGGCCGTATTCGGTGGGTCAGGTTCGGCAATGCTGGTTCAGGGAATTGAGTCAAAACCCGTATAAGGAATTAAGGCTTCAGGGATATGAATACCTTGGGATGACTGATTATTTTCGAGCAAGGCAGCCATGATACGAGGCAATGCCAAGGCACTTCCGTTCAGGGTGTGAGCCAGGCGGGTTTTTCCATTCTTATCCTTAAAACGCAGCTTCATTCGATTGGCTTGAAATTCGGTGAAATTCGACACCGAGCTTACTTCTAACCATTTTTGTTGAGCCGCCGAAAAAACCTCGAAATCATAAGTTAAGGCCGAGGTAAAACTCATATCTCCTCCACATAGTTTTACTTTTCGGAAAGGGAGCTCGAGTTTGCGTAGCAAATGGGCTACATGCTCTGTCATCTCTTCGAGAATCTGAAAGGAATTTTCGGGTAATGAAAGTTGTACTATTTCCACTTTATCGAATTGGTGAAGCCGATTTAATCCCCTTACGTCCTTTCCGTATGAACCAGCTTCGCGCCGGAAACAGGCAGAATATGCACATAATTTAATCGGGAAATCGGTATGTTTTAAGAATTCATTCCGGTAAACATTAGTCAGAGGGACTTCAGCCGTTGGAATCAAATAGAAATTATCCTGGGGAACAAAATACATCTGACCTTCCTTATCGGGTAATTGGCCAGTAGCAAAGGCCGAATCCTCATTCACCAGGAGAGGGGGTTCGTATTCGGTATAACCCGCCTTAGTGGCTTCATCCAGAAAAAAACTGATCAAGCTACGCTGGAGTTTCGCTCCTTTGTCTTTGTAAAATGGAAAACCCGCACCAGTAACTTTCGAACCAATTTCGAAACTGATGATCTGATACTTTACAGCTAAATCCCAATGGCAAAGAGCTTCAGGGGGAAGTTGAGGAATACTGCCTTCCGAATATACGATTTCATTATCGGCCGGAGAAATACCAGGCGATACTCTCTCATCGGGAATATTGGGCAAGCGAACCAAAAGTTCATTCATCTGTCGTGAAATTTCATCGAGTCTTTCCTGCAGGTTCCTTACCTCTTCCTTTATTTTTGCAACTTCATTTTTTCGATCATTGGCCTTGCCGGCTTGCCCTGCTTTTATCAATGAACCGATTTCCTGAGTCAGTTTTCTATACTCAGCCGATCTTTCATCCGATTCGAATTGAGTGGATTTTCTCTTCCAATCGAGTTCGAGTATCTGATAGATAAGACTATTGGCGTCGAAATTCTTGACCGCCAGTCTTTGTATAACCCAGTCGGGTTGTTCACGAATAATCTGCAAGGGAATCATTCTGAATAAAATTTAAGATTGCAAAATTAGGTCTAAAGCGATAATAAAAAACTCCCGGGGTTAGAATGCCGGGAGCCTTATCATGTTTTAACTCAAGTAGATTTAGTTTTCTTTCTTATTGTCGGGGAAAACCGACACGTACGATTTATTGTTTTTACGTCGATGAAACTCGACAATTCCATCGGATAGAGCAAATAAGGTATGGTCTTTACCCAAGCCAACATTAATCCCCGGATGATGAATTGTTCCTCTTTGTCTTACAATAATCTGTCCGGCTTTGGCAAATTGACCTCCGAAAATCTTTACACCCAGTCGTTTGCTTTCCGATTCTCTGCCATTTTGAGAACTTCCGGCACCTTTCTTATGAGCCATATAAATTGAATATTTAAAAGTTAAGCAACACTAATTTCTTCAATTATAATTTTAGATAAGGGCTGACGATGCCCATTCAGCTTTTGATATCCTTTCCTACGTTTCTTCTTAAATATAAGCACTTTATCCGATTTTATATGCTCAGAGATCGTCGCCTTTACTCGGGCTCCTTCCACTCTTGGCCTGCCAACTCTTATGGTCGAATCATCATCAATCAACAATATATTTTCGAAGATAACCTGAGTTGCTTCATCACCTTGCAACCGATTGACATAATATTCACGCTTGGTTTCAACCTTTATTTGTTGCCCGGCTATTTCTACAATTGCGTACATTTTATCTCGATTAAAATTTCTTACTCGTCTCAATTTTTGAAAGTGCAAAATTACAAAATTTCTTTCATCCATAATTCATCTAAAAAAATTTTATCTGTTCAGACACCTTTTCGAAGTTTTGGTTGTCTTAAGAAATAAGATTTAGGGATTATAACCGGGAGGTTAACCCTAATTTTGGTTAAACATAATTGTGTGAGGTAAAAATGGAGGGGACTGACACTCAGTCTCCTTCCTTTGTTTTTAGTATGAATATCTGAAATTCAGTAGTTAACAAATTCGAAAAAAAATTTTTCTTTTTAGGCAACCTTTATAAAAAATGGGTGTCTAAGATAGCAATATGTTGAGGAAGGTGGTTTTTAGAGGATGAGGAAAATATGATAAAATTTTACCCTTATATTGCTGGAGACTTTCAGGAAGGGGAGGAAGCATTACATGATGCTCCAACCTTTCAGGTTGATTATAGGGCTTTTGGTGACGTAAAACTTTCAGGCCTCGGCCGTAAAGGTGTAAAAATACCCTATCCGTGATATACTTGAACCAAGGATTCTTGTAAAAATTATTATTAGTTCCTTGCTTTTTTAATAAATCAAGTTATGCAAATAAAATTTTCTGTGATATTACGCCGAAATTTTAATCCTTTGAGGGATTTTCATTTTATGTTACAACATCAGAAACTAAATCAAACTTTTAGTCTATTTTAATTCATTACTCATTAAATTTAATCCTATGAAACAACTTTTAAAGTTCATGCAAGTCTTGCTTCTTGGCCTTCTTTGGGCTGGGACGCAATCGATGGCGGTAACAGTTACCATTGGTACAGGAACCACTACCGCGACCTATCCCTATTACACTCTTTATGAAGATTCCAGAACTCAGATGCTTTATACGGCTTCTGAAATTACGGCTGGAGGGGGAATGGCAGGAAATATTCAAAGTATAGCCTTGAATGTTTCCTCCGCCAATACTTTAGCTATGAATGGCTTCAACATCAGAATGCAGAACACCTCTGCAATCTCCCTCACAGGCTTTGTTACAACTGGATGGACAACAGTTTACAGTGGGGTCTATTCCGTTCCAGGTACTGGCTGGCAAACCATCATGCTACAAACCCCTTTTGCCTGGGATGGCACCTCTAACCTTCTTATCGAAATTTGTTTCGATAATACTTCGTGGTCGGGTAATTCTTCTGTATATTCCACAGCAGCCACAAATATGACCTGGCATTACCATACAGATGGAGCTTCAGGTTGCTCGCTTACGGGAGGTTCTACATACTCAAACCGTCCAAATATACAGCTTGAAATTACCCCCGCAATTACTTCGGTTACTATTGAAATTGGAACAGGAACCAATACTTCTTATCGCGTTCCTTGGAACCACTTCTACCAGTATAGCCGTACCCAGACCATCTATCAACAGGCCGAAATCAACACTCTAGGACAAATCCAGAAAATATACTATCACGTAGCTAGCTGGCCTGCTTCTTATACCTATACACAATTAAAAATATGGATGGGAACGACTACTTTACCCTCATGGACTGCCACTACGCAATGGATCGATAACGCTACACTTACGCTGGTTTATGATGGACCTATTACCATTACCTCACCAGGCTGGCTCGAAATACCCCTGCAAACCCCTTTTACCTATAATAACACGGAAAATCTCGTAATCTCTATTCATGAACCTCTAAACGTTCCTTCCTATGCAGGAAGTACCTATACTTTCTATTACTCCACAGCATTAACCAATCGTTACTTGGATGGATACAGTGATTCTCAATCCTGGCCTACATCTTTATACATGAGCAATTATCTGCCCAATATCAAAATAGAAATGCTCACAGGACCCAATATCCCGGGTACTCTTGCCGGCGTAGTCACCAATGCTGCAACAGGTCTTCCCGTGATAGGAGCAAAAATTCAGGCAGGAGATAGCATCACTTATTCGGCAGTTGATGGCTCTTATTCCATGCCTCTACCCCCTATCACAATCCCAACGGTTACCTGCTCGAAATTAGGCTATGATGTCGTCACAATAAATGATGTGGAAATTACTTCATGTACCACTACGAATCAAAATTTTACCTTACAGGAAAATACCAATCCTCCCTCGGTTGTTTATGCCTCGTTGAATACGGCACAAACTGCAGTGAATATTACATGGGGATTGCCTCAAGGCCCTTACGAAATCGTCTATGATGATGGCCAATTCGAAAATATGACCGCTTGGGCCGTCGAAGGTAATATCAACGCCCTGAAATTTACTCCCATCAACTCCTACCCCGTTCAAATCATAGGCGGTAAAGTCCATATTGGCGACGGCTCCTATCCCAGTGGCGCCGACCTCCAAACCTTCACCATGGCCGTCTATGACGACGACGGTACAATGGGCCTGCCTAATACAGAACTGGCTACTGTAGAAGTTACACCTACTCATTATGGATGGGTCGAATTTACATTCCCAACTCCCATTACTATTACCAGTGGTAACTTCTATATCGGTATGATTCAGGGCGGCAATTATCCCAACTGCGTCCCCATCGCCATCGATGAGACTAACCCCAGCATGCGCAGCTACTCCAAGTTCGTTACCGGAAATGGCCCATGGGTTCCCGCCGGATACAACGACTTCATGATCCGTGCCAGTGTCATAGGCGCTGGTGGCCCTCTCGACCTTGCCACAGGCGGTAACCAACCTGCACCATTCATCGAAAAACACCGCGAAAATACAGGAACCTATGCCCTCAAAATCCCTCGCCTCATCGGAGGACAAGAAGGTGAAGCGCTTTACATCCCTATCCCTCAAAATGGTGATAATTCCGACGTCATCACTGGATATCAGGTCTGGCGTCTGAAACAGGGAGAAGAAACCAACCCCGCAGTTTGGGTGAGCATAGGTACACCTACCTCTACAAACATTACAGATAATAGCTGGCCTACACTCCCCAATGGAGCTTACCGCTGGGCAGTCAAAGCCAAATATACCGGAAACCGTTGGTCGGATGCAGCTTTCTCCAATGTCTTAGGAAAAGGCTGGACAGCCAATGTTACCTTCAACATTACCATGTGCTCCTCAACCGTTAGCCCACAAGGTGCTACAGTAAGCCTTACCAATACACAATATCCCGATACTGCTTACTTTGCCGTGGCTCCTGCTAATGGAATAGTTACTTTCCCTCATGTTTGGAAAGGAAATTATGATATCGCAGTGGTGAAATTCCCCTTTAACTCGTGGACACTCAACGACGATATCAATGGAAATAAGACCTATAATGTGCTCATGAAAGAAATGACTTTCCCACCCAAAAACATGACTGTGGATGATCTTTCCCTCATTGCCACATGGAATGCAGCACGCATAAACTTGGTATGTTTCGAAGAACAATGGAACAGCGGTAGCTTTGCCACTCAGGGTTGGACTACCTCTGGAGGTTCCAACTGGGGTATATCTACAGGTGTAGGCCTGCCTGCCCCCAGTGCACAATTCAACTGGAGCCCCTCTGTAACCAATTACAGCCAAACCCTTACAAGCCCAGACATCACCGGAATAGGTTCCCCTGGCCTTACTCTCGAGTATGATTATTATCTCAATAACTTCAGCACAGCTACACTCGAAGAACTGGCAGTAGAAATCTGGAATGGAACTACATGGAATCAACTCGCCCACTATGTCAATACTCAGGGAAGCATTCCATGGACACATCAAAGCATAAATATCAATGCCTATACAAACTCTACCTTCAAAATCCGCTTCAGAGCCTATGGACAAAATTGCTATAACATTAACTACTGGAATATAGACAATATCAGAGTAGTTGGCTCTGCTAAGGCGGGTAGGGATCTGGTAGGATACAACGTTTACCTCAACGATATCCAGATTGGTTTCACTACCGACACCACTTATCAAATTCCTCAAAACCTCTGCACCTATGGTCAAACCTATACTGCATGTGTAGAAGCTGCTTACGAATGTGGCGTTTCTACCAATAGCTGCTATACCTTCACGGCACATTATCTGCCTGCTCCTCGCAACCTCGAAGCTACTCCGATTCAGGATGCAGCTTACCTCACCTGGGATTATCCCGTTGTGGGAGGCAAATCCCTTCAAATTGGAATCCCAGGCATGTCAACAGAATCTGTGGCCGAAGAAGCGAATGATATGAGTACATTCGTCGCCAAGAATATCAATTACTCACCAAAATCTACCGAAGGAATATTATGGGATAATGGTACTATCGTAAATAGCCCTGGAACTGGACCAGGTGGAACTGACGAAAGTATAATCCCAGCTGGTGGAACTTCTTATGGCTGGAATTTCAACCAGGCTGCCTCTTTCTCAGTAGCCGATGATTTTACAGTTACAGGCAATTGGACTATCACCAAAATCAACTTCCAGGGATACCAAACAGGCTCAAGTACCACCTCTACATTTACTGGGGCATATTTCAGAATATACAATGGCAATCCCAGTGCCGGAGGTACAGTGGTATGGGGAGACCTGGTAACCAACCACATGACTTCCACCGAATTCGCGGGAATCTATCGGGTAACTGCTGCGGGTGGAGGAACCGATCGACCTGTGATGAATATCATTTGTGATGGTCTGAACATCAATTTGAGTGCAGGAGAATATTGGTTAGAATGGTGTACAACCGGAACTTTAAGTTCAGGCCCATGGGTACCCAATACCATTACTCCCATAGGAAATGCAATGCAAAATACGGGTTCATGGGTTGCTTTAACCAATCCTAATCCTGTGGATTTGCCCTTCGTCATAGAAGGTCCTGGCGGCGGTGCTGCTCCTTCTAACCTCCTCGGCTATAATGTCTATCGCGATGGTACCCTCGTAGCTTATGTAGAAAAACCTACTACCGAATACTACGACCTCTATCTCGACCCAGGTCACTATTGCTACAATGTCACAGCCGTTTATGACCTCGAAGCCTATGGATTCCCTGCAGGTACTACTGCAGAATCACTCGAAGAAGGCCCTGCCTGCATCGATATCGACTACGGATATCCTATCCCCTGGTCGGAAGACTGGATTTCCTCGTCCTTCACGACCAATCATTGGACGCTCGATCCTGAACCCAACCATTGGACAGTTACATCAATAAGCGGTAACCCTACGCCTTCTGCCGAATTTACATGGGCTCCTCCAGCTACCGACTACTCCTTCGCTCTCGAAACTCCTGCACTTACCTCTGGACTGTTCACCTGCGCCGACATCTGGCTCGACTTCGACATCAAACTCGACGACCGTAACCAAACCGGGGACGAATCGTTAAAAGTAGAAATATGGAAGAATGGAAAATGGATGAAGATGGCAGAATTTAAAAATGAAGGTTCCTTTAACTGGCAAAATCAGCACATCGACATCAGTATCATCCGTGGTAAAGCCTTCAAGGTAAGATTCCTTGCCTCTGGCTCCAACTCGGCCGATATTCTGGATTGGTTCGTCGATAATATCAACATCTATCCCGTGGTTTACCCTGCCTTGAACCTCACCGCCCAAAACAACGGCCAGAACTACGATGTCAACCTCCAGTGGAATTCTCCCGAATGCCCCTCAGGAGGTCCTACAGGTCAACTCAAAATGCTCAAACAATGGGATGGAGACCCCAATTCGAATATCAATGCCTACTATCAGTATTTCGATTATGTTTACGGAGTGGTCTATGACCTGACCGCCTATCCGGATGCTACCCTCTCGAAGATCGACTTCCATCATGCTTCGTGGGGAACTTATGGAACCTGGCAATACAAGGTCCATGTCGTAGATTGGAATACTTATACGGAAATTGCTACATTGGGACCCTTCCTCACTACAGGGAACGATAAATGGGAAACCGATGTTCCTCTGGATGATATCATGGGTTATGGAGGTCACCTCATAGGAATTATGCTCGAACCTATGAGCAACTCTTCTACTGATGCTTATCCATGCTTCAGTGCCGACTATACAGGCGTTCAAGGTGTTTCGCTCTTTGGCCCTCTGCCTAACTATGCAGGTTTATCTCCTTCGAGCGATGTGGGAGACTTCTATCAAAACCTCTGGATATTGACCAATTTCGACGATAAGGATCTGGTAAGCCCTGCCAAGGTACCCGTATCGCAATTGAACCTCGGTTCGGTAAGTCGTAAACCCGTTGTTCCTACCCTTAAGCCTACTTATCTGACAACAAATCAGACTGCCATCAGTATCCCGACAGATGGAATGAAAGGCGTCATCGGCTACAACATCTACCGCGATGGTGAACTTATCACTCCTACTCCTGTAACGGATACAACCTACAAAGATGTTGTACCCTCCAATGGAACCTATTGCTATGTAGTGAAAGCCATCCATGAAGGATACAATGGCGCAACCTTCGAGTCCGCTCCCAGCAACGAGGCCTGCAAAAAGGTTAACGTAGGTATCGTTGACAATCCGTCCGCTAATCTGAAGGTATATCCCAATCCTGCCAAAGACTTCGTCAACGTCGAAACTACACAGGATATCCGCTCCATCGAGATGATCAACTACCTCGGCCAGTCGGTATTCAAACAGGCTGTCGACGGTAAGGGCGTTTACAAGATCAATACCCGTCAACTCGAAAGTGGCATCTACTTCGTCCGCTTCACCGATGCGAAAGGCGTAGTTACCACCGAAAGAGTTACCATTACGAAATAATCGTATCTGTCTTTCTAAAAAAGGCCTCCGTTATGGAGGCCTTTTTTTATGCCCAAGGTTAGGGCTGTGATTGTGCTGGAAGATTTGCTATCCTCTGCCTGTAGAAGTATTTCTTTTACAACTTACACCTTGAACTAACGATAAATCATTTATCCATTCGATAAAAAACACTATTAAATTTTATCCTCCTCAGGCAACCTTTTCAAATTTCGCAAGTCTATATTACTGAAACTCCAATCACCTATTCTTTCGATTCGATCAGAGCTCGGAAGTCAAAAATTCGGAAATAAAAATGAACTAACCGTATAGATATCTGAATTATAATATCTTGAATAATTTTTCACAAACAAAAATGATAAAATTTTTTTTAATATATTTACTTTTTCAAAAATTAAATATATTTGTGCCGGAAATAAAAAATCTCATTTCAATTAGCAAATTAAGTTCAACACAAGGAAAGAATCTAACCATTTCAAAAGCCAAAAAAACTTTTGTAAAATTCACCGAGAATTATAGAACGATGTTTTCAACCCAGCACACTCACCCAAAAGCAGAGGTATTTATTTCTGTGGAGGGGGGAGTAAATACAATAATTTAAAAGCTCTTCCGAAATAGAAGACTCTTGATTTCTGTTCAGTATCCTTCGTGGAATTCCATCCTCTTCTATTGAAATTAAAATTTATTTCTTTTCATTTCCTTTTATTTATTAACCAAAATTTAAAACCATGAGATCGTTTTTAAAACTCCTTCAGATTTGGGTTCTGACGCTGCTTTGGGGAGCAGCAATGGCACAAGCCCCTTACTGTACACCTGTCTCTTATACACATCTGACGCTGCCGACGATCTACTCTGTGTAGATCTCGGTGGTAGCCCTATCATTAAAAACAAAAAAACAGTTAATATTTTTATGAAATTCTTTACCACCATACTTGTCCATTCTGTTCGTAAGTGACAGCCAGTCGTATGTTCTCTTACGTCGTCAACTTCACTGTCATCCTCTCTAGACTGATTCTCTT
>ERZ1026814.975-NODE-975-length-12558-cov-4.516209_pt1 | contig 12558 bp, 14 predicted proteins | sample MGYA00520871_ERZ1026814 | MGnify/ENA primary metagenome ERZ1026814 (study PRJEB33270, sample SAMEA104284478) | anaerobic digester metagenome | biome: Anaerobic digester microbiome; feature: mesophilic sludge digester; material: Anaerobic digester biomass | place... | reverse complement strand
CGCAGGAAGGCCATGGCCGACGCGCAGAGGCGCGCCGGGGTCTACGCGTATACGGCGGGGGTGAAGATCGGAAAGCCCCTGAAGATCTCCGAGCAGGCGGGCGGCCGCCCGGGCCCCTTCCCGGTTGCCCGCATGGAGGCCGCCGCGGCCTCCAGTGTGCCCGTCGCACCCGGCGAGCAGACCTTCACCGTGAATGTCACCGTGAGCTACGCCATCGAGGACGGAAAGTGACGCCGGCCATGGCGCAGAAGATCCGAATCACCGCCGGTTCCGCGGTTGTCCTGGCCGAGCTGTCCGATACGGAGTGCGCCAGGGCGATTGCCTCGACGCTCCCGATCGAGACGGTCCCGAACGAGTGGGGCGACGAGTTCTACTTCACCGTCCCCGTGAAGCTGCCCCTTGATGCCACGGCCACGGGGAAGGTAAAAGTCGGCGACATCGGCTACTGGCCGCCGGGCAGTGCGCTGGCCATCTTCTTCGGGCGCACGCCCATGAGCACGGGGCCGGACCCGGTGCCGGCAAGCGAAGTGAATCTTGTCGGCCGGATCACCTCCGATGCGTTAATGCTGAGAAAGGCCAAGGGGGCCTCGAGCATCCGTATCGAAAAGGAGTAAAACCATGAGAGAGCTCGTACGGCTCGGCCTGATCCTCCTTGCACTCGTCCTCGTCGGCTGCGGCGCCACGAAGCGCCCTGTCCTGTACCCGAACCATCACCTGAAGGCGGTCGGCACGGCCCAGGGGGAACGGGACATCGACGACTGCATGCAGATGGCCGAGACCTACGTCAAGAAGAACCAGGAATCCAAGGTGGCCGAGGGGGCCGTGAAGGGCGGCGCTGTCGGAGCGGCTACGGGGGCGGCGGTGGGCGCCGTGACGGGCAACTTCGGCAGAGGCCTTGCAGCGGGAGCGGCAGGCGGCGCGGCAGGCGGGGCCACGCATGGACTCTTCAAGGCGGCCGAGCCGAGCCCGGTGTACAAGAACTTCGTCAACCGGTGCCTCAAGGACAAGGGTTATGAGCCGATGGGGTGGCAGTAGGGTAGGGGGGGCCGCAGACCCTGGAAATATCGCCGATTGCCGATCATAGATAAGGGAAAATCTCTTCGATCACCCTGTCGAAGTTCTTCTTCACGTTCGATCTCCCCGTTACCATACCCATGTGACCGGGAAGCAGGTACTCCACATCAAGCCTGGAGAGACTCAGGATGCTCTCCCGGAGGAGCTTGCTGTCGCCGCCGGGGAAATCGGATCGGCCCACGTTCATCTGGAAGATCACGTCGCCGGAGAAGAGGACCTTCTTCGCCGGCCAGTACAGGCCGATGGAGCCCGGCGAGTGGCCCGGCACGATGGAAACCTGGAATGTCTCCGCGCCCAGCTGCAGCTCCCCCTCCTTCAGCGGAAGGTTCACGTCCACGTCCGGCGCCTTGAGGCCGAAGAGCCCGTAGAGATAGGCGCCGGGGCCCTTCATGAAATCCATCTCGATCTCCGAAAGGGCGATCTTCACCCGCGAGCCGTCGAAGAGCGCCGAGGCCTCATAGTGGTCGGGATGCGAGTGGGTGTTGACGACGATCTTGATGTCCTCCTTCCCGATCCCGTCCCTGGACATCCGCCGGAGCAGATCCGGCAGGTGAGCGCTCAGGCCCGGGTCCACGAGGGCCCCAACGGCGCCGCCGATGAAGTAGCTGTTGCAGTTGTTCTCGAAGTAGTTCGTCCACTCGTAGACGTAGAGGTTCTCGGCAAGCTTCACGGCATCTCCTTTTCGCGGGCGGTGTCATGCGGTCGTCCAGTCTATAGCCGATAGGGGCGTCGAAGACAAGGTCATTCTCCACTTTCCCGTTGCGTCCGGCGGAGTTCTGTGATTAGCAGGGCGGAAGAAGGGGGATCCCTGCGTCGATGGAGCGACAGACAAGGGCCTATCTCTATGCCGTGGCAACCGTTGGGCTCTGGTCGACCGTGGCTTCGGCCTTCAAGCTGACCCTCGACCACATGGGTTTTCTCGAGATGCTTCTCGGGGCATCCGTCGTGTCGCTTGCCGCCCTTTTTGTCATCGTGCTGGCCCAGGGCAAGCTTGCCGCCATCGCGCATTCCTCAGCGAAAGACCTCGCTTGCTCGGCCGCCCTGGGGTTTCTCAACCCTTTCCTCTACTACGTGATCCTCTTCAAGGCCTACTCCGTGCTGCCGGCGCAGGAGGCCCAGCCCCTGAACTGGACCTGGCCGATCATGCTGGTGCTGCTCTCCATCGCGATCCTCAAACAGCCGATCCGTTGGGCGAGCGTGCTGGCCGTCGCGATCAGCTTCTCGGGCGTCCTGGTCATCTCCACCCGCGGCGACGTGCTGGCCTTCCGCTTCACGAACCTGCCCGGGGCGCTCCTGGCGCTCGGCAGCTCCATCGTCTGGGCCCTCTTCTGGATCTACAACGTGAAGGACTATCGCGACGAGATCGTGAAGCTCTTCCTCAATTTCGTCTTCGGGTCGATCTTCACCCTCGCAGCGGTTCTTTTCTTCGGAGAGCTTCGGGTCCCCCCTTCGGCGGGCCTCCTGGGGGTTCTCTGGATCGGCCTCTTCGAGATGGGAATCACCTTCGTCAGCTGGCTCAAGGCGCTTCAGCTCTCGCGAACGACGGCACAGGTGAGCAACCTCGTCTACGCCGCGCCCTTCCTGTCCCTGTTTCTCATCCACTTCATCGTCGGCGAAGAGATCCTGCCCTCCACGGTGCTCGGGCTTGTCCTCATCGTGGCGGGGGTCATCGTGCAGCAGTACGCGAATCGCTCAAAAAAGGCATAACAGACGGCGGGGACATTCGAAGACATCCGGAACGTCCTTCCGGAAAGCGAGGCCGCCATGAGGGGGTTTCCAGACGGGGGATTCTATGGCGCCTGAACGGCTCAGGCCGGGAGGGTTCTGCCGGCACGCATCACCGTCGCGTTCGTGAAATCCCGGCGGCAAGCGGGAACTGCGGGCGGGGCGAGGGAGTCGCGGTTGCAGTGAGTGGTTCGAGCTATTTCAGGGGACGCAAACGGCAGGCTCCCCGCCGTGCAGGTCGGGGAGCCCTTTTTCTCGTGGTGGCCGTAATGCTCAGCCGATCATGGTCTTGATCGCATCGGCAACGGGAGAGGTGAAGAGGGCGATCATCACCGCGTAGAGCGCGAAAGAGCCGGCGGCCTCGCTCACGTAGAGCTTCTCGTACTTCTGCTTGAGCGAGAGGATCGTAAGCCCGCCGATCACGATGGCGCCGAGGTGGAAGTAGGGGAAGTTGTCCGCGCCCGCGGCGGCGTATTCGGCAAAGCTGAAGGTTGCGGTGATGAGAACGATCAGGGCGGTCAGGGCCAGCATCGAAAGCGACTTTTTCATTTTCTATTTCCTCCTTGCGACTGGTTTATTTCCGATCTTTGCCTTTCTCTATTGAAACGATCGTGCCAAGTCGCAACGGCGAAACAGAAAATTTGTAACTGCTGGTCATGATTGAAAAAACAGCGGTTCAGTTCAACCGCCCTTTGCGCGGGGGGGCCAGGAAAGGGGCTGCCCGTTGAATGGAACGTTCAACCGCGTTGAACGGATATTTCAAACGAAGATCTTCCCTGTCCGCAATGATCCCCGTTCGGCCCACGGCCGAAGGGTCAGACGTCTCAGGTCCCGCCGTAGCCCACGGTCACTTTCCCGCCTTCGACGATGACGGGGACAAGCCTTTTGCCCCCGGAGAGCTTCAGCATCTCGGCAAGCCGCCCTGTATCCTTTTTCACATCCACGTAATCCGCCCCGGCGCCATAGGCCGACCTGGCCCTGTCCGTGTAAGGTCAGCCCGCCTTGCCGTAGATGACCGCCTTGTCCGCCATGACCGCGACCCTCCTGTTGTCTTTCCGCCTACCCCTTGATGCATCCGATGGCCTTGAGTCTCGCAACCTTGCGGGAGATCCCCGCACCGTGGACAACCCTGATGACCTCGTCGATATCCTTATAGGCCTCGGGGATCTCCTCGGCCAGGGTCCCCTTGGCGGCGGCCATGACGAGGACCCCGCGATCCTCCATTTCGCGGCGAATCGCGCGGCCCTTGCTGGCCTTGATGGCCGCGGCCCGGCTCAATACGCGCCCCGCGCCGTGGCAGGTGCTCCCGAAGGTCTGCTCCATGGCCCTTTCGGTCCCCACGAGCACGTAGGATCCCGCGCCCATGTCTCCGGGGATCAGCACGGGCTGGCCCGTCTTGCGGTACTTCTCCGGGAGAGCCGGGTGCCCCGGCGGGAACGCGCGGGTGGCCCCCTTGCGGTGGACGCAGAGGGTCATCTTCTTCCCGTCCACGACGTGCTCTTCGATCTTGGCGATATTGTGGCTCACATCGTAGATGAGGCGCATGCCGAGATCGCGGGGACTCAGCCCCAAGGCGCGTTCGAGGGCCTCGCCTGCCCGGTGCATGAGCATCTGGCGGTTGGCCCAGGCGTAGTTTGCCGCGCACGCCATGGCCGAAAGGTACTGCTGCCCCTCCGGCGAGCGGATGTAGGCGCAGGCAAGCTGCCTGTCCGGAAGGACGATCCCCATCCTGTCGACGTACTTCACCAGTCTTGCCAGGTAGTCGTCGCAGACCTGGTGCCCGAGGCCGCGGGAGCCGCTGTGGATCATGACGACCACCTGCCCCGTCTCGATGCCCAGGGCGGAGGCCGCGTCGCGGTCGAAGATCTCCTCGACGATCTCCACCTCGAGGAAGTGATTGCCGGAGCCCAGGGTGCCCACCTGGTCCTTTCCCCGTTCGAGGGCGCGCTCGCTGACTGCCTCCGGGTCGGCGCCGGGCAGGCAGCCCCCGTCCTCCATGGAATCCAGATCTCCGGCGGAACCATAGCCGTTTTTTACGGCCCAGCGGGCCCCCTCGGCGAGAACCTGCTTTTCTTCGCTGCGCGACAGCCTCAGGGCCCCTTTCGAGCCCACGCCCGAGGGCACATGCTGGAACAGGGCGGTGACGATCTTCTCCATCTGCGGGCGGATCTCCTCATGGTTGAGGTTGGTCGCCATCAGGCGACAGCCGCAGTTGATGTCGTACCCCACCCCTCCGGGCGAGATGACGCCGCCGTCGAGTTCGAAAGCGGCCACCCCTCCGATGGGAAAGCCGTAGCCCCAGTGCATGTCGGGCATGGCGAGCGAGTGCTTCACGATCCCCGGCAAATGGGCCACGTTGGCTACCTGCCTGGGGCTTTCGTCCTGCCCCATGGCCTTCATCAGTTTCGCGCTTGCGTAGATCATCCCGGGAACGCGCATGGAGCCTTCCCTCGGGACTTCCCAGCGGTACTCGTCGAGGCGGCGCAGCTTTACGTCAGACATCGAAGATCACCCTTGCCTCCCAGCCGTCGGCCGTCTGACCGACCCGGGCCTGGTGATAGGTAACGGCCTTGATTTCCTTGCAGACCTCGTGCTTCCGCCCGTCGAGGGGCTCGCCACAAGCCTCGGCCTCGAGCGCGTTGTCCTTTACCTGTATAACGCGAATCTCCTTCAACAGCCAGCGCTCGCCATTATAGAGGTAAAGAATCTCGCGAAGGAAGTTGACGAGGAGATCCTCCGGACTGTCCCCTTCCGCATGAATTCTCCGAACCTCGAGGGCTTCAACCCGGCCCAGATCGGTGATGGTGTCGAAGACGGCGAAGGCGGCGTTTGCATAGAGATCCCCTTCCGTCTCTCCGGTTACCAGGAGACCCAGATCCGCCGTATGATCAAACGTCTGGTATGGTTTCATGATTCGATTCTATTGATCCTGGCGTGGGCCTGTCAACTTCCGGATCTCCCCTTTTCGCCGTCCCTGGAATAATTGTCCCCTTTCGTCAATTTTGTCGATCCTGCCCCGTCTCTTCGGTTTTTCGACGGCCACAGGCGATTTTCTCTTTTTCCAACCCTCTCAGCTCCGACATTTATTGCCGGACTGCATGTCCCCCGAACAGGGCCGTCTTCGATAAATATCTTGAAATATCAATCGGATGGAAGAATGAAAGCCCCTGGCACGCATGATGCACTACAAAAAGGCAACTCGTTTGACAGCACGAGTGAAACAGGAAACCGAAGAAAGCGAAGCCGGAAAACAGAAAACAAACGATCTCCTCCAGGGAGGCGACCTTCAGGGGTCGTCTCCCTCCCCCCCTGCTGCAAAGGCCCCGTCGGAAACGGGGTCTTTTTTTGCCCGGCGCATGAGCCGGGCTTCTGTAACGGGCACCCCCCTTCGGCGTGCTTCGGCCATTCCCGACCGGGGGCCCCGGCACGGCGCCTGCCTACCTGTGAAACGCGCAACTGTCCTCGCCGTGCCGCCGTCTGCCGCCGAGGCCGGGGACCGGGCCGAAGGCCCTCATATGTTCATGACCTTCATGCGGTCCAGGATGGTCCGAATGATGGCCTCCCTGTGTTTCAGGCTTCGGCGGAATTCCTTGTCGTCGGTGTTGGCAATCTCGACGCGAAGGTCGTGATAATATCGTTCGATGAAGGAAAGCAGCTCCTTCTCTTCTTCAGAGGTCAGTTCCAGCTGTCCCATATCCGGCACCTCCTTTCAAGGCAGACGTCTCCCCGTCCTTATGCCCCCTGCTTTTTCACCAGATCCTTGGTCGCCCCGAGAGGCCACACGGGGAAGATCTCGAACATCAGCAGATTGATCCATGCCGCCCGGCAGGCGATGAGCCCTGCCGCATCGCAGTCGACCACGTAGACGGTCCGGCAACCCTGGAGATCGAAGTACTCCGAGATCACCCGCACCTCCTTCGGCCACTCCCAGTTGGCCCGCTTGGTCCTGACCTCCCGTTCGTCTTGCGGATCCCAAGTGCAAATCATCATGAACAGCATATGACCACCTCCCGTTCTGGACTTTTCCCCGTTACGGGCGCGCGGTGGCGACGGTGGGGATTTTCCTGCGGCCCGACGGCGGGGAACCGTTTGCTGGTGAGTTGACCTGTTGTGACGCGGACGAAAATGAACGGATGATGCCGGGATTGGAGCGCCGAGCCGTGAATGCGAGCGGGAAACGAAAACTGTGGCAAGAAACGGTCTATAATTATTTCTAGCGCGGCAACTGCGGCAAGTCAACGAAAAACAGCCGGGCGGTCCCATCGCCCGCCCGGCTGTACGGAGTCATCGTTTCGGGCCGGTGCGGCCGCTACTCCTTGAAGATCTCGTTGAGGCGGCTCTGATTGAATCCGACGATCACCTCATCGCCTACGACGATCACGGGCACGCCCGTCTGCCCGGAAATCTTCACCATCTCGTCGAGCCCGCTACGGTCGCTCGTGATATCGATTTCCCTGTAGCGGATCTTCTTGTCCCGAAGCCAGGCCTTTGCCCGGTGGCACCAGGGGCAGGTCGGCGTCGTATAGATGGTGACCTCTGCGGGCCGGACGCGAAACTCCTTTTTCTCTGCAGCCGGCCCGGCCTTCGACCCCTTGTCGGCGTCTTCCCCCGCGATCGCCTGGGCGGCGCCCACCCTTTCTTCCGGCGGGCTCTCCGAGACATGGACGACTCCCCGGTCATCGACCCAGCGATAGAGGGTCGCGGCACCGGCCGGGCCGGCGATAAGGGTCACAGCGAATACGGCTGCAACGGCTAACCACAGGGGACAAGACGCTCGTCTCATTCGGAAGACTCCTTATTCCATCTCTTTGATCATTGGACCGTGCCTCCCCGATACCAGACTGTGTCATAATCAGTTCTCGTCATTGCGAGCGACCGAAGGGAGCGCGGCACAATCTTTTCGATACCATCCTGGATTGCTTCAGTCGCTTCGCTCCTTCGCAATGACATGGTGACACAGTCTCTACGGCGGGAGGGTTTTCCTGTCCAATCGGTCCGGCCCCTAGATAACCTTAATCTTTCCTCCGTTCAAGCTCAATTTCCCGGCTCCCCCGGGACGGTCAGTGAGGGTTTGACAAACGGTCCGAGTCGGACTATACGTAGACCCCTGCACGGACGCCGGCCCGAGTGGTCGGGCAGACGGGCGGGAAATAACGACTGGACGGAAGAGATGATGGAAGAGGAAAAAAGTTTCGCCGAACTCCTGGAAGCCTCCGAGCGCAAGCCGGTTAGGCTCAGGCAGGGGCAGAGCGTGGAGGCCGTTATCGCCAAGATCACGTCGGACTGGGTCTTCATCGACCTCGGCGGCAAGACGGAGGGGATTGTCGAGCGCAACGAGTTTCTCGACAAGGAAGGTCAGTTGACGGTCAAGGAAGGCGACACCGTCAAGGTCTATTTCCTCTCGTCGCGGCACGGCGAGAGGGTCTTTACGACGAGGGTCTCCGGCGACGCCGCGCGCCAGTACCTCGAAGAGGCCTGGCGGAACGCCATCCCCGTCGAAGGCATCGTGGAGAAGGAGGTCAAGGGCGGACTCGAGGTCCGCATCGCGGGCACCTACCGGGCATTCTGCCCCTTCTCGCAGGCGGGCATCCCCCGCGGGGAGACGGCGGCGGCCCTGATGGGACAGCGCATCCCGTTCATCATCATCGAGTACGGCGAGAGAGGCAGGAGGCTCGTTGTCTCGCGGCGCCGGATCCTCGAAGAAGAGGAGCGCAAGCGGAAGGAAGCCATCAAGGAAACCCTCCGCGAGGGGATGGTGGTGACGGGCACCGTGAAGTCCCTGCGAGATTTCGGGGCCTTCGTCGACATCGGCGGCATCGAGGCCCTGCTGCCCGTTTCCGAGGTCGGCTGGGGACGGGTGGAGGACATCCGCGACCGTTTCACCGTGGGCCAGACGCTCGAGGCTCTCGTCCTCGGCATCGACTGGGCCCGGGACCGCATCACGCTCAGCGTGAAGGGAACCCTTCCGGACCCCTGGGAAAATGTCGAGACCCGATACCCGGACGGCTCGCGACACCGTGGGACCGTCGCGAGGCTGGCCGACTTCGGGGCCTTCATCACCCTCGAACCCGGCGTGGACGGGCTGATCCCGATCTCCCGGCTGGCGAGGGGCAAGAAGATCCGCCACCCGCGGGAAGTTCTCGTCCAAGGGGACCCGATCGAGGTCGTGGTGGAGTCCTCCGACCGCGCAAAGCGGCGTCTCTCACTCTCCCCCGTGCTGCCCGAGGAAGAGCAGGAGGACTCCTTCCGCCCCTTCCTCCAGCAGAGGGGCGCCAGGGGGTTCGGCTCCCTCGGCGACATGATGAACAGGAAGTCTCCGAAAGGCAAGAAGGACTGACCCCGCTGCGGCCGAACGGCCGCGGAAGGATCTCAACCATGGGTCCGGACACGATCCTCGGACACCTCGGCGCGGCTGTACTGATCGCAATCCCCTTTCTGCTCGTCTATGCTCTCGCCTTCAGGGAGATTCGCCGCCGCAGGCAGAGGAGGGCGGCCATTGACGCCCTCGGCAACGAGTTGAACGACCTGCGGAAGGAGATAGCCGCCGTCTCCACGCCGGAGGTGCCCGGTCGGAAAACGGCGGAGGATCTCGGCCCCGTTGCCGCGGAGGGATCCGCAGGCGCAGGCTTTCTCGGGGTCGCCGAGAAACGGGCGCTGATCGCGCTGATGCGCAGGGCCCGGTCCCTCGGGGCCGATGCCGTCGTCGAGGTCCGCCATGAACGGCCGACGGACGCGACGGGAAACGTCCGCTGGAAACCGGGCGTCGTGAGACTATCGGGCAGGGCCGTAAAGCTCTCCCCGGAGAGGCACGCCGATCCATCCTTGTGAAAACAGGCGATTTCTGGTACATTTCGTGCAAGAATGCTCGCCATGATTACGGGCTCGTTCCCCGGGCGCGGCGCTGAACATTCTCATCTCTTCTTCTTGCGGCCTTCGTTCGGTAACCCCGGCGACAACTTCGCGGGAGGACGAGCCCGAAAGACGGAATCATCGTTCTTTTCTCGTAGACGAAATCATGCCGGCGCCGCATTGAAAACCCGGGCGGCTTGGTCATGGTTATGGTTTGCGGAGCGGCTCTTCTTTTGTCCCGGAGTCAGGCCCGGCAAGGGCCCGGTGGACCGGTCGTCGTGAAACACAACGTGGGAATGCCATGAAACACCCTCGCTTCAACATCAGTCTCTACGTCCTCGTCCCGATCATCTTCGGCGGGATCGCCCTGCTGTCCGTCATCACGACCCATCAGATCCTCAAGTACACGAACCTCGTTCCCAACCCGGACCTGTACCTGAAGTGGTGGGGCCTGGGGATCGGGGCGTTCTCCTTCCTCTGCGCGCTGCTGATCACGTGGCTGCTCCTCAAGCCGATGAAGAACTTCATCGCGCGGGTGAAGACAATCCCCGCCGTTTCGAGGCAGGGCAATGGAAACAGCAAGGGCAAGGGAGACGACCTGAAGGAGTTCAACGTCGTTTTCGAGCAGGTCAGCGATCTGCTGAGCAAGGTGGAGGGAAAGGTTCTCTTCCCGGAATTCATCGGCCAAGGCAAGCGCATCCGGATCCTCTTCAACCAGATCATGATGATCCGACCCGAGGACCGCACGGTACTCATCCTGGGCGAGCCGGGAACAGGCAAGTCGCTCCTGGCTAAGACCTTCCACAACTTCACGGCCAAAAACGAGCCCTACGTGATCGTCAACTGCGACGGCCTCGCCGAACAGGTCCTGGAGGCCGAGCTGTTCGGCTACGAGAAAGGCTCCCACACGGGCGCCACGAGCCGCAAGGCGGGCAAATTCGAAGAGGCCGGCAACGGCACGCTCTACCTGCACCAGGTCTCCGCGCTGCCCCTCAACCTGCAGGCCCGCCTCCTGCGGGTCCTCGAAACGGGGGAATTCAAACGGATCGGGGGCCGTGACAAGCTCACGCTCCACGCCCGGGTCATCGCCTCGACGGACAGGGACATCCGGGGCATGATCAAGGAGGGGACCTTCCGAGACGATCTCTACTACCGGCTCAACGTAGTCACCCTCTACGTACCGCCCTTGCGGGATCGGCTTGAGGACATCCCGCTGCTCGTGGATTACTTCATCCAACTCATCAACCAAGAGTTCCGGAAGGGACTCCATGGCGTCACGCGGGAGGTCATGGACCGGTTCCTCGAGTACACCTGGCCCGGCAACGTGGCGGAGCTGGAGAAGATCCTCCTGCGGGCTGCGTCGGTGGCCAAGGAGCAAACCCTGATCGAGGGCGATTTCCCCGAGTTCATCACCGCGCTCGAGGCCGGCAAAGTCCCGCCCGCGGACCTGGAAGTGGTCGACGGCCATTGGAAGAGGCTCGGAGAGCTTCTCCTGGAGGCACGGCTGCTCGACGAGATGCAGCTCGAGGAGGCCCTTGCGGCGCAGCGCTACACGGGGCTGCGGCTCGGCAAGCTTCTCGTCCAGCAGGGGTTCCTGAGGGATTCCCAGATCGTGGACATCCTGAGCCGACAGCTCCGGATCGAGCGTTACCTGCCAGACAAGTACCCCGTCGACCTGAGCCTCTCGAGGCTCATCCCCATGGACTTCGCCCGGAAGTACCAGGCCGCGCCGCTGAAGAAGACTTCCCGGCACCTTGTCGTCGCCATGCCGGACCCGACGAACCGCTACGCCCTGGACCTGCTCCGGATGCAGTCGGAGGAGGGGGTCGCGCCGGTGATCTGCACCGAGCGCGAGTTCGACCGGCTCATGGGGCTCATCTACGACATGCCCGCGGGCAGCTACAGTGCCGAGGCCCGGCCTCAGCCGGCCGTACCGGAGCCGCGCGCAAACCCGGTCCCCGCAGCGCCGGACAACGGGGACCCGGCGGACCGATTCCTCGAAACCTTGATTGCACAGGCTGTACGCGAAGGGGCCTCGGACATCCACATCACCCCGCAGACGAAAAACGTCCGCGTCCGGTTCCGCGTCAACGGCTCGACCCACGACCTGCCGGACCTTCCCAAGTCCATGTCCATCCCCGTGATCACTTGGGTCAAGAATATCGCCAACATCGACGCCGGCGTCCGCGGTGTCCCCCAGGAGGGTCGATTCATCGAAAAGGTCGGCGACCGGGATATCAGCGTGGTCGTTTCCTCCATCCCGAGCATCCACGGAGAAAGCCTGGTCCTTCACCTGACGGATCTCAGCACGAATTCCCTCGGCCTCGAGCAGCTCGGACTCTCTCCGAAGGACCTTGACAGCCTCGGCCGCATCCTGGAGAAACCCCAGGGGCTGATCCTCGTGTCGGGTCCGGAGGGGAGCGGCAAGAGCACGACCATTTACGCCATGCTCAGGCGGTTGGTGAAGCCCGATGCAGAGATTTTCACCCTGGAGGATCCCGTCCGGTACCCGATCGCGGGTGTCACCCAGATCGAGTTCAACCGTGCGGCGGGGATGACCCTCTCGGCGAGCCTGAGGCTCATCCTGAAGCAGGACCCCCATACGGTCTACCTGGAGGAGATCCGCGACGGCGAATCGGCTGCGCTTGCGGCGCAATCGGTCCTTTCGAACCGTCGTTTCCTCAGCACCGTCACCTCGACGGATGCGGCTGGCGCAATCGCCCGTCTCATCGAAATGGGCGCGGACCGTTTCACCCTGGCCTCGGCCCTTTCGGCGTCGATTTCCCAGAGGCTCGTCAGGACGATCTGTACCTCCTGCAGGGAGCCCTACGAACCCTCCGAGCAGGTGCTGGTCCTGGCTCTTATACACATCTGACGCTGCCGACCACCCACTCTCCGTAGATCCCGGTT
>ERZ1026814.969-NODE-969-length-12616-cov-3.932981_pt1 | contig 12616 bp, 12 predicted proteins | sample MGYA00520871_ERZ1026814 | MGnify/ENA primary metagenome ERZ1026814 (study PRJEB33270, sample SAMEA104284478) | anaerobic digester metagenome | biome: Anaerobic digester microbiome; feature: mesophilic sludge digester; material: Anaerobic digester biomass | place... | reverse complement strand
TAAGCGTCAGTGTAGTGTGAGTATTGCTGTTATTTGTGTGTGTATGTTTCTGTAGTGGTCTGTAGTTATGGCTGCTTTTTAGGTTGTTGTTTTTTTTTTTCAAGCAGAAGACGGCATACGAGATCTAGTACGGTCTCGTGGGCTCGGAGATGTGTATAAGAGACAGTCATTAATGCGCTTGCAACACTGATGAGAACAAAAGTATCGAGCGATATTATCAGGACAAAGGCTGACCAGGCGGAGATTCTTGGTCATTTTTTTTATAAAGACCAGGAATTCATTTTAAAGCGCATTGTTAGCACGCATGGAAGATCAAGGTCTTTTCTCAATGGTGAGCCCATCACAACAACAAGGCTGTCAGAACTGGGAGATACACTTATTAACATTTACGGCCAGAATGAGTTCCACTACCTTCTCGATCGGGAAAATTATATCAGTATCCTCGACAGCCTTTTATATCTTGACAATGAAAGGACTACCCTTTCGGAAAAAGTTCAGACCTTACGAAGATGTGAATCAGAGCTTTCAGCAAAAAAAGGGGAGATTGAAGGGCAGGAAAAAGAGATGGCTTTGTTGGATTTCCAGATTGATGAAATCGATCAGGCAGCTCTCCAGGAAAACGAAGAAGAGCGTGTGAAAGAAAATCTGAAAATCATTAAGGAAGCGGAAAAGATACAGGCTAGCCTCAATGCAATATATGAAGGCCTCTATGAAGGGGAAGAGTCTGTTCATGGAGTTATAAAGAGATTTACTGGCCTCCTCAAACCCTTCCGTGACATCGATACACTACAGGGACTGATGGAGAGGATTGAGACGATATCCTATGATATGGAAGATATCTCTTTACAAATCAGAGAACTAGAGAAAGGGATTGTTTTTGATCCTGGCGAGCTTCAGAGACTCGATGAAAGGCTGCAAAGAATCTATGAATTAAAAAGCAAATACGGTAAGTCGTATGGTGAAATAAAAAAATATGCAGCATCGGCCAGGGAAAGGCTTGCTTACCTGAAGACCCTGACCACAGACATTGATGGCCTTGAGAAAAAGAGAACTTCTCTCGCTCAGGAGGTACAGCATTTAGCTCAACGGCTTAGCGAAGAGAGAAAAAAAGGGACAAAATCCGTTGAAAAAGCCATTGTTAATGAACTTGGTTTTTTGTCTATGAAAGGGATGCAATTCCACATAGAAATTAGCAACAAGGGTACAATCGATGAGAACGGGATGGATGACATCGATTTTTTGATTAGCACCAACCCAGGGGAACCTCTCAAGCCATTGAGAAAAATAGCCTCAGGTGGGGAACTGTCACGAATTATGCTGGCAATTAAGAGGGTTATAGGGGGAGATGAAGGAAAAACTCTTATCTTTGATGAGGTAGATGCTGGAATTGGTGGAAGGGTTGCGGACCTCGTGGGCAAAAGGCTTCAGGATTTAGCCTCGAAACATCAGGTAATATGCATAACCCACCTTCCCCAAATTGCTACTTACGCTGACAGACATTTCCTTGTAGAAAAGGTTTTTGCAAAAGGATCAGCAAGGACAGAGATAAAACAGATTGATAATTCGGAGAGAGTCCAGGAAGTCGCCCGGATGATGGGCGGGGCAACAATAACGGAAAAAACAATCCAGAGGGCAGAGGAGATGATTCGCCATGCTACGAAAGGCATCCATTAAAGACATAAAAAGTATCCACAGTATTGTTAATTCGGCAGCCGCCAAAGGAGAGATGCTGGCGAGGTCTCTTGGAGAGCTCTATGACAATATGAGAGATTATTTTGTATATGAGGAGCGAGGAAAAGTCATTGGTGCCGGTGCTCTCCATATATGCTGGGAAGATCTTGCAGAGATAAGATCCCTTTGCGTCACAGAGTCATCAAGGGGAAAAGGCATAGGCCGGATGCTTGTTGAAGCATGTATGGAAGAGGCAAGAGAGCTCAACATAGCCAAAGTGTTTCTTCTCACCTACCAGGAAGAGTTTTTTGGGAAGTGTGGATTTACACTTGTTGACAAAAAAGAATTGCCACAAAAAATATGGTCCGATTGTATTCGTTGCCCAAAATTTCCTGAATGTGATGAAATTGCAATGATGAGGCGCATCTAACCATGTGTGGTGAAACATTTTATGGTAGGTGTTGAGAGAGGGGAAGGGATGGAGAAAGACCATATCTTAAATCGTATACGAGATGAATTTGACAGTTACGAGCTTTTCTTCCTAAAAGAGAAGACAAAAAAATTTGAAAGTAGGGACAGGGGTCTTCATGGAGTTGAAATACATGAAGAGGAGGGTATTTCTCTGAGAGGCATTAAACAGGGAAAGATGATCTTTACCTACACATTTCAGAAAGGGAAAAAGGCAGCTGATTTACTGATTGAAAATACAAAGCTCCTCAGCCCTTTTGTCGAGATTGATGAGAGTGCTGTTTTGCCTTCTCCCTATACAAATTATTCATCAGTCGATCTCTTTGATCCTGACGGTCTGGCAATAGATGATAGCGAAAAAATTGCAAGACTCATTGAAATGGAGTCCCTAATCCTTGATTATGATAAACGTATTGTCACGACAAGGAACTGTGAGCTTCAGGAAACCGCAATAGAGATAGAAATTTTCAATTCAAACGGCCTTAGTGTGAGAAACAGAAAAACCCTTTACTCGGTTTTTGCGCTCTGTGTTGCAAAAGACTATGATGAAGTGTCATGGTATGACTGGAAATGGTCTCACTCCTTTGCAGATATAGATATGAATGCCCTTGGATTCGAAGTTGCGCAGAAAACGATCTCATTTTTGGGCAGTGAACAGATTGCAACAGGTATTTATGACGGCATTCTTACGCCCCAGGCCTCTTGTGAAATTCTCAGCGTGTTGTCAGGATCTTTCCTCGCAGAGAGCCTTTACAAAAATAAAACAAAACTGAAAGACAAAATTGGAGAAAGATGTTTCTCGGGGAATGTCACTCTTGTGGATTCGGGATTGATTGGGATGGGTGCTTCTCCCTTCGACGGTGAGGGGGTTCCTTCACAGGAGAATGTACTTGTTGAAAAAGGGGTTTTTAAGACTTTCCTCTATGATACATATTATGGAAAGAAACTTAACAAATCCTCCACGGGTAATGCAGCTCGGACCGGCCTAAAAGAACCACCATTGTGCGGACGCAGAGGATTTTATCTTGAGGGTGGTTCCGATAATGTCTGTGACATGATGACTGATGGGGTTGTCATCGAGGAACTCATGGGCACCCATACTGCTAACCCCATAACAGGTGATTTTTCTCTTGGCACCGTGGGACATCTTGTCCGGGGTGGAAAGAAAGGCCCTTTTAAAGGGGTGATTTTTTCCGGAAACATATTTGATATTCTGAACAATGTTCAGGGTGTTGGGGACGACCTGAAATTTTACGGTACCTGTGGTTCGCCATCTGTTTTTATAAAGGGAATGAAGATCAGCGGAAAATAGACAGAGGTTTTGCCATTATCTGTTTTTCGAGCAAGTCAGCAGCTATCTTCACCCCCAGCCCATTCCAGTGGCTATCGTCCGCATGGTAGGGAAAAGTGTGTGTCGCCTGATAGAAGTCATGGAATGTTTTCTGGGTATCAATGACCTCAATACCCAGGTTCTGAGATTTTTTGATCAATTGTTCAAGAAATAAAGGTTGTTGTGTTCCAAGGTATTGATACAATATGGTTTCCTTGTTTGGAATAGGAAGAAATATGAATCGCACACGTTTTTTATGAAGAAGATCTCTGTATTCTTTAAGCCTTTGTGCTGCCTGCTCAATCCTTTCAGACGTTGAATCCTTATTCGCATTTACTCCCTGGATGAAAAAGATAGGGCATTGTGCTGATGTGAGCTCAGGTTGACTCATAGAGCCTGACCTGTTAATACGGGCACGCAGATAGTTAAGCATGTTTGCCTTGAAAATCCGATCAACGAGGACAGCCGTGTTCTGAAGGGCAGGGCTTAGACATAACTTTTTTAGAGCTTCTTCCAGAGTTGAAGGAGTGCGGAGGTCTTTAGCGGAGAGAGGTCGGAGTGATTCAGGCAAATCACGTTCTATTCCTGCCAGCACAACAATATCCGGAAGGTTTTCTCTAATAAGATCATGCTTGAATAGGGCCCGTAATCTTTCTGCTGCGAGGGGATAGACACTTTGTCCCAGTTTTTTTTCGAGTACCTCTGAAAGAAGCTCTTCCTGGCTTAAGCTGCTTCCGGCAATATTTGAATCCCCGACAATAACAATTGGATGTTTTTTTGTCGCCACGTTGGCTTTTCTGTAACCGAATTTATCTGTGATCCACAATACATCCTTTTTCACTGCACATCTAGTGTAATATGCAAGGTCTCCGTCCTCTATTTTTTTTATTTTCATATTTGGATAGAATTGACCTTTCAGGATACCATAGGAACGTTTAACAGAAAGGGATTCCCAGACTCGGAAGGTGAACTGATGGATAGGGAGAACAAACAGCTCAAGACAAATAGCAGCTATAAAGGGAAGAAAAAACAGAAGGTATTTTGCGTGATAACCATTCATGGCCACTGATTCCTAAAATTGAAAATAAATATATTTCTGTGAACCAGGCGCACTTAACAGAAACACTGCGGACAACATCAGATAATAAATCGGCCAGCGCACATAAAATGGTTTTTCAGACAACATATGCCGCATGGTCTCATGACTCTCGATAAAATGGATAACCCAGACAAAGGTAAGGGATGCAAGGGCAATAATAAGCTGACTTTTTGCTTTCCCAAGTAAGATCATAGATTCAAATCCATTCCCCTTGAGGATATCCACCCACCCTGTGTGCAGATGTGTTAACATATAGACTGCATCATGGAGTGATTCAGCCCTGAAAAAAATCCAGGCAACCGAGACAAGAGCAAAGGTGATGCAATTCTGAAAACCTTTCTGAAGAGCAGGGTGGCTGTCGAGACCAAAAGCATGGTTGACTTTAAATCGCAGGTTCCGGGAAATGAGTCCACTCACTATGAAGATGCCATGGATGAACCCCCATGCAACAAAGGTCCAACTTGCACCATGCCATAGACCACAGACAAGGAATACCAATATTAAATTTATATAAAGCCGTGTTGGAACAACTCGGTTTCCGCCAAGCGGTATATAAAGGTAGTCTCTAAGCCAGGTGGAAAAAGAGATATGCCAGCGTCGCCAAAACTCTGCTACAGAAAGGGCAGTGTAAGGACGGTTAAAATTATCTGTAAGTTTAAACCCAAAAACCTGGGAGACTCCTATGGCAATATCAGTGTAGCCTGAAAAATCGCAGTAAATCTGAAAGCTGTATAATACGGCAACAAGAACAAAGCTGGGCCCCATGTGGGCAGCAGGATTATTGAAAACCATATCGACAAACACAGCAAGGCGATCAGCGACCACCAGCTTTTTAAATAACCCCCAAACCATGAGTTTAAATCCATTCGTTGCCCGTTCCCAGTCCCACTTATGGTATTCATGAAGCTGGGGCAGAAATTGCTTTGCCCGCTCGATGGGCCCTGCAAGAAGCTTGGGGAAAAAAGAAACATACAGAGCAAACGCACCAATATGCCTCTCAGCAGTTTTATCTCCTCGGTACACATCGATCATGTAGCTAACTACCTGGAATATATAGAATGAGATTCCCACGGGGACAACAAGTCGGAGCAGATGGTTCGGAGAAGAATGACGTGGATCACCGAAAATACCAGTAACGGAACTGCTAAAGAAGTTGAAGTATTTAAATACGAAAAGAACACCCAAATTGCAGATACAGCCTGCAAGAAGAAGCATTCTCTTGCCTGATGGACTCATCTGTTTTTCCATGAGTAAGGCCACAAAATAAGCTACTATAGTAGAAAAGGCGAGGAGGAATAGGTACTGAAACTTAAAGGTACCATAGAAATAATAGCTTGCTCCGAGCAGAATGATCCATCTGAATCGTTGATGTCCAAGGCAATAGATGGCGAGAACGATAAAAAGAAAGACGAAGAATTGAAGTGAGTATAAATCCATTATGAAACTCGCAAATGTTAACTTCTTTACTAAACTTCTCGCTGGATAGCAAGCGAAAAGGGGATCAGGTTTTCAGGAGATACAAGCATATGAAATTGCCTCAAAATCTACGTTGAATGTACACTCCATAATTCTCTAATTGCACATAGCAGGGAAGAGCTGATATATTAAAGTGTGGCAGATGCCACCGAACTTTGAATTAAACTACTGTATGTTTTAAAGCAGTGTTGGTGGTTCCATGAGGGTAGCTTATTTTATTAGAAACATTGGTGTGTCTGGAGGTGTCAAGGTAGTCTTGCAGCATGTACAGATGCTGAAGGAAGATGGCTACGATGTTACTTTATTTACGAACAGGGTGAAGGATTCATGGGACTTAAAGGTAAAGCCGGTTGTCTTTGACCCTGAGAGCTTTCGGTATTTGTCTGATTTTGACATTATAGTTGCATCAATTTATCATGATGTAAAAATGCTTTTTTCCAAAGGTATTAGAAAACTAGTACATCTGTGCCAGGGTTATGAACCCATAGATTACCTTTCAAGAATTTCAGGGGAATCGGTCACCGAGCGTTACCAGAGAAAAGGTTTCCTTTCTCTGTTGGAAAGTCGTTTGGATATATTGAAGTTTAGAAAAAGGATACGTCAGATTGAAGCGGTCTACGCTCTGCCCACATTCAAAGCCGCTGTATCAAAACATCTTGTGGAGCTCCTAGAGAGCAAGTACCATCAAAAATGTGCACTCATCCAGAATGGAATCGATCTCAATATCTTTCATCCATATCCTGAAAAGGTATGGGGAGCCAACAGAAAGATTCGTATTTTATCAGTAGGTTCTGCAGACGTGGGATTCAAAGGTATTGTTGATACCCTTGATGCTGTGGAGTTCTTGAAACAAAAAGGTATCGAGGTTGAGCTCATAAGGGTATCGCCCGGTATTCCATCACGACGAGAAAAAGAAGGTGATCTTGTCCATCAGTTTCTTACAGGAGTGAAGGAGAAAGAAATGGCAGAACTCTACCGTGACGCAGATATCTTTATCTCTTCGTCTCTTGAAGGAGAGGGGTTTGGTCTCCCTGCCATTGAGGCGCTAGCATCTGGGGTTCCATCTATACTTACGGATATTTCAACCTACAGAAACTTCAATGAAAATAAAGACTTTGCGTATTTTGTACCAACTCATAGCCCCGAAAAGATTGCTGAAGGCATTGAATCCTTCATCAGGAATGTTGAGTTCAGAAATAAATGCATTGAAAACGGGTTACGTGTTGCACATGCATTTAGCCTGGAGAGGACAAAAAATGATTTGATCAAATTTATGACGGACCTGCACAGTGAGAACTAGCTGAGGTTTGAGCCTAATACTTGTCTTGTGGCTCTATCGATGTACTTTTCGCAAAAAATTGAGTGTACTCCTCAGAGTCAAAAATGGTTTATCAAGATTGAATTGAACCATCTTTGATTCGAGGTTAAACTTACGAATAAGTATGGAAGGAATTTTTTCCCTTTGTATAGGAAGGAAGATGGTAACCTTATTGAGTTTCCGTTGGAGTTTGAGATACTTTTTTCCGAGAAAGGCAAATGCAACAGGTAGTGGCATTCCCTGACATTTGCATGAAAAAGACTCATTTGGAGATAGAACAACGTTTTTTGTGACATGAAGGTTGCCCCATTTAGGAAGATAAAAACGATGCATTTGCAGTTGTTTTTGAAGGAATGAACCAAGTTCGAGGTAGCATAAGTTGATCCATCTGGTCAAATCTTTGTAATGTGGTTGCTCTTCAAACCACCTATCACGCCAAGCAACAAGTCTCTCTAAAAGATCATATAAAGGTCCAGATGAAACGTTGAGTAGTCGAAGGTCACTGCTGTCCAAAATAATCCTAATTCCTGATCCCTCCCTTGATACAACAAGGGTTTTGGACGGGTAAATCCTCCATCTTAAAATCAGGTTGGTGTTTCTTGTGTTTAGCATACCTCATTCTGCTGTCCAACATTCTAAAACTCCAATGCAAGCTGTTCTCCTGAGGGTACCAGGGGCGGTACCTCATAGGGACTGTCAATCCACTCCCAGAGATTACGATAGGTAAAGAGATTATAGCGGAGCATGGCAATAAGGTTTGAGAGCGACCAGCCGAACCGTGAACGAAACATCATGTACTTGAGAAGGAGGATGGCTATCAGTGCTGTCCAGATCTGAATCATCACGGCATTCGCGGATGTACCCACAAAGGTCTTTATCTTCAGGTTCTGTTTGATGGTTTTGAAGAAGACCTCGATCTGCCAGCGATCTTTATAAATGGCGGCAATGGTGGTTGCCCCGAAGCTCAGATGATTGGTAAGAAGGACAATACTCTCTTTTTTCGTGTCATCCCAGAGCTCGATACGACGTAAGGGATGAGGATAGTGTTTTTTGGAGGAGTAAACATTGAACGTGATAATCTGATCTGTCAGGATAGAGCGGTTATAGGGAACAGGTCTTTCTTCAAGAACGGTATAGTTGCCATGCCCTCTCTGCCGGGTTACAAACCAGACGCCTCCCTGTGTCCACCGGGCAAAAAGGGAGTAGTTGACATATCCCCTGTCTATGACGACAATTGAGCCTTTGGGGAAGGTAAGGGTCTTGGCAACGGTAATGTCATGGGTACGCCCATCGGTGATATGGGCAAAGACAGGAAAATAGCCATCATGGTCGAGCAAAAGATGGAGTTTGACAGCACCCTTTGTCTGACGATAGGTGGCCCAGTCAAACAAAGAGACGCACAGTTCAATCAATGTAGCATCGAGACTGAAGAGCTTATTTTTGAAGCGGAACTTTTTCTTTGTGGGAGCAACCATCCGACATATCCCCAGAAGGTGGTAAAAGACCGCTTCGTAGAGCTTCCATGATCTCTTCTCATTGGCATAGGAGAGGGTAGAGCGACAAGGGGCAGACTCTATGCCGAGATGCTTCAGCTTCCCCATACAACTCGCAAGACCCCCGCAGATTTCTCTCAATGAGTGAGCCTGACCTAACTGACAGAAGAGCATGGCAACAAACTGATTCCAACAGGAGAATCCTTTTGCCCCCTTTTCTGCTTGAGTCATTTTCACTGCTGAGTAAAACTCCTTCTTTGAGAATATCTGTAGCACTTGGCCGAACATGCTGCTAAACTTATTCATGGGGCGCCTCCTGAAGGTGTTATTTAGTTTTGGTCGAACTAATTGTACCTTTTTGGAGTTGTCCCTGAAAATCTATTTTGGACAGATGTGAGGATGAATACGTGATTGACTCACTAAATCTTCAATGAGGCCATTGGCAGGGTTTATTTTTGACAAAAAAAATGACGGATACACGTTATAAGAGAGAAGACTGACACAGGCAGGCATGAGAGAGGCTGGTCGAAGATATTGGTGGTCTATTCTGGTGTTGTTGATTGGGATTATTGTTGTCTGGTTCTATAGTAAATCATTCAATGTTGAGGTCAATCATGTCTATATTAAGGGCTACACCTCTGGAAGTGGATTAACCATTGCCCATATTTCTGATCTCCACATAGGGAAAAACGACAAACACGTGGTGGAGATACTTAGAATACTGCATGGTCTGAAGGTGGATGCAATTGTTCTTACCGGGGATTATGTGGAGTGGAATGGGGATTATGAGCCTGCGTTGAACGTTCTGGCCCAGATTAAAGCAAAGCATGGGGTTTATGCTGTAATGGGAGATTATGATTACAGTAATTCCAGGAAAAGCTGCCTGTTCTGCCATGAGCGGGGAACCGGAAAGCCAACGAACCGTCATCAAGTGAAGTTTCTCAGGAATTCATGTGATGAAGTTGCGATTAGCAAGGATACAGTGATGATTTGCGGGATTGATGGAAGGCAGGCAAATGAACCTATCTCTCCTGAGGTCATAAAGCACGTGCAGGATATTACACGCAGCAAACAGGCGGTTGTGCTGAGTCATAGCCCGCTTGCCTTTGATATGTTTGACAACGATAAGGACATTCTTGTTCTTGCGGGGGATACCCATGGGGGGCAGGTTCCGCTTCCTTCCTGGGTCTGGAAATTTCTTGGATACGAAAAAAATGCAAAATATGAACAGGGCCGATTTGAAGAGGGAAAGAAAAAGATGTATGTGAACAGGGGGGTAGGGACGAGCCATTTGCCAATCAGATTTATGAGACGGCCTGAGATAACGGTGTTTCATTTTGGAGAATCAGGCGATAGGCGATAGGTTATAGGAAAGTCAACAGGCTGTATCACGCCCGCTTCGCTAGAGACGCAGAGGGCACAAAGTAATAGTAGGTAAGAGGGAAGAGGTAGGAGGGAATTGAAAGCTCGTAGCTCATAGCTGTAAGCTCATAGGAAACAGCTCATAGCTCATAGCTGTAAGCTGAAAGCAAAGAGGAGAAAAAGGAAAAAGGTTAAAGGTAGGAGGTAAGAGGCGAAAGGCAGGGGGGAAGAAAAAGCTCATAGCAAAAAAAAGGCTGAAAGCTCATAGCAAAGAATAAAAAAGGCGAAAGGCAAATCAGCAACCCTGCTGGTAGCTGAACAATCAATCGCCGCAGGGCAATGTGAGTTTTGCCATGATTGCTGATATCTCTGAATCATAGCAAAAGGATATTCTGATTCTCTCTGTATTCTCCGTGGAGAGAAGGAGAACCGCCAGGGACTGCTGGGCGAGAGGAAGGGATGTGTCTGTAATCGTATGCAGGAGAAACAAGTAAAATTGAAATACCTGTGCTTTCTGGTTGTTTTTCTCATTTGCCAGCTTGGGATGGGGTGTTCAACGTCTCCTGGTGTGAGGATTATATTTGATTTTGAGACAGATGAAGAGTTGGACCATTTTCACTGGAAATGTCGAACCTTGTTCGCTCTCTCAGATGAGCATGTCACACATGGCTCGAAATCACTGAAGCTGGAACTCTATCCATCGGAATATCCAGGATTAGCGCCAATGATCAAGGATACTGATTGGAGAAGGTATGGTGCATTTCAATTTGACGTATATAATCCAGAGGAGAAGGATATTGTTTTATCGGTTAGAATCGATGACAAGGAAGATTATCCGGATTATGCAGATAGGTACAATAATAGTTTTGCTATTAAACCTGGTGCAAATGCGATCACCATTGGTTTTGATTCCTTGATCACTTCAGGAACGAAAAGGGTGTTAAACCTGACGATGATTTATCGTGTGATTATCTTTGTGGCCCAGCCAAAAGAGAAAACAACTTTATACTTTGATTACTTTCGATTGGTACCATGAGGAAAAATGGCCTTCATGAACGGCAAACCATGCTCCTGATGATGGTCATTTCTTGCCCTTTTGTTTTACCGTAAAGGACTTGCCTGCAAACGTGCATATGACTGTTCTTGGCTCATATGTGTCGTTCGATTCAACTACGTAACGAATAACCCCCCTTCCTTTCCCCGATTCACCATCAATTATTTTCAGCCAGTCTGATCCGCTTGCGGCAGACCAGTTGCAGTCGGGTTGCGTTTTCACTTCGACTGAGCTGAACCCACCGGTTTGTTTCATCGTTTTCTTGCCCGGAGAAAGCCTGTATGTACACGTGTTCACAGAGAGAACATTGGAAGGTGCACTCTCACCGTATTCGTTGTAAGCGGTAACCACAATGTAATATTGATATCCTTTTTGTAGATTGAGGCTTTTGATTGTTTTATCTCCTACGTCAATTACGAAAGCTTCAAAGCCGGTTTGTCTCTCGCAGAAGTAGTAAATTTTATATCCAGTCGGGTCACCTTTTCCTGATGGATTCCATCCAATCTTTATAGAGATGCAGTGACCGTTACCGATCATGAAAAAGAGCGATATGATTGTAACAGCAAAGAACACTCTACAAATATTTTTGGGTGTCATATAGAAATTCCAATGTAACACACTCATAGTTACCTATTGGAGACAAAAAAGCGACTGAGGCTTCAAGGCATGATTGTACCATACTTTTTGATTTAAAAGCACTTACCAACATTTTTAACTTCATGTATTAATTAACTTATAGCTGGAATTATGGTTTTTGTCAAGAAAGTGGGGACATGATAACAGACGATAGCACATAGCTGAAAGCTCACAGGCAAAACTGGGAAAATGATGTTAGTTCATGTGGCTCGTTCGGTTTGTGGTGTGTACAAAGACATGACCATGGCCCATATTCCCCTTCTTTTTTTGACTCGTAAGCCATTGTGACCTCTATCATTTACCCATAAATATGAGGAATTTACAATAAAGTCATGATTATAATCGACAGACCGGAAGGATTTATTGTACGTAGCTTTTCCGGTTTCTGCCGATTGTTCTCAACAGCTTGAAAAAGGCAAACCACGTGAAAGCGTGGGGCGCAAAGCCACCGGCCTAACTCCCCTGAAAACGGGATATGGTAGCGGGGTTGCCAGGCGAAGGCAGCACCTCATGTGCTGGATTTCGCGCGGCCAATTGAATCCAGTAGGAGGTGTTGCTGATGGTAACTCGAAAGGTTTCCTCACAACTTCTAAGACTGTCTCTTATACACATCTGACGCTGCCGACGATCTACTCTGTGTAGATCTCGGTGGTCGGCGGATCATTAAAAAAAAAACACATGAGACACTATACATCTGTCACTCAGGAAA
>ERZ1026814.968-NODE-968-length-12624-cov-3.493078_pt1 | contig 12624 bp, 10 predicted proteins | sample MGYA00520871_ERZ1026814 | MGnify/ENA primary metagenome ERZ1026814 (study PRJEB33270, sample SAMEA104284478) | anaerobic digester metagenome | biome: Anaerobic digester microbiome; feature: mesophilic sludge digester; material: Anaerobic digester biomass | place... | reverse complement strand
TGTGTGTTAGCTTGGTGTATCAGCGGCGTGGACTCAGTGGTGTTAGTATGGTTATGTTGTTTTTTTTTTTTAAGTGTCCGGCGACCACCGAGATCTACACAGAGTAGGTCGTCGGCAGCGTCAGATGTGTATAAGAGACAGCTCTTGCGGTCTGGCAAATTCGGATTCATAATCATATCGCTTTATGAACATCAATAAAGCAAGGAGGTCTGCATGGCTGAACAAAAGAAGAAGGGCGCCTTGGATTGGTACTTTAAGTCCAATCTATTGACGCGAATACTGATCGGCCTGGTGTTGGGAGCTATTGTCGGTATTATTTTGGGATTCTTTCCTTCCTCGGTAAAACCCTATGTCGACAATACGAAATTTTTTGGTGACCTGTTTATCAGGTTACTCAAAATGATTATCATGCCTGTAATTCTGTTTTCGCTCATCGCAGGAGCCGCGAGTATCGCACCATCTAAGCTCGGAAGAGTAGGCGTGAAAATCATGGTCTATTATCTTCTCACAAGCGCTTTTGCCGTAATAGTCGGGTTGATATCAGCCAATATTTTTAAGCCTGGAATAGGGTTCAATATTGTAGGAGAAGCTTCGGTAAAAGGCCTACAAGCTGCTCCTCCGACTATTATTCAGATTTTGTTAAACATTGTTCCCACCAATCCATTCGAGTCCCTTATGAAAGGGGATGTGCTGCCAATCATTTTTTTCGCTGTTGTATTCGGCATCGGCATCTCCTACATCAAGGATTCAAAAGATCAATCGCTGGCAAAATCGGGAGAAACGCTGCTCAATGTCGTCAATGCAGCAGCCGAGACTATGTACAAGATCGTGGGTGGCATCATGCAATATGCGCCTATCGGTGTATTCTTCCTAATTTCGCATGTATTTGCTCAGCAGGGTGCAAAGGCAGTTGGACCTTTGCTCATGGTTACTCTCTCCGAGTATGTTGGTCTTGCGTTCCATGTTGTATTGGTTTATGGCGGGCTTCTGACATTGTATAAGCTGAGTTTTAGGAAATTCCTCAAGGGAGCTAATGAGGCTATGGTAACCGCTTTCGTTACACGCTCATCGAGTGGTACTCTACCGGTGACGATGCGCTGTGGGGAAGAGAACCTGGGAATTCCGCGGTCCATAAGCTCTTTTACACTGCCACTTGGGGCGACCATAAACATGGATGGTACAGCGATCTACTTAGGCGTATGTGCCATGTTCATCGGTTATGCAACTAATCAGCCGCTCTCCTTCAATCAGATGCTCACAGTAGTAATTACAGGGACCTTGGCAAGCATCGGAACCGCAGGAGTGCCCGGTGCAGGAGCCATCATGTTGCTCATGGTGCTAGCGAGCATAGGGCTCAAGGTCGAAACCGGCTCTGCCGTGGCTGCCGCATATGCAATGATCTTAGGAATCGACGCCTTGCTGGACATGGGCCGAACCTGTTTGAATGTGACAGGAGACCTTGTTGGAACGTCGATTGTCTGCAAGACAGAAAAGGAACTAGATTTGTCGAAGTGGAAATAAGAGGTAGAGCGAAAAGAAGTCGAGCCATATTGAAGCTTGGCTAGTAATAGGTCTTTCTGCATAGTTCATACAATTTAGGGCGCCTAATGTAGGCGCCCTTTTGGTTTAGACAGGTCATTCTTGAGCATCTGCATTAGACGCTTTTTTATCGAGAGAGCTAATCCTCTTTGGTATTCCTCCTCGGTATTTCAAGGATTTCAAGAGAAGAGCGTGCCAGGCTTGAGCTGAGCGGCGTTTAACCCTCCGAGCCTTGTGCCTTCTGCCACTGCTTCATGGATAGAGCCATGGCGTTCTAGAATGCGCGCGAGGCCTGCGCCGAATGCGTCGCCTGAACCAATAGGATTGCGGACTTTGACAGATTCGACAGGATATTCGCAGAGTCTTTGGCCATCCCAATAAAGCGTGGATTTTGCTCCGCGAGTCACCACGAGGTAGGTACCATATTCGCCAAAGAAGCGCCTGCCTTGTTCTTCGACCAATTTTCGAGCTGATTCCTCATCGCGAACATTGGCGTATGGGATTCCAAGCGTTTGTGCGAGTTCTTCGAGATTTGGCTTTGCACAGACAGGATGGAACTCAAGACATTCGAGAAGATCCTGCTTTTTTATGTCGAGATAGAGATGCGCACCGACATCCCAAACTATTCGCGCAAAGCGAGCCATTGTGCCTTGTACGATACCATCTGCAATGGTGCCAGAAAGGAGTACGGCGTCGGCTTGATTGACCAAATCGGCGAAGCGTTCGACGAGGTCATCGCTAGTCTCCGATGCCACCGGAAGGGATTCTTCCACAAGCTCGGTAATCCTTCCCTCTGCCTCTTCTATCAAAGTCGTGCAAAAGCGTATGGGTGCTCCAGACTCGACCCATTCTACCGAAATGCCGTCGGCTGCACACATGGTTAGGAACCAAGCTCTGGTAGGTCCACCAAGCTGCGTAAGATGAATCGCCTTTTCTCCTAGCTGCGTCAGAATTCGTGTTGGAATAACACCCTTGCCTGCAGCATCGATGCGCCAATTCGAGGATCTATTTACTTCTCCTGGCTCGATCTTATCGAACACAATGGTCTTTTGGATCGTCGGATTGAGGCAAACACAGAGAAAATGAGGAGGTTTTTTTGTTTTTTGCCGTGGCTGTGTTTTTTCGCTCGTCTGCACTGTGGGAGAAATCAGTTCATTTTGAAACATAGAACCAATCTACCATATAATCCTATCATTATAAAGCGTTTTATCTCGCTGCCATGCAAGGACAGGGAATAAAAAATCGCCCCGAGCCTTGAGCGGGGCGATATGATTTAAGACGATTTGAATCCCTTATTGCTCGATTAAGCCAATGCCAGTACCGGCTGTTCTATGAAATCTTTGAAATGCTCTAGAAATCGAGCTCCATAAGCGCCATCTACTATTCGATGATCGGCCGTAAGGCTAATCTCTATTATGGGAATAAAATACTGGTTTTCTTGATTGCTCTCTACCGGTCGTCTTGTTATGGCTCCCACAGAGATAATCGCACATTGGGGCGGATTTATAATGGCTCTAAATCTGGTTATGCCGAACATTCCCAGATTTGATAGCGTTATTGTGCCATCCTGCATTTCATCTGGGCTAAGCGCTCTTTTCCTTGCTTTTTCAGCAAGATTTACGAGTTCTTGGCCAAGATCTCTAATGCCTCTATTGCCGCAATCTCTTAGTGTAGGCACTACAAGGCCATCGGGACTATCTATTGCGATCGAAATGTTGAAATGCTTATAGACCCTAATCTCGCCATTTCCAAGCCAGGAAGCATTCAACAATGGATGATCTGAAAGAGCCGAAGCCATGAGTTTTGCTAATAAGACCGTAATAGAGACTTTTTCTTCTCTTGATTTGAAGGCGCTTTGAGCGTCGATCAGGCCTTGTGCATTCGCTTCTATTGACAGGGTAAACTGGGGTATCTCGGTCCAGCTTTGAGTAAGCCTCGCGGCTGCTATCTGGCGAATTCTGTTCAGTTTTACATCTTCATACTTTTGAGTAATTGGTTCTGTTGCGAAGGCCTTACTAGAGGCACTGGCAGCAATGACATCTTGGGCGATAATGGCACCTTGCGGACCGCTTCCTTTAAGCATTGCTAGGTCGATGGTCTTTTCTTTGGCAATGATTCTTGCGTATGGAGAAGATGGTATGAAAGTTTCAGCCATAAGACCACCCAATTCCGCAGCAGGCTCGATTGCAGACGTTTGCTGGGCAATCGTTTTCTGGATTTCCAGCTTGGCTTTGGACTCTATCTCAGCAGAAGAAGAGGCTGCCGAGGCATCTGGAACGACCTGAGTTTTAGAATTATCTTCATTAGCAATACCTTCTTCTGTGCTTTCTTTTGTGATATGCAGCGATGCTACATCCTCCAGCGCTTCGCCTTTTTCCGCAAGGATTGCCACCTTTGTACCAACAGGCACGGTCTGTCCAGTCTGTATAAGAATTTTTGCAAGAGTTCCATCTCTTTGCGCCTCGTAAGGTACAACTGCCTTATCATTTTCGACATAGAAGACAATATCCCCCCTTGAAACAGTATCTCCTTCCTTCTTTGCCCATTCGGTTATGGTGCCTTCATTCATAGTGAGGCCTAGCTGTGGCATCAAAATATCTATAGCCATAGATTAGCCCTCCTTGTGTAGGACGCGATAAACAGCATGCATAATATCTTCTTTCTGGGCTGCCATATACTTTTCCAGCACGGGACTGAAAGGCACGGGTATATTCTTTGCTCCCACACGCTCGATTGGAGCATCGAGCCAATAGAACGCCTCACTTTGAATGGTCGCCGCTATCTCTGCACCAAGCCCACCAATCACTACAGCTTCATGGGCAATCACACATCGATGGGTCTTTTTTACCGATTCCAAAATTGTCTTGCGATCGAATGGTTTAAGCGTGAGAAGGTCGATGATCTCTACATCGATTCCCTCTGTTTCGAGCTGCTTTGCTACCTCTTCACATTTTTGAACCATGATCGAGTAGGCAACGATAGTGACATCTTTTCCGGGTCTGCGAATTTCCGCCTTTCCAAGAGGGGTGAGGTATTCTCCGTCAGGAACAAGTCCTTTTTGAGGATATAAGACTTTATGTTCGAAATAGATGACTGGATCATTTTGCCTGATGGCCGACTTAAGCAAGCCCTTAGCGGTTGCAGGGCTGGATGGAGTGACAATGATAAGTCCTGGAATATTCTGAATCCAGCCTTCGACACTCTGACTGTGTTGAGCCGCAGCCTGATTATTTATGCCATCCGGAGCCCTAATGACTAAGGGAATATTCGCTTGACCGCCAAACATATAGCGGTTCTTTGCAATCTGGTTGGCAAGCTCATCGAAAGCAACACCTATAAAGTCCGCAAAGTGCATGTCTGCAACAGGCTTGGTACCGGTCAGAGCCGCGCCAAGCGCTGCTCCAACTATTGCCGTCTCAGAGATCGGGGTATCGCGAATGCGGTCACCAAATTCATCGGGCAAGCCCTTGAATTGTCCAAAAATACCACCCTGGCGGACAATATCTTCTCCATAGACGAATACAGTGGGATCTCTGCGCATTTCCTCGCGCATGGCCTCAAGAGTTGCTTCAGAAAAAGATATGGTTCTCATTGCTGTACCTCCGGGAATTCCATTGGAGAAAAGGAGAATAGATCATCAAGAGCCTCTTGGGGATCGGGGAAGGGGCTTGCTTCGGCAAAATCTATTGCAGCTTGTATTTCCAGTTCTGCTTGATCATATAGCTTTGCGATACCGGCCTCATTTGTTAAGCCTTCTTCGAGGAGTTTATTCTTATACAGCTTTATGGGATCTCGTTCATCTATCATTTTTTTTACTTCTTCTCTTGTTCGATAGCGTTCGGGGTCTCCCACGAAGTGGCCTTTTACTCGATATGTAAGACATTCTAGGAGTGCAGGGCCTTTTCCTTCTCTTGCTCTCCCTACAAGATAATTGGCAGCATCGTAAACTTCGGTGACATTGTTGCCATCGACTGTGTAACCCTCTATGCCATAACCCTTTGCTCTGTCAGCTACATGTTGCGCCGAAACCGCATAACTAACTGGCGTTGTCGATGCATATTGATTGTTTTCGTTGACAAAGAGGACCGGCAATTTCCAGATCGATGCTAAATTGAGCGCTTCGTGGAATGTGCCTCGATTGGATGCTCCATCTCCAAAGAAGCACACCGCGACCTGGTCGGTCTTTTTTATCTGAGAAGAAAGAGCGGCTCCCACCGCGATATTGAATCCACCGCCTACGACACCATTTGCTCCAAGCATGCCGATAGAGAAATCGGCGATATGCATCGAGCCTCCTTTGCCTTTGCAGTAGCCAGTCTTCCTGCCGAACAATTCAGCCATCATTCTGCTGGTATTTGCGCCTTTTGCAATGGCATGGCCATGGCCACGGTGCGTTGAGGTGATATAGTCATCGACGCGCAGGTTTGCCATGACTCCAGTTGCTATAGCTTCTTCTCCTATATAGAGATGGACAAAGCCGAAGATTTTCTTATTCATGAAGAGCTCTTCGACATGAGTTTCGAATGTCCTTATGCGAATCATTGTTTCGAGCATCTTCATCTTTTCTTCGACCTGTAAAGAATAAAAGCGATTAGGAAATAGATTTTTTGTTTCTGACATTGAGCACCTCCTCATGCTCATGGTATGTATAGTTTAGAGATAATGGGAATAAACAGAGAAAGTTGTGGTATCAACACGATCAGAATGAGCGCAAGAACAGAGGCATACACCATAGGAAGCACAAATTTGACCATCTCGTTGTTTATATTGCTATGGATGAGATTAGCAGTGACGTACAGATTGACTGCCACCGGAGGTGTAATCTGACCAATTGCAAGCGCTGCCGTAAGGCAAACGCCAAAATAGAGTGGATCGATATGGAGCGCAAGCAAAGCAGGCATTATCATTGGCATAAATACATTAGTTATTGAGATTGCATCCAGGAACATTCCGGCAATGAGCATGACTATCATTGAAAGGAACATAAAAATTAGCTTATTCGTGGTGATGCTCGATATGAGATTGGCGGCCGCATCGATGACGCCGAGCGTAGCCGCTGCCCAGGAAAATATGCCAGCCATCGAGACCACGAACATGACCACCGCAGAGGAAACTACGGTATCGACCAAGGCCTGATAAATCACATTGATTGGCAATGTATGATAGACGAATATCCCAACAAATAGGGCATAAAATACACCCATTATTGCTGCTTCCGTAGGCGTGGCTATTCCCAAATATATCGAACCGAGAATTATAACAGGAGCAAAAAGCGCCCAAAGCGAATCGATAAAAGCCTTAAATATCTCTTTTGGAGTGCCGGATTCTTCCGCTCCTCGGTAATTGTTCTTTCTCGATATTATATAGACTACTCCTATAAGGGAAATTCCTACTAACACTCCAGGAATAATGCCACCCAAGAACAAAGCTCCGACAGATACACTGGTAAGCTGGCCATAGACTATAAAAGAAATCGAAGGGGGTATGATGATCGAAAGCCCCGCACCCGCAGCGATCGTAGTTGCTGCAAAATATTTATTGTAGCCCTGCTTTATCATGGGAGTTATAAATACAAGTCCGAGGGCAGCGGCGGTCGCTGGCCCCGAGCCCGAGACAGCTCCCCAAAAAATGCAGGCTATCACCGCGGCAATTGCCAATCCGCCGCGCCGTCTCCCTGTGAGCAATATCAAAAAGCGTGCAATGCCATCTACTATTTTTGATTTGTCCATGAGCACCCCGGCAAGTATAAAAAATGGGATTGCGACAAGAGGGAATTTGGCGATATTGGCCTCGAAATTCCGAGATATCATGGACATTCCAAGATCATAGTTCATAATTGCTCCGATGGCCGCTGTACCAAGCGATGAAGCGATCGGAACCCCTATAATAATAAGGAAGATAAAAACTCCGAATACTAAAAGCGCTGCCATTATTGAGCCTCCTCTTTGGAATTTTCTGAATTGCCTGAAGGAAGAGGGGCTTTGAGGGATTTTATTTCTCTAATACCGCTTGCGATGATTTCTTTTATGACAAATATCGAAAACACAGGCGTCCCAAGGCTATATATCCATGTTGGAATACCAAGAGATTCCGAAAATGCGTGATAGAAAGTTATATTTTTGTAGATTTCTCGCGCAGAATTATAAATCAGAAAACAAAATATCATTACTCCGAGGCATGTGGATATTATCAATGCCACACGCTTTAGATTGGGCGAGAATGTGTCAAATAAGTTGGTCATCTTTAGATTTGCACCGCGCCGAAAGGCAATTGCGATTCCTAAGAGCGTGATCCATACAAAGAGATTGACAGTGATTTCCTCTGTAAATGCAAAACCTCTATGAAAGAAATATCGGTTGATAACATTGGTGAAAGCTATGATCGCCATAATCGCCAGAAAAATAGCGCCCATAAGTTCATCGATGCGTATCCTTTTCTTCTTCATTATGGTTCTCCTTAGAGAAAAGCCGGCCATAGAGGCCGGCCAAGAATAGAAGGTACTATACGGTACCTGTATGTTGCGGCTTAAGGCTCGTTATTTCATATCTTCGAGCGCAAGTTTATAGATATCTTCGCCGATTGTGGGTATCCACTTATCATATACAGGTTTTGTTTTTTCTTTGAATGCGTCTATCTCTTGAGCGGTAAGAACGGTGATCTTCATTCCCTTAGAGGGAGCTATAACAAACAGATTTTCCGGATCCCTGGGATCCTTGAATTTTTCTTTGAAAATCTTAAGTGATTTGTCTCCATCGAGATAAGCGCGAGCAAGTGCTTTCTCCCACTCTCCAGCTTCCAAAGCCGCTTCTTGTATCTGCGCTTGAATATCGGGTGGGAAAGACTTCCATACCTGGGAATTTACGCAGAAGACAAGCGGATCTATAAGATAATTCCAAATGGTCATATACTTATGGTATTCCCATATCTTATTGCCAATTAAAACACCCTTTGGATTTTCCTGACCATCGACAACACCTTGCTGGAAGGCAGTAACTGCATCTCCCCAGTTCATATTGATTGGATCTGCGCCGAGCTGCTTGAAGATATCGATCATAATCGGCGATCCGACAACACGAATCTTGAGGCCTTCGACGTCCTTTGGTGTCCTTATTTCGCGCTTGGAATTTGTTATCTGGCGGAAACCATTTTCTCCCCATGCAAGGAACTTGACCCCGCCCCTTTCCATTTCAGCAATCATGCGAGCGCCAGCTTTGCCATTCTCGATCTTGTCGACATTATCGTAAGTATTGATGAAGAAAGGCAGGCTGAATAGATTGAAAGGACGAATTACAGTGCAGGCATTCATCGTCGATTCGGTGGCAAAATCTATGGCTCCATCCGCAACTGCTTGATACCAGTTGGTCTGTTTGCCAGCCAGAAGCGACGAACTCCAATATGGCTTGATATTTATTACTCCGTTTGTCTTTTGGGCAACCAGATCGGCGAACTTTTGTGCGCCGGCACCCCAATCTACAGCTTGGGTTACATTTACCTGCATTGTATACTCTCGTTTGGGAGTAAATGCTGTGACTGGCAGGATTGCAATAAGAAGCGCCACGAGTAAAAGCATAAATCTACGATAGATCATATTGACCTCCTGATGGCAATTTTCGCTCCCAATTTTTATTCTGTCAATGTTCAATTATTCAAGAATTCTGTATATTTAGTATCCTTCGGAATAGATGACATATTCATGCATAGTATATTGCATAAAATTCTATTTCGTTTTATAATATTTCCAAGAAAATGAACTTATGCAAATCGTGCATTTTTGATTCGGCTCAAAGATAGACAATATATGGATTAGACACCCTCAGAAAATAGAGCTCAAGGGCTTTATGCTCTGTTGTGATTTACATATTCATTCAATGGAGAAATGGACTTATGAAAAAGAAAATCGTCCTTGCTTATTCCGGTGGACTGGATACTACTGTGATAGTACCCTGGCTTAAAGAACATTATGACTGCGAGGTGATAGCAGTCTGTGGCGATGTTGGGCAAGAGGCTGATTTCGATGGGATCGGTGCTCGAGCCCTTTCTTCGGGAGCCTCGAAGTTTATCAAGCTCGATCAGAAAGAAGAGTTTGTGAAGGAGTACCTCTGGGCACTCGTCAAGGCAGGTACTCCTTACGAAAAAAAATACCTTCTCGGTACCAGCGCTGCGCGCCCACTCCTTGCCAAAGGTCTCACTGAAGTGGCGCTCGCCGAAGGCGCAGATGCAGTGGCGCATGGCTGTACCGGCAAAGGCAACGACCAAGTGCGCTTCGAGCTCGGAGTCAAGGCCTTTGCTCCGGAGATGGAAGTGATTGCTCCATGGCGCATCTGGGATATTCAAAGCAGGGAAGAAGAGATCGCGTACCTCGAAGCGCATCATATTCCAGTGCCGATGAAGAAGTCCGATTCCTACAGCCGAGACGACAACCTCTGGCATGTAAGCCATGAAGGCCTTGATCTTGAAGACCCCTCGAATGAGCCTCATTTTGAAGGGATGCTAAAGATGTGCACCACTCCGGAAAAAGCCAAAGACAAGCCCGAATATGTGACTCTCGGATTTGAGCATGGCGTTCCTGTATCTATCAATGGCGAAAAACTCGATCCGGTATCGATTGTCCGGAAGCTCAACAAAATCGGCGGAGCAAACGGAGTCGGTATCGTCGATATGGTCGAGAATCGCGTGGTGGGCATGAAATCGCGCGGTGTGTACGAAACGCCAGGCGGCACTATCATCATGGAAGCGCACGATAGGCTTGAACAGCTCTGCCTCGACAAAAAGACACTCTCATTCAAAATGACGGTGGCGCAGCGCTTTGCAGAGATTCTCTATGAAGGGGAGTGGTTCAGTCCTCTTTGTACCGCGCTTCGAGCTTTTATAGATTCAACCCAGGATGTCATTTCCGGACAGGTTACGCTAAAGCTCTATAAAGGGAACATGGTTTTTGCTGGCTCGAAATCTTCCTATTCGCTCTATGATGCAAGTCTTGCAAGCTTTACTACTGGGCCTTTGTTTTCACACAGCGATTCGACAGGCTTCATCAATCTCTTCGGTTTACCGACAAAGGTCAGGGCGCGACTCAATGAGCGAATTAAGAAGTATGGACAAGCCGCCTCTCCCGACGTCGTCAAACCAGGAAATTCGGGCTATACTGCCCATGCGGGAGATTGATATCTTATGGGGAAACTGTGGGAAGCAGGCGAAGATGGAGAGCTCGATCCGGTAATAGAACAGTTCCTTTCCAGCATTAAAGCGGATGTGCGCCTAATATTTGAAGACATAGAATGTTCGCAGGCACACACAATCATGCTTGGCGAGCAGGGGATAATTTCATTGCAGGATGCGAGCTTGCTCGTAGACGAATTGGCAAAAATTCGCAAAGAGCTCGAAGCAGGCTCTTTGGCCATCGATTTATGCGCCGAAGATGTACATAGCTTTCTCGAAGAGGAACTGACGCGCAGGCTCGGCGATGTTGGCAAATCCATACATGCAGGCCGAAGCCGTAATGACCAAGTGGCGGTTGCTTTTAAGCTCCACGTACGAAATGCGTGCGATAGGTGTGAAAAGCTCGTAAAAAAGGCGATAGGCGTTTGCCTCGACCTTGCGGAGCAGCATATCGATACACTGATGCCGGGCTACACTCACCTGCAAAGAGCCCAGCCAGTGAGCTTTGCTCATCATCTTCTGGCATGGTGCGCTGCGTTAGAACGCGATGCGCTCAGATTCCGCGATGCAGGTCTGCGAGCAGATGAAAGCCCGCTCGGTGCTGGAGCGCTCGCAGGAAGCGGATTGCCTATAGATAGGGCAAGAACGGCCAGCCTGATTGGGTTTTCAAAGACAAGCGCGAATACCATGGACGCTGTCGCCGATCGCGATGCTGCGGTAGATTATGCGGCTTGCTCAGCGATTCTAATGATGCACCTGTCGCGCTTTTGCGAAGATATTGTGCTGTGGGCTTCATCGGAGTATGGGTTCATCACAATTTCGCCTCGTGCAAGCACCGGTTCGAGCATTATGCCACAGAAGCGCAATCCTGATCCCGCAGAGCTCATTCGAGGCAAGGCGGGCAGAGTGTTCGGCGGCCTTCAAGCTCTGCTCACCCTGGAGAAAGGCTTACCATATGCCTATAATCGCGATTTACAGGAAGATAAATCGCTCTTTTTCGATATCGAAGATACGGTGGAGGGGTCGCTCAAAGCCTTTGCGGTTCTTGTTCAAAATATTGAGCCGAGTATCGCTGCGATGCGCGCTGCGCTCGATGAGGGTTATGTCGAAGCGACTGACGTCGCTGAATTCTTGGTAATAAAAGGAATTCCATTCCGCACCGCGTATCAGGCGGCCAAGCGGCTTGTTGAACATTGCATCGAAGAAAAAAAGAGCCTGCGCTCTATTGCACAGGCCGATCTTTCGGTCCATGAGGCCTTTGACAAGGCTGCGATCGATGCAAGGGAGCTTGCGGAATATCTTGACCCTGTTGCTTGTGTTGCACGCCGATCCCAGATAGGAGGGCCTGCGCCAGAGCGTGTGGCCGAGCAGATCGAGCGCCTGCGAAGATTGATCGCATCTTGAGGGCGCATGCTAGATCTTGCCAAGGAATCTCGCTCGTGGAGTTCCATTTTCAATATGGCACCACTGAAGCAGCCTGCAATGAGCTCTTCATCGTTTCTTTGTTCCTGTGTCAATTCTTCTAACAAGACGATATCCGAAATAAACATTTTTCCCCCACTTTTTAAAACTCTGTAGGCTTCGCTAAGAGCTTTTTCCTAAAATAAGATCACAAAATTGGCTGCTTTCTATTTTCCAAATTGCGAGATCGATTGTACGCCGCCAGAATCGGTACTTTTGCCGAGTGCGGTAAGATAGGTGGCGAGCAGCGATTTGAACATTTTGCCGTGATTTGGGTATTTGAGGTGCAAAAGCTCGTGCAGGATTATCTTTGTACGGACTTTCTCGGGTTGGTCGAGGAGGGTTTTGTCGAAGGTGAGCCGGCCTTTGCTCGAGCAGCTTGCCCATTTGTGTTTCATCGATTGGACATGAATTTCTTTTGGGGCTGTCTCTTATACACTTCTGACGCTGCCGACGATCTACCCTGTG
>ERZ1026814.956-NODE-956-length-12744-cov-6.676151_pt1 | contig 12744 bp, 17 predicted proteins | sample MGYA00520871_ERZ1026814 | MGnify/ENA primary metagenome ERZ1026814 (study PRJEB33270, sample SAMEA104284478) | anaerobic digester metagenome | biome: Anaerobic digester microbiome; feature: mesophilic sludge digester; material: Anaerobic digester biomass | place... | reverse complement strand
GGTAAAAGAGCTTCGGTTGCTGATCGGATTGGAACCCCATCATGACTGGCTCTCCATGAATCGTGGCATTGCCAATCCTATAAAATCATCAGCACACTCATGCAACGGTTATTTGGGCAACAGCCCGTTGTATTTCAACATTCAATTTACAGTAAAGCTTTTCAGATAATGCTTAAATACAAGACCTGACCCTGAATTCACCGGTCAAGACCTGATCCTCATTTCCCCCGCTCCCAAGCGCGCCTGACGCCTGGCGTCAGCCCGCCGAGCAAGACGGAAAAAGCGGATGACCGATTTCCCATTCACGGCCTCATACTGGTTCGATTCACAGATCGCGACATCTCCATCGTTGTCTGGAGCTCAATTCGCAGATGTGGCTGTTGTCGGCGGCGGGTTTGCGGGGCTTTCGGCTGCACAACATCTAAAGTCCAGCAAGCCCGACTTGAGCGTCGCGCTTGTCGAGGCGAAACACATCGGGTTTGGAGCAAGCGGCCGCAGTGCCGGCTGGGTGTTGAGTTTGCCTCCCGTCCATTGGCTGCTGGATGATTTCGATGATCCCGTGCGCCTGGATGACATCCGTTGGACTTCTCAGTTCTGCAGAGACAACATCGTTCAACTGGGCAGATGGGTCGCGGACGAAGCGATCGATTGCGCCTGGACTCCATCACGACATCTCCTTGCCGCTCGGAACCTCCTGGAACTGGCCGCCCTTCGCTGGATCATGCAGCGCTACGAGGCGATCGGCCAGCGCTGCGAGTTCTTCGAGAAGGAAAAGATGACCCGGCTTGTCGGTTACCCGGCCATCGCCGGTATGGCCTATGAGTTTGTGAGCGTTCAGCCCTACCGGCTTGCACGAGGTTTGCGACAGCGCTGTCTTGACCAGGATGTACGGATCTACGAGAACACTCCCATCAAGACGATTCGTTCCACAAGCCGGGGCGTGCAACTGATCGCTGACGATGGCGCCATGCTGACTGCCCGGAAGGTGATCCTGGCCACAAATGCCTACACACACTCCCTGATGCTTGGCGCGGAGATACCAGCGTCCTCCACCCAGCATACCTATATGCTGGCAACCGAACCGCTGACACCCGACATGCTTGATCGTATCTCGCAAACTCGCACGCCATTCGGCGACCCAGCCCTCTCTTTCTACATCGGCCGCATTGTTGAGAACCGGCTGATATTCAATGGCATAGATCGGGCATCCCGGGTCACGCCGGAGGACGATCGCCATTTACCGTCCTTTATCAAGCTGCACAAGGAAATGCTGCGGCGGTTTCCGTTCCTCGAATCCGTCTCCCTGGCGGGGGCCTGGGGTGGGGCGGTGCTGCAGACTCCTTCGGACGCTCCAATCGTGCGCCGCTCGAAAAGCAACCCGGATGTCATTCTGAATATCGGATATGGCGGCGGGAGCGGTGTGGGCATGGCGCTCCTTTCCGGTCAATTGACAACAGGTCTGGTCTTGGATAGGGAACCGGTGGACAACGATGCCCGAAGGCTGCGTACTTTACTCGCCAACAGTCGTTTCCCCAGGATGGGGCCTGTACGCGCCGTGTTTGGGGTGCTCAGGGAGATGGTTTCCGGAAGCCATCGGGGTCAGGCCTGATGATTGACATTTCCGCTTACGGGGTCATTTAGGGGACGCTCCACACTGTTGCAGTTTTCATTGAGATGTATTGCATCCATACAGAATCCAGGAGGTTGACATGGACAGGTCCGTCGTTGCTGCTGTGACCCTCACGTTGGTATTTTTCATCTTCTCCCTCTCGACTGCTTTCGCCCAGCAGGCCCCGATGAAATTTCCTCAAAAGTCAGTCCCAGCGAGAACGGTCGCGCCTCAGCCGGCCAGCAAGGCCCAGACGAGCTCCGCCAAGCCGGTGCGCATGGATGCGACGGCCGTCAGCCTCGTCGGCACGGTCGACCTCAAGACGGACAACCCCAGAAAACTCCCGACCAGCGTCACCGCGGCCGTCCTCGACAACGGATACGTGGTGCAGGCCTGGGAGAGCCTCGACCGGGGCGACAGGATGATCGGAACGGCGGCGCTGTTCACCGAGTCCCTGCAGCCCGCCTCGGCCGTTGTGCCCTACACGGACCGGTGGATGGACCCGTGGAAGGTCGATCTCATCGCCTACAACACCGCCCTGCCCTTCGCCAACGGGAACATCCTGATCGCCTACATCGACATGCGAGACCAGAAAGGGAAATTCGTCCTGTACGACTCTCGGATGAGGATCATCAAGGGCCCCGTCGTGTTCAGCCCGAAGAATGCCCACCGCTTCTCGGCGGTGCGGCTGCCGGGCGGCATGTCGGCCCTGGTCGCCTTCTACGAGCCGGAGCGGCCCGCATCGGGCGCCCTCTGGGATGAAATGGCGGGACAATGCCTGTTCACCGTCGTCAATGCCGAGGGGGCGATTGTATCCCAACCCAGGCCGTTCACGCAGAAGGGACACGTCAGGCAACTGGCCGTAACCCTTCTGCCGGGCGGGCTGATCTACACCGTCTATGAGCTCAACGGAGCGGTAAGCTCCGTCATCGACCAGACGGGAAACATCCTGCGGCAGGAGAAAAAGTTCTACAGCCGAAACTTCTCCGCGCTGTCCGCCGTCGCCCTCGCCGACGGCAACGTCATGGCCGTCTTTCTCGATGACAGGGGGATGCCCCGGGCGACTGTGATCGACTACGCCGGCAATACAGTCGCAACGCAGGACCTGCCCGTCGATTCCGTCGTGAATCTGTATCCCGCCCGTCTCAGCAACGGAAACGTGCTGGTGGTCCTGGCGCCGAAGAATGGCCTCACCGCCGTGATCTTGAGCCCTGCCGGAAAGATCGTGAAGGTGCCCACCACTTTCTTCGGGGAGTACGGGTTCGATGAGTACAACCATTACAGGACCCGGATCAGCGTCACGGCCTTTCGCAACGACATGGGCCTCGTTCTGCACAGCGGAAACCAGCCGAAGCCGGGCGGGCAGAGCAAGGTCGGGTTTTCGCTGCTGAAGTGAAGTTCGGTTGACATCACATGTTCTGCCAGTGGAACCCTGAACAGGGGATATGAGCCCAAAATAACACGATCGAAATCGGCGAAAGGATGGGGCTCAAGTTCTATTTTCGGTCGGGGACTGAAAAGTCTGTGCTCCTGAGACAGGAACGCGCCCCTGCCGAATCTGTATGCTCGGAGCGATCAAAATGAAAAAACGAACGCGCGGAATCCTTGCATGGCTTGCCGTGATCGTATTGGCCGGCTGCTATGTCTATCCGTACCCTCCGCCCGGGCCTCCATACTATTACTACGGGTCGAGCTCGTATGAGCGTTCATGGAATGCCGCACTGGATGCGATGGAGGACGTGGGTGCCCGTATCGTGTCGGCGGATCGAAACACCGGCGTCATCACGGGAATCAAGGACGGCGTCGAATCCACGATCACGGTCCGGACGCAGGCCGACGGCCGCGTGCGGGTCGAGTTCAGCTCGAGGGGCCCTTCGGGGCAGGATCCCGGCCTGTCCAACCGAACCTACCAGGCCTACGAGCGCAGAATGGGACGATAGGAAGGACCGGCACCATACAGGATCGGCAGAAGGCCTTGATTTCTGTCTTAGACGGATCGGTCCCCGCGGCCTTGCGTCTTCCCTGCGCGGTATCTTTTCCCCGCCCTTGCGTGATATAACCTCCCCGGACATCTCACATCCAGGGTCATCATGAAATTCGACGACTATCGCATCGCGCCGGAGATCAAGCGCAACCTGGCAGCCATGGGCCTCAGGCGCCCGACCGATATCCAGTTCAAGGCCATCCCGCCCATCCTCAACGGGGAGGACGTGCTGGCCATCGCCCAGACCGGCACCGGCAAGACGGCGGCCTTCGCCATCCCTGTCGTGCACATGCTGCACGAGCAGAAGAGATCCCGCCGCACCGAGGGCATTCAATGCGTGGTGATGGAGCCCACCCGCGAGCTTGCCCTGCAGATCGCGGAGGTCTTCGACTTCATCGGCAGGCACACCCGGGTGAAAACCCTCTGCGTGTTCGGCGGCGTGGAGCAGGACCCGCAGATTGCCCGGCTGGCAAAAGGCATCGACATTCTCGTCGCGACACCGGGCCGGATGTTCGACCTCGTCAGCCAGGGCCACATCCGCCTCGACCGGGCGCAGATGGTGGTGCTCGACGAGGCCGACCACATGCTGGATCTGGGCTTCATCAGGGACATCCGGGACCTGATCCGATTTCTCCCGCGCAAGCGGCAGACCCTGTTCTTCTCGGCCACGATCAACGAGAAGATCAAGAAACTGGCCTATTCGCTGGTCAAAAACCCGATCCGCATCCAGATTGCGCCCGACGACCCCGTCGCCCGGAATATCACGCACTCCGTCGCCTTCATCGAGATGGACGACAAGCGGTTTTTCCTGGCCCGCCTGATCGGGGAAAACCCCGACAGCAAGATCCTGGTCTTCGTCCGCACGAAGGTCCGGGCCGAACGAGTGGCGAAGGCCCTCGAGCGCGCCGGAATCCAAAGTCTCACCATCCACGGCGACAAGGACCAGCACGAGCGCCTGGAGGTGATGAGGCAGTTCCGCGAAGGATCCGTGAAGATCCTGATCGCCACCGACGTGAGCGCCCGGGGGATCGACATCCCCGACGTGGACCAGGTGGTGAACTACGATCTCCCCGAGGCGGCCGAGAACTACGTCCACCGCGTGGGCCGCACGGGCCGGGGCGAACGGAAAGGCCTGGCGGTCTCCTTCTGCAGCCCGGAAGAGAAATCCGTCCTTGACGAAATCGAGAGTTTCCTGGGCAAGCCGGTCACGGTGCTCCCCATCGGCAAGGGCGAGTACAACGAGACCCTCATCCTCCACCGGGACCACACGGACAAGCTGGAGGCGCTGAAGGAGGAAATCGAGCAGGCCGACAGGCGGAGGAAAAAGCAGAAAAAGAACAAGCGGTAGCTGTGTCAGATAAGGGTAAGGGCATGGATGGCAGGAATCGCATGGATATCAGGGCTGGTGCCCGCGCCAGGGTGGTCCGGAAGCCGGATCAGCTCACGGAAAGGCTGACGGAGGGCATCGTCCGGGATATCCTCACGAAATCGGGTACGCACCCCCACGGCATCAAGGTGCGCCTGGAGAGCGGCATCGTCGGGCGGGTCAAGGAAATCGTTCCGGGATAAGCCTTGCCCCCGGAGAATCGGCTTTATCGTTTCCCCTCCCTCGACGGGAGGTCCCCTCACCCCTGCCCCGTTCGATGGACTCACGGCCCTGAGCTTGCCGAAGGGCTCTCCCGCCAGAGGGTGTGCCATAATCGGCTCCCGTCATTGCGAGCGACCGACCCCGTCTGGGGGGCGGGGTTATCGATGGAAGAAACTGGCTCTGTCAAATCCTCCCCATCCCTCCTTTTCCAAAGGAGGGTGTTAAAGACCTTCCTCCTTTTTCAATGGAGGGGGTTTAAGAGCTTCCTCCTTTGTAAAAGGGGGATCGAGGGGGATTTTCTCCGATCGATTCGAGCTGTTCATTAGGAGCGACCGACGGGAGCGCGGCAATCTGCAATCCCATGAATGGATTGAGATTGCTTCGCTGCCCCCCACGCGTCGCTCGGGGCTTCGGCTCACCGCAATGACATTGCGACACCGTCTCCGAAGGGAGAGGGAGAATAAGGAGTCGAATGCGGATCTACATCGACGCCGACGCCTTCACGAACGTCATCACGGACGTGTTGATCAGGGCCTCGGTGCGCCTGAACGTTCCCCTGTGCTTCGTGGCCAACAAACCCGTGAAGGTCGAGTGGCCGGCTTCCATTTCCGTCATCCAGGTCCCGGAGGGCCCCGACGTGGCCGACGATCGCATCGCCTAGCTTGTGCAGCCGGGCGACCTCGTGATCACGGCCGACATCCTGCTCGCCGACCGCGTTGTCACCCGGGGGGCCTTTGCGCTCGATCCCAGGGGCAAGCTCTACATGCAGGAAAACATCAAGGACAGCCTGGCCCTGCGCGGGCTGTTCAAGGAGTTGAGGGACGGCGGCATGATGTCTAGCAGCCCGGCGGCATTCGGGAGGCTGGACCGTTTCCTGACCAGGCAGCTGAAACGTGAACAGGACAAGCCGTAAGCGATGCGGGGCCTGCGGGCGCGAAGGCATCCGCACCCGGCATAAAAAAGCCCCCCCGGCTTCGGGGAGGCTTTTTTCAGTTGCTATGGCCTTCAGACGTTAGATCTTGCGGACGTTCGCCGCAGCGGGGCCCTTTGGCCCGGCGACCACGTCGAAGCTTACCCGCTCACCCTCGGCCAGGGACTTGAAGCCCTCTGCCTGGATAGCGGAATGATGAACGAACACGTCCTCGCCCCCGTCCTGCCGGATAAAGCCAAAACCCTTCGAATCATTGAACCACTTCACTGTACCTTCAGACATCTTCACTGCTCCTTTTTGGTGGGTTCCTCTCGGGAACCTGTAAATTAGGCCGGATAACCCGGCCGACAGCCCGTTTTCGTGCACAAAAAAACCGCACTTGCCTTGATTGGTTTGTGCGGTTAACTTTTCTGTACTTTGCCGGTAACAAAAACGTACTGCACATCAACTGGGAAGCACATTAAATGATTATCCGGGCAAATGCAAGGTTTTTTTTCAAAAATAACTTGTCCTTTACAAACGGGGGCATTACCGGTAGGCAAAGGGCGGGGATGCCTCCGGAGACCGGCCGGAACCTGGCCCGGCGGCACTCCCCGAACGGAAGGGCATCTCCACCGGCGGAACGACAGAACAGTAGGGGGGCTGATCTTGAATGATCGGCATGCAATGGTTTGCTGACACGTACCTGATATTTCAAGACTGACCCTGACCTTCGTAGCCATCGCGTAACCGGTATTTCATAACCTGAACCCCTGTCTCCCTTAAGTATGTTTGTCAGGAGAATAACCATGTAAAAAAATCGCTGTTCTTTTTCTAATCTCACTTTGTGTAGCAGCATGTTCGACAACGGCACAGAGCAAAAACGGCAGCTTTGCGCATTGTTTCAATCCGCCCGTTCATAGTCAGGATTATGAAATAAATACGCAGGGGAAAAATCAGGCAGGGAGTGCGATCATCGGTGGTTTGTTGATCGGTGTACCTGTAATGGTTCCTGATATAGAGACCTATCTGAACAAAGACATCGATTTCATCGTTGATAAAACTACAAAGAACGCCTGTATTGCTCAAGGCTTCGCGACCGCTTATGGAAAAAAGACAAAGGGTCGGGAAATTCAAGTTAACTCGACAATGTTCGATATCTATGAATCGAAATGCCTTGTAAGAGTCGAAGTGATCGATGATCAGCAATCCTTGACCCCCGGTGATAAAAGAATCTTTTCGAGTTATCAACTTCCCAGATCCAGCGGTAAGGCACTGGCAAAATAGTTTCAAGTTCTTTGAAAAGCCTATGGACAAAGGGTTTGCGCTTCGTTAGACTTCCGTCATCCCGTTCCCCCGGAAGGTGAACATGAAGCAGCTCGGCAGGCGGCAGTTTCGGTTGGTGGAAGGCGACGACACCCTGGTGAGTTTCGGCGGCGGCATCCTGCTCGATGAGTTCATTCACCGCCTGGGGCTGCCCGAGTTGATCGACCGGCACGTCCGGGTCAAGGAACGCGAGCGGGGCTACCGGGAGTCGGAGGCCGTCCTGGGGCTGGCCGTGAGCATGATCACCGGGGGCGAGTGCCTGGACGATCTGTTCGTGCTGCGGGAGGAGTCGGGGTTTTCGAGCCTCTGGAGCCATGGCGAGATCCCGCACCCCACGACGATGGGGGATTTTCTGCGGCGCTTCAACCTGGGGCATATCCGGCAGCTCGAGAGCGTCCTGGCGGAGTGCTTCCGCCGGGTCTACCGGGCCGAGCCGAAGCGTCCCAGCCTCACCGTGGACATCGACTCCACCCTCGACGAGGTGTTCGGCCACCAGCAGGGGGCGCGCATGGCCTACACGGGCATCCGGGCCCTGAACCCCCTGATGGGCTTTATCCGGGAGACGGGGGATTGGCTTCACGGCCGCCTTCGCGCGGGCAACGTGCACACGGCCGACGGGGCGGTCAGCTTCATCGGCGAGTGCGTCCACAAGGTGAAGGATCTGGCCGAGAGGATCGACGTGGCCATGGACTCGGGGTTTTACGACAAGTCCGTCGTGGCCGAGTGCGAACGGCTCGGGGTGGGCTTTACCATCACGGCCGATCAGACCGCGCCGTTGATGCGGGCCATCGGGGCTGTCCCCGAAGAGGCCTGGGCGCCTCTGCCGGGCAAGCCGGAGGTCTGGGTGTCCGAGACGCTCTACCGGCCCACCCGCTGGCCCCGGGCGTACCGGATGCTGCTGCGCCGCGAGAGGCTGCCGGAGAGCGAGCAGCCGACGCTGTTGGAGGCCTTCCGGTACCGGTATCACGCCATCGTCACCAACCGGGAGGAAGCGGCCACGGAGCTGGTGCCCGAGCATCTGCAGCGGGCCACCGCGGAGAACTTCATCCGGGAGACCAAGTACGGGCTGTCGCTGGATCGGTTCCCCTGCGGGGAGTTTCACGCCAACTGGGCGTATCTGACAATCGGCATGCTGGCCTACAACCTGGTGAGCTGGATCAAGCGGCTGGCCCTGCCGGGGCTGCACAAAAAGAAGCTCCTGAAGCGCCTGCGGTACCGGTTCTTCAACGTGGCGGCCCGGGTGGTTCATCACGGCCGCTACCGGATCCTGAAGTTTGCTCGGGGGCTTCATCGTCTGACGGAGATCCGGGAGGCCTACGAGCGGATCTGGTGTCTGCAATTTGGCTGAGTGAACCATGCTCCCCGTTGTGTCGCAACGCATCGTCCGGGCGATGCTGTGTCTTGGTTTGCCTTTTGGGTTCCATCGAGCCGGTTTGGGGCGTCGCTGACTGCGTGGTCCCGGCCGGCCCCCATTGAAATCGAATCCCCTGACGCACCGAACGCCTTTCCAGACCGATTCAAACGTCCGAAAAACTCTCTGAGGTGCTTATCGCTGGATTCGGGTCAATAATGACTTCGTTTCCGTAGAAGTCTGGAAGGTAGGTGTCGATTTCCGCACCATCTAATGTATTATGAGGGAACTCCAAGACTATTTCATGTGTAGCAAGAGTCGTATGCTTTATAAGACTTGCAAAGAAGGTGTAGCGGACGGAATCCTCAGTAGTGAATGTATTCTTTTCAAGGCGAGTGAACAAGTCATCATTAAAGGTTTTATAGATTTCTTGATTCATCGTTTCTATCGCCAACGCAAGCAAGAACGGGAGCCGGCTTTTTCGGCGATGCGCTCCATGCAGTGGTTAGCTTCTTGTTTTCCAAAGAATGAAATCAACTTTCTTGATATTCGTAATTCTGTCATATTTTTCAACCATATTGTTAAAGACCTCAATCATCATCACACCTTCAGCGGACTGCATATGCTTTATATACCACCTCCGGATGTTGTCGAATACGGTTTTCGCTCTTTCGAACTTGTTGGAAGCAGTGTAATAGGGTGCTTTTTGACCCGTGTTTCTTAGAACGTATTGATCCCAGACCGGTTCGTTTGGATCGAGTGTTGCTGCAAGCTTGCTGGAGAATGATGGTTCGTAACGGCCGAGCACACCGTAAATGTGGTCAAGGACTGCCTCAAAACGAACAGGACTATTCTTGCTGTTTTCCATGAATGAATAGTATTCGGAATACCATTTTTCAGAACGTTGCCTAATGCGGTAGAAAGCGTTGAACTGTCTCTGGAAAGTTTTGTCTGTGCTCACGTCAACGGAAGGATACATTTCCATGATAGCCAAATACTGATTGATACCCTTTCGGGCCAGTTCTATCGCAGTGACAATCTCATCTTTCTGCATCATGTATCTCCGAAGCTAACGTCACTCCTCATGCGCGGCGCAGTTAGCGACGTCGCATGCAGGAGATTATTGGGCGGCTGATGATCTAATCGGCGACAACTCATGAACAAACTCATCGGGTCGTTCACGCGTGACGAGCCACGGGCGTTCATGCCCGCGCTCGATCCACACGAATTGATCCGTCCGAGAGATATACATCTGAACTACCCCTCGCCGTTTGGTCCATAGCCAGCCGAACCCACCCCATAGGCCGCCGACTCCCACACGAGCGCCCCAGCCGATCTCAGTTCTCAGTGTTTTTGCGTCAACCTGGCGAACACTCAGAATGCTTTGCCGGGACACCTCCCTCCGCTTCAAGGGCCAAACGACCTCCAAGACATCCGGATGGATGACAAATGCGCCCGGACGGAAGCGAAACCACACCCAAGCATAGATCGCGGAGATAACCACGAATGGACCCACAAATTCGTTTCGGCCGGTGAGCATTCCAGCAAGAAACGCAGCGGGAAGGATGAGAAGCACTACAGTGAGTACCCGGATCACAGGTGACATTCGTGCTAGACGATATCTCCGCATCCCCAATCTCCTTGTTGATTCGCCCAACGCTCGGCATAAGGCGCGGCGGTTTCTTGCCGTCGCCCTTGATGCCGATGTTATGCAATCTTATTGCTGTACTACAAGGCGAAGCTCGAAAATTCTGCCATATTGTGAAGCCGATACAAGATCGCCTCTACGGAGAGCATCTCGCACGTCATCAAGTTTGTAAGCGTCGTCAATACTAAGGTAAGGAGACCATGCCCCCTCTTCCTCGATAAGATCGACATCCACTTCAGCCACGTACTGCCCTTCATGCACATACTTGGTTTTTCTTCGGCGTCTCATAATCATCGCCTCCTTAAGAAATCCTCATCCCAGCGCTCCGGGTCCGGCCTGTATGCCGTGACCAGAACAACCGGCTTGTCATACCCGTTCGGGATACCCAAACAACGTGTACGGGGTTACCCGCACAGTCCTTTTGCAGGAGAAGAACACACGGCCCTTTAGGATAATCCGGGTATTCCTCTACTACCACCGACGTCAGAATGCCCGCAAGTATCTCTCTTGCTGTCAGGCCATCTTCTACCAGTTCATCGTATCCATGCTCGGATATCCGCACCTCACCGGCACTGATCAGATCACGGACCCGTTGAAAAAAATCGCTCAAGTCACATTCTCCAAGTCAATCATGGCCATTCACACCTGCATAGCGCATTATTATGTCTTGTCAATCTGTTTCTGCATTGCCAAAATTTCTTGCCTGATGTCTTCCGGTATATCGTGGCGCTCTGACCATGCTGACATCCTTTTGCTAATGTTGTGCAACAACAGCAACCGAAGAAGATCCTTCTTTTCATCGGGGAAGAGCGCCCTTATCGCTCCGAGTGGATCGTCGGGAGCCTGGTCCTTTTTGCCATCAAGTTCGGCGAAAAAGGCCTCGGTTTCTCTTTGATAAGGGGGGAATCTTCGTACCAAGTGCTCGCAAAATGCCTCGGAGTTTTCGGATCGCAGGAATTCGTCAAATTCACCTATTCCTATTCCCAGACTTCTGGTGCATGCTGATGTAACCGTCTGGGGATCAATCCGACGTGTTCGAGCCACTTCATTCACTGCCTTTATTCTCGAACGGTGAGACCGACGAACAAACCTATATACTTCCAGAACATGCTGAAGGCCGGTTGGAAGATTCATAGTCATGATCCGTTCCTCTGAATTTGTGATTCATTGTTCATGGCATAACACAAAAATCAACGGCGGCTGAAAGACGTCCGCTGGATTGCTTTGTTGGGCAATGCTTTTGGTTATATGTCAACATTTCAAGAGCGTCCCCCATGGCCCTAGCTTTGCCCATCGCGACGATTCCTACCGCTGATTGGTAGAGGTAGACTACGTCACCCTTCGCTAGGCGCTCGATCTTGTATTTCCATGGGTCAAAATAGGCAGCGGCTTTATGATTTGCGAGCATATCATCGTGGTTTTTTTCGTCGTTACTGACGTTTGTATTCAGAATGTAGTAGCCCTCCGCAATGTCTTCGTACGGGTTATCCTCGACACGAAATGCCGACATTTCCAAAAGCATTTCATTCGGCTGGCCTTCGTAGATTCGAGAGACCCAAGGCCGAATGTCAAGCACACATGACCGCCAGTATTGAATTGCCTCACGTGTTTCGTAATCAAGCCCGTTCGTCATCACCACGAAGACCTGCCTTCGGTTGAATTCTTCCTCGGATAGGTTCGTTCCGAATTTGGCCCCATGTGCACTCTTCAGCTCCTGTGAAGGATCCGTTGCCTTCTTATACCAAGCTTTGAGATCACTGTATTTGGAAGGACCGTACAACTGACCGTAACGGAGCACCTGGAGAAGATTGGAAGGGTGCTATTCCCATGCCTTCAACTCAAATATGTAGAAAAAACCATTCTTGTCTATGGCCATTAAGTCAGGTTCTTCCTGCCAAGAGCGCGACTGCATGAGAAGGATTAATTCATCGTCCAGAAATAACCGGTCAAGGGTCCTGAAAAGAATGGTCTGCAAAGCACGCTCATCAAGGCCCATAGTCATTAGCTGTGCTCCAGTCTTCTTTTGTGCTGAATGATGGGCCTGTCAATGCTCAGAAGCATTTTCCCTCCTTGTGGCTCACGACCCAAATCACCCATTGCTACCACAGCGGAGCACCCACCCCACAGTACCACCAGACATGATGCGGAGCAAGCGCAGACGCACAGCAACGCGCTAGTAGCAATCGGGTGGGTTGGATGGTTAGACGGTTTTCCAATGGGCCATATGATTCATTCGAGTCCAGTAAATCGAACGTTCATTGCATGACCACGCCATAGTGGTACTGCTTTTTCGTTTTGTGATTGGAATGGCTGTTCTGTACTCACAAG
>ERZ1026814.953-NODE-953-length-12793-cov-4.717117_pt1 | contig 12793 bp, 9 predicted proteins | sample MGYA00520871_ERZ1026814 | MGnify/ENA primary metagenome ERZ1026814 (study PRJEB33270, sample SAMEA104284478) | anaerobic digester metagenome | biome: Anaerobic digester microbiome; feature: mesophilic sludge digester; material: Anaerobic digester biomass | place... | reverse complement strand
TACGAGTTCTAGTACGGTCGCGTGGGCTCTGAGATGTGTATAAGAGACAGCTTTGCCACTGCATCGATTTCTATTTCCTTGGCATGCTCTATAAATTTGGATATGACGACCGGGTGCTCCTGGGAGATGTCTGCGGCTAGTCCAAGGAAGGTCGCAAGGCTCTTGTCATCCCAGGCTACGTTCATGGCGGCGCCTGAGAGCACATAGCTCGGCCGCACTAATACGGGGTAACCAACCGATTCTGCAAAGGCGAATGCCTCTTCGTTGGTAGTGAGCTCGCTCCAGGCAGGCTGTTCGATGCCTAGCTCGTCCAGCAGCGAGGAGAACTTATGCCTGTCTTCTGCTTTGTCGATGTTCTGCGGGGATGTGCCGAGAATGAGCGCACCTGCATCGAATAGAGGCAGGGCTAGATTATTGGCGACCTGTCCGCCCATGGAAAGCAGTATTCCCGATGGTTCTTCGAATTCGTAGATGTCCATGATTCGCTCGAAGCTCAGCTCCTCGAAATATAGCCTATCGCAGACATCGTAGTCGGTGCTGACTGTCTCGGGGTTGCAGTTAACCATGATCGTAGGGTGGCCGAGAGCGCGGCATGTTTCAATCGAGCTGACAGCGCACCAGTCGAATTCAACGCTTGAACCTATATGGTAAGCTCCACTCCCGACTACTAGGATGCTGCCATGCGATGGCTTTACATCGTCGGGTGAAGCGATAACCGAATTGCTTGCTAACAGCGGTGATGCAAAAGAATGCGCATAGGTGACATAGAGATAATTCGTTTGAGCGGGGTATTCCGCGGCCAGAGTGTCAATTTGACGCACCGAAGGCCGCAATCCCATAATCTGGCGCCAACGTCGCACTTCCAGCTCGTTGGTACCAAAAATATGAGCAATTCCTGCATCAGAAAAGCCAAGGCGCTTTGCGTCTAAGAGCACAGCGATGGTCTTGTCGTCGAGTATGGGCACTGACGGTGCGACTTGTGCTTGGCAGGCAGACTCCGCAGACATATACATCTCGACTTCGCATTGCCTGATATGGTCTATTTTTTCAATGAACCATGGATCGATACCTGTAAGTCTATTGATTTTTTGTATGCTCCAGCCTTCCGCAAGAGCTTGATACACTGCAAAAAGCCGTTTGTCGGTGGGCTTCGAGAGCGAAGCGCGAAGTTTTTTTGGTTCGATTGGCATTCGACCGCCATCGCTCTGCAGACCGAATTGGCTAGCGCCTGTCATGCGGATGGCCTTTTGTAGTGCTTCTTCGAAGCTGCGACCTATGGCCATCACTTCTCCTACGGACTTCATCTCGCTGCCAATGTGTGTATCTACTTCTTTGAATTTTGCCAGATCCCAGCGTGGCATCTTTATCACACAGTAATCCAAGGCGGGCTCGAAGAAAGCCGTTGTGACACCTGTTATCCTATTGTGCAGGTCGATCAAAGAATATCCGAGAGCTAGTTTAGCCGCTACATATGCCAGCGGGTAACCGGTGGCTTTGGAGGCGAGAGCCGAACTGCGCGAAAGTCGGGCGTTGACTTCAATTATACGATAGTCACCGCATCGCGGATCCAGGGCGTATTGGATGTTGCATTCACCTACAATACCCAAGCTTCTAACAAGCTTGAGAGCGATGCTTCGCAAATTGTGGAATTCTTCATCGGTCAAGGTCTGCGATGGGGCTACGACTATGCTCTCGCCGGTGTGAATTCCCAGTGGATCGATGTTCTCCATGTTACAAATAGCAATGCAGTTATCAGTTTTGTCTCGCACAATTTCGTATTCGATTTCCTTCCACCCACCAAGCCATTCTTCGATTAGCAGCTGCGGAGAAAGGGCAAGGGCTTCTTCTGCTCTTATGCGAAGCTCTCCTTCGTTTTTGCACAGTCCGGAACCTGCGCCGCCAAGCGCAAAGCCCGCCCTAAGCATCACGGGGTAACCTATGGTGTTGGCACATGTGAGCGCCTCTACAATATTGGCAGCTGCCTTGCTCTCTGGCGTCTTGAGACCCAGTTTCCGCAGATGGTTTGCAAAGAGTTCGCGGTCTTCGGTCAATTCGATTGCTTCAATCGGCGTGCCAAGTACATCTACCGCATATTTATAGAGAACGCCGGCTTTGCATAGAGCGAGCCCACAGTTGAGTGCCGTCTGGCCACCAAAGGAGAGTAGTATCCCATCAGGTCGCTCTTTTTCGATGACCTGCGTTACGAATTCGGGAGTCAAGGGCAAGAAATAGGTTGTATCTGCCATGCCCTCGCTTGTCTGATTAGTGGCGATATTAGGATTGATAAGTATAGTTCGGATGTTCTCTTCGCGGAGAGCCTTGAGGGCTTGCGATCCCGAATAATCGAATTCGCCAGCTTGCCCGATTTTGAGTCCTCCGGAGCCAAGCACCAGCACCTTTTTCATGATTCATACCTCGTTTTGCTGCTTGCGACGGCTACTTCCTGCAAAAATTCCTGGATCAAGAATTGGGTATCGCGGGGGCCTGGGCAACCTTCTGGGTGGAATTGAACTGCGCGAAAAGGTGCTTTTGAGGCTCGAATGCCTTCGATCGTTTCATCGTTTCCATTAACGAACCATGGTTCCCATCCTGTGGGCAGAGAATCTTCGCAGATAGCGTAGCCATGGTTCTGGCTTGTGATATAGCAGCGTCGGCTTTTTGTCTCGATTACAGGCTGATTCTGACCGCGGTGGCCATATTTTAGCTTATATGTATCTGCGCCAGATGCAAGGGCAAGGAGCTGTGTTCCAAGGCATATTCCGAAAATAGGCTTAGATTCCATAAGGGCATGCCTGATATGAGCGATGGTCCTTGTACATGCCTTTGGATCTCCTGGCCCATTCGAGAGAAAAAGGCCATCGTATTCGATGTGGTCTAGAGGATAGTCCCAAGGCAGGCGGATCACTTCCGAACCAGCATCCAGAAGAATACGCAGGATATTTGCCTTAGCGCCGCAATCGACCAGCGCAATTGTAGGTCTTTTGCTCATCTTTGAGCTATTTTCTACTGAGCCGTATTTTTCCCACTTTTTTGTCGATGAGCGATCTGTGAGCTGATAATTCTCTGGTATATATCTCTTTGGGCTCGATGGTGAGACGAGTCTGACTGGATTGCCGACCTTGAATTCGTCTCTTATGGGCTGCGGCGTTCCTTCGATGAGTATCTTGCCATGCATCACTCCCTCTTCGCGTAAAGTGCGAATCAGTCTTCTTGTGTCGATTCCTGCAATTCCAGGAACATTCTCGTCATTTAGCCATTTTGAGAAAGATCGCTCAGCGCTGTAATGACTCGGTTCCGAACAAGCCTCGGCTATAACAACGGCGCTAACCTGGATTTTTTCGGACTCGAAATCGATAGGAATACCAAAGGCGTTTTTGCGCATGCGAGGGACTCCATGGTTTCCTATGAGTGGGTAGGCGAATACAAGAATCTGTCCACAGTATGAAGGATCTGTCAAAGACTGGTTGTAACCGACCATTCCTGTTGAAAATACAACTTCGCCTTCTGCAGAGATATCTGCTCCGATCGAATATCCCTCGAACGTCGAACCATCTTCGAGCACAAGGCATGCTGACTTGAAATGTACCGACATATAACTCCTATGGAAGCTTTTTGCGAATTTATCCAAATATTCTGAATATTTCAAGGGCTTTATGCATCAAAATAGGATAAATATTCATATATAATTCATATATAATGAGAGGATCATAGATTCATAGCAATACTCAATCGAAGAGAACCCTCATAATACTCATATAGAAGGGAATCGTGATCATCGAAGCGACCGTGGTCAACGATGTTCCAATGGCTGCGTACTCAGTATCGGATTTATAGGTTTCCGCAAGGATAGGTGTCTGGGTCATGGCAGGCATCGAGGCTTGCATCACAAACACTTCCTTCATGAGAAGTGGTATATCTAGGCTCCTGACAACCATAAACATGAACATGGGCGTTATTAGGAAACGCCCTACAAGCACGGCTATGAAATCCTTTTCGAACTTCAGCTCTTTCCAGTCTACCCTCGCAATCACTATGCCAATGAATAGCATTGAAAGGGGTGTTGTCATATTACCCAGATACTTACAGGTATCCATGATGGGTTTCGGGAGCATTATTCCGGTTAAGATAAATAAAACCGCAATCAAAAAGCCAATGAGCGGAGGTGACAGTATGCGTTTTAGCCCCGATAACGAGACGAGCGAAGGCTTTGGCCTGCTATTGCGCAGGGCACCATCCATAGCAATGCCATATACACCTATAGTCCAGAAGAGCGTGGTGTTGGCTATATAGTATAGTAGGGCATAGGGAAGGCTTTCATCTCCAAAAAGCAATAGATTGACCGGTAGCCCTATAAATACCGAATTCGATAGCGCAAACATCGAGCGAAATGTGCCTTTTCTATCCTCTTTTACCTTGAGCAACTTACCAACCATCATGGCCATGAGGTAGCTTACTATCATAACGGCAAAAGGAATAACAAGGCCAGGCAGCATCGAGAGGAGCGTCTGCCTGTCATAGCCTCCCATAAGATTCGATATCATATATGCAGGAAGCGCTACATTGACTACAAGGCGAGAAACGAGGACGCTTCCTCCGTCTTCGAACCATCGGGCCTTCGAAAGCCCAAACCCGATGGCAATCATTATGATTACGGAAAATACACTCTGGAGAGCACTAAACATGGTTGTTTCCCACCTCTCTGTGCCAGCCGGTCTCTTCTTTTTTAAGAGGCATTGTATCATTATCCATACTATTTTAGCTGATCCGTCTGAGCCGCCAACTTCCTCGAAAAATCCCGGTAAAGCGCAAATGCAAGGCCGACTGATAGTGTGTCAACAATCGGTTGTACCGTCATAAGGCCATATAAGGGAATTAGTTTATCCATGAGAAACATGAGCGGCACATCGATTGTCGTTTTGCGGAATACCGAGATGGTTAGTGCTCGTTTGCCTTGACCTGTGGCTTGGAACATTGTTGTAATGAGATAGCTTATGGCCATCATGGGCGTCATAAGACATAGAATTCGCAGAAAGTTTGCGCCCAGCCTAATGGTCTCCGGATCATTTATAAAGAGCCTAACAATAGGCTCCGCAAAAATCTCGAAGATAATAATGCAGAGAAGCGAGAAGCATACCGCGACGGTACGCGCGAACTTGTTTGCCTGGTGAACTCTGTCGAATCTCTTTGCTCCATAATTATATCCTATAAAAGGAAGTACACCCTGAGAGATTCCCATAGTCACATTCATCGGCAACATATCGATTTTTTTCGCAATTCCGATCGCAGCCAGGGCAGCGGAGCCATACTTTGCCGTAAGGTTATTTAGGACTGTGTTGGAAGTAAGCGATAGAATATTTTGTAGAGATGCCGGCAATCCGACAGAGACCACTTTGGCTGCAATGCTGAATTCCTGATTCAGATCCCGTGGTACAAAGGAGATGATGGTTTTGCCTTTCTTGTATGCAAGATATACAACGAAATAACAAACAACCGCGCAGTTCGATAAAAGAGTTGCGATAGCCGCACCCTTTACTTCCAGGCCAAATGTAAAGATGAATATCGGATCCAGGATTATATTGAGGATACCTCCAAAAGACATTCCGATGCTCGCCTGTTTTGCTCCTCCTTCGGAGCGCACCAGGTGTCCAAAAAGCATACCCATTACCGTAGGTATGCCTCCGATCACCAGAACCCATATTATATAGTTGCTCGCAAAATCATAGGTCTCCTGGTTAGCTCCAAGGAGCATGAGCAGCGGTCTCTGGAATATAAATGCCAGTATCGAAAAGATGGCGGCAACGAAAATTGCGGAAAGCAAGCAAAAGCTAGATGTCTGTTTGGCTTTGGCGGGTTGGCCTGATCCAAGGAATCGCGATATGACACTACTGCCACCCACTCCAAAGAGATTGGCAATAGCCGTTAACATTGTATATGCGGGCATGACGAGCGAGACCGCAGCCACCTTTCTTGGATCGCCCAATTGACCAACGAAGAAAGTATCAGTGACATTGTAGATCATTGTCACGAGTTGACTTATTACGGTTGGCAAGGCAAGACTAGCTACTGCAGATGGAATCGAAGCACTACGGAATACTTCTATTCTTGCTGCATCATGGGCTGGAGCTACATATACGCTTTCATGTTGAACATCTTCCAAATCGCACGAACCACCTTTCTTATTCGTTTTTCCATTCCCAGGAATAACATAGAACCCTAGATTATCCTAATACACAAATAATCTAAAAGGGTTATGAAATCCCGGAAAAGGATCTCATCGAAGATAACCCAGCCATTGTGCCTGTCGCGAAATCATAACATCCACAAGTTCCGGGACTTGCTCGCAGATAGGCACAACCGGATTGACCAAAAGAGCCTGAATTACGAGGTCCTTGCTTTTCTGGAGAATCGCCTCGGCGGTGAGATCGTAGACACCGGTGTAATTGCGCAAGAGAGCGGCAAAAGCCCTTGGATAATCGGGAAATGCCACACCTTCTATACCCTTTCTGTGCACGCGAGCAGGTACCTCCACGGTTACATTTCCGGGTAAGCTTGGGATGAGTCCATTGTTCATTATATTGACAGCCGCTTCCTCATAACCCGAGTCTTGGAGTATTCCTTCGATAATTGGCACCAAGCGCTCCTTTACCTTAAGCTCGATTTTGGGCTGGAGCAAGCTCAAGGAGCTACTATACAGCAGATAGAAATCGAGTATTCCCTTATTGTCTGCGACACTGTGAGCCCAAGGAATATATTCTCCAATATGGCTGTCAGAGGTGATAGGCAGGAGGTGGAAATGCTCTAATATTTGTCTGAAGAGCTTTCTATCGGCCCATTGCCTCGATGAAAGAGTACGACCAATATCTGGCAAATCAGTCTCACCTTCGGTTTTGGGTATATTTCCTGTCTCCTGGATGTATTCCAGAATATCCGAATAACCGATCATTCTTTCGAAAAAGGCCGGCGCTTTGGCTAGGATTTCGGGATATGCGTCTTCTCCTGTCTCGCGATAGCGGGCAGAGATAAGGACGCTAAAATGATTGAGTCCGCCTGCCCTAAGCTCGAGTTTTTCGAGAGGGACACCAAGCATTGGGGGGATATAGCGAGCGAGCGAGGCTATCTCATGGCATAATCCGATGAACTTCAGCCCTGGGAATTTTCGAAGAACTGTAGTGGTGATGGAAGTCATAGGATTGGAAAAGTTGAAAATTGTCGCATCGGGACAGAGCTCAGCACAATCTTGACAAATTTCGAGAATAGGCGGAACAATTCGAAGCGCATGAAAAAGTCCGCCTGCGCCGCCATTCTCACCATAGACCTGAGGTATGCCATATTGTAATGGAATCTTCCAATCTTGATCCCACAGTTCGAATCGATTACCTACTTCTATGGAGATAATGACAAAATCCGCTCCCTTAAGAGCCTCTCTTCGGTCGGTATGCGCCGATAGGGTAAAATTGAGTCCATTAGCCTCTGCAAAAGCTTGTGCGGCCTTATAGACATTGCCAAGGGCTTCTCCATCGATATCGACAAGCGCAATATGAGAACCTTTGAGCAAAGTGCTCGAAAAAATGTCGCCCAGCGTGCCAAATCCAAACTGTGCGCTTCCAGCGCCAATAAGTACGATTCTCATTGTTATTCCTCCAATAATCTCGATCCAGAATACTATCGATATATAAAGGGGAGGCGTGCATCGCTTTACTTCTCAATGAATTATTCGCGAACCAAAACCGTCCCCGATTTAAGTATCCAAAAGAGAGAATCCCTTTAGATCCACTATCTGCAAATAGACTATCCCCGAATCAGAGATACAACTACCACTATAGCCGCGAGCACGAATCTATACCATACGAACAGCTCCGCCGAATGCTTCTTAAGGTAGGACAAAAGATATTTGATACAAAAAAAACCACTCACGGCTGCCACAATGAATCCTATCGGGAAAATAGATAATTCGCTTTTACCAATGGTTCCTGCGCCTATCTGTTCCGAAAAATCGTAGAGACTTTTTAGGCCTGCTCCGGCGATTATAGGCGCAGAAAGCAGAAAGGAAAAACGCGCCGCTGCTTCCCTCTCGAGCCCAAGCGCAAGTCCCGCAGTAATAGTCGAACCCGAGCGCGATACACCCGGAATGACCGCAAGAGCCTGTGCAAGGCCAATACAGAGAGCATCGCGGGCCTTTATCTGGTTAAAACTCCTTCTATGCTGTGCGTATTTATCTGCAATCAAGAGAAGGAGTGCAAGCAGAGCAATAGATCCAGCCATAAATAGCATCGAGCTCCGCGGTATAGGATTGGAATGAAAAGCTTCGTTTATCTTGGATTCCATCAAAAGGCCCGAGACTCCCCCGGGGATACAAGCGAGCAAGATGTACCAGGCCATGAGTCGATCAGGATCTTCGCCTATTTTGAATTGAATCACGCTCTTGAACCAAGCCGAGATGAGCCGCGCCCAATCGGAGGCGAAAAAGACAATAACTGCCAGTAGCGTTCCGAGATGAAGCGCTACATCAAAGGTAAGGCTTGTGAGAGCAGGATTGTTCCATCCAAAGAGCCATGGAATGATTATAAGGTGCGCGGAGCTTGATATAGGAATAAATTCGGCGAGGCCCTGGACCATTCCAAGAATTATAGACTGAATAATGAGCATGCATTTTCCTCTTGGGTAACGCTATAGCATTCTAATTTTTACTCTGTTTAAGGTTTATCCGCAATATGGCATACAGCCTTGTCATCCGGGGTGTCTTTCACTATCATTAAAGCTAATCTTCCTGAGCCCATAGATAGGCCAATCAGGAGATAGGAAACTGCTATGATACTTCAGAACGCATTCAAGCCGGCTACGATAAAGATTGGGCTGGAAAGCGAATATAAAGATGAACTTCTAGAAGAATTGGTAGATATCCTTGCAAAGGACTATCCGAAAGATCGGATCTTTCCAAGAGAAGAAGCCTTGAGAGCTCTTAGAAAAAGAGAAGAGAAGATGTCTACCGGTATTTATAAAGGAGTAGCGGTTCCTCATGCGACATTTGATAGCATCGATAAGCTTCGTGGCGTGATTGGTTTATCTAAAAATGGTATAGACTTCGAATCTCTGGACGGAAATCCGGTGTACCTGGTATTCATGCTCGTTTCTCCTCCCAGCCAAGCAGAAGCCCATCTCGAGGCTCTTCGACAGATCGCCCTTCTTATTAAAGATCATCTCTTGCTCGAAAATCTCATGAAAGCTACTACACCCGAGAAGGTGTTTGCCCTGATTCGAGAATTCGAAGATAGTCTCAACCCATGAGGTTGTGTTATGGATTCAGCAGATAGCATCGATAGATTGCTCGAAATAGAGCAGAAAGCAGCTCAGATAATCCAGGAAGCCGAAGAGAAGGCTTCCGGATTGTTAGTTGAAGCAAAAAAACGGTCGGAAATAGTCCAAAATCAGAAAATTTCTCAAATGCGCAGGCAACTCGAGGCAGATTTTGCAGCTTATATCGATTCTCTTACCCAAAAGAGCCACAAGGAGATCGAAGAGTATCGCTTGAGCCTTAATTCCATTCCCCTAAACCGGAAATCGCTTTTGGAGACATTGGAGGCTCTTCTCCAAACGGAAAACTGACATGGCCGAAACGCTCGATATCGCCTATCTCTATGCTCGCGTATGTGGGGCTTTTTCGAACATGAGACTGGGCGATAAGGCCGGAGAACTCATGCAGAACTCTGGAGGTGTCGTAGGGCTATGGAGACTCCTCTTTGATGAGGAGGCGCCAAGTATCGTCGAGGCAAGGCTTGTCTTCGAGACCGAACGTAGAATAATAAAGCGCGCCATAGATAACTTTGTTCGCCTTACAAAACCCTTTTCAGATTCCAGCGAATTCATCCGTGCACTGATTTCGAAATATGAGATAAGCACCATAAAATCGATGCTATTTAGACTTCGTTCAGGCGAACCAAAGCCTGAGGCGACTACCTATTTTTCAAATATCATCGGGCAAGCCCTGGCTCGATGGCCTCGCATTACGGATATGTTCTCAGATACTCCATATTCATGGCTCGACAGCCATTGGCTCGACAAGATAGCAATGGCCGAAAACGAGCTCGACAAGCAATATTATCTGGAATTGTGGAAGACGGCGCTCGGCTTGCCAAGGCAGAAAGTCGGAGCAATTCCGGAGCTGATACGATGGGAGGTAATCTATCAGAATATAGTGTGGGCGATTCGTATGTCGCGTTATTATGGATTGTCGAAAGAGGATATTGCCGACACACTCGTCTATTTGCCACAAGAGGACACTACTTCGCTTGCTCTGGAGACTTTTTCTTATGATCTTGAGAGAATCGGAAGTTTCGATTCATGGCGACTTAAGAAACTACTGTCCAACCAGACAGGGATGGTTCTAGATGTCCCCGCTTTGGAGATTCGTGTTCTTGAAGATCTATTTTTTATGGTTAGGCGAAGCCTGCATCTCTATCCATTTAGCTATACGCCGATTTACTGCTATTTCAAGCTACTGGACTATGAGACATCGCTGCTCTTGGCGGTACTGGAGAGTACCAGGCTAAGTGTGACCCCAGAGGAAAAGATAAAATATGTGTGGATTCCAGGAGGAGGAACAGCATGAGCAGCGTGAGCATGCGCAAGGTCGAGCTATTGCTTCTCAAATCCGATATCGATGCGGTGCTGAAATATCTTGCAACCAAGCGTTGCTTTCAGATCATTTATCCCGATGAGATCGAGCGGCTTGCAAGAGAAAAGAGAGCGAGCTTTGGACTGGGGGGCAAGGAAGAGTTGTTGGCCAGTGACAATGCGTTTAATAAAGCGCCTTCGGCTGCTTCAACGATAGCCAGGCCTGCAATGAACGTGAAGCGCTTTGATGAGTCGCATCTCGAAGAACGACAAATCAACGAGCCTGATCTCGATGAGGAAAGGCTAGATGATGCGCAAAGGAAACTTGATTTTATAAGCCAGTTCCTTGGCATCGAAGGCCCAAAAGATATTATCGAAGACAGCCGTTTGCCCGATGAAGATATGCTCTCAAAGCTAGAAGTGCTCTTCGACCGCTGCTCGCAGCTCAAAGTGAGCTTAGATGAGGAGCAGGCGAAATTGGATGGGCTTGCAGAGTCCATCCATGAAGCAAAGGCTTTTGCCAGCCTTTCTCGGCCATTTGAAGAATTCGAAAAATTTTCCTATGTCTCGATTCAGATCGGCAAGGTGGCAAAAGATAAAATCGAAGAGCTTTCTCAGATGCTTGGCGATAGGGCAGTTATAATTCCTCTGGACGAAGAAGGGACTATTCTTGCTGCTTCTAGCCGCAAGGGCCGCTTTGCTTTCGAGACCGCGCTTTCCAAAGTGGGATTCGAAAAAAAGAAACCACCGGAAGGGCTCAAGGGTATTCCGTCGGAGACAATGAACGCACTCGAAGGTGCCTATCAGGTAGGAAAGCTCCATTTTGAGAAACTCTTGACCGAAAAAAAGGCATTAAAGGATCAATACAGTGATTTATTGCAAATTATAGCCTCCTCCATTCGGCTCAAGAAAGCCATCGCTTTGGTGGAGAGTAAGCTCGAAAAAACGCGTTGGGCCTATCGACTTTCGGGATGGGTGCCTGAAAATATGGTCGATAAACTTGTCAAAGACCTCCTCACTATGCTTGGAAACCGGATCTCCATTCGTGTCTACGATCCGCCTGAGCTGGACCTTGCCGGCACAAAGGAAAAGCAAGAAGGAGTGCCGGTTCTCTTAGAGCACAATTCTTTCGTATCGGCATTTCAGGGTATTGTCCTATCCTATGGCACGCCTCTATATGGAGACATAGATCCCACCCCATTTGTTGCTTTCTTTTTCACTTTGCTGTTCGCGATAATGTTCGGCGATTTGGGTCAAGGTATGGTGATCGCAAGTCTGGGGCTTGCAATGCACAAGGCAAAGAAAGGTCTTCTGGCGAGTTACAAGAAATATGCGCATGCTTTTATCGCTGCCGGCGTTGGTTCGATGATAATGGGACTGCTGGTAGGTTCTTTCTTTACGAGCGATACCGCTCTCATTCCAATCGAGAGAGCTTTGACAGGTTTTTTCTTGGGCAAACCTGCCGATCGTTTTTTGCAGATAATGCCTAGAGAAAATGTGAGCGCCATGTTTTATTTCTTTGGATTCACATTGGGCGTGGGCGTTATAATCAACTCAACCGGGATTGTTATCAATATAATCAACCTCATCCGCAGAAAAGAATATGGTGAGGCCTTCTTTTCGAAGACTGGCCTTGCCGGCGCGCGCGGGGATATCGCGCAGCGCTTCGCTCCATTTGGGCGCATAAGTCGCCGCAAGCGCGCTCAGCCCGCCAAGATCGCGCGCGTCGATCTGCAAGGTTACGTTGCCGCGATGGCCGGCGGAGGCGGTATCGATCAGGCCCTGCCCGGCGATACGCATTCCGCCGAAATCGCCGATATCCAGCCGCTCGATACGGATGCCGGCGGCGTCGAAAGCCGCCTGCACATGCGCCTGCCGAACGTCGAGGCCGACAAAACGCGCACGCGCCACATCCAGCGCCAGCGCGATCTCCGCCTTGTCGATGATCTTCGCCAGTTCGCCGGCACGCAGCATCGGCATGGTGTTGACGACGACGGCGCCGGCCTTGGTCGCCGCGAGCCAGGCCGCGACCAGCGCCGGATTGTTGCCCGAACGGACCAACACCCGGTTGCCGGGCCCTGTCTCTTATACACATCTGACGCTGCCGACGACCTACTCTGTTTAGATCTCGGTGGTCGCCGCATCACTAAAAAAAAAAACAAACCACACAACACAGCAGCAC
>ERZ1026814.946-NODE-946-length-12913-cov-10.164399_pt1 | contig 12913 bp, 13 predicted proteins | sample MGYA00520871_ERZ1026814 | MGnify/ENA primary metagenome ERZ1026814 (study PRJEB33270, sample SAMEA104284478) | anaerobic digester metagenome | biome: Anaerobic digester microbiome; feature: mesophilic sludge digester; material: Anaerobic digester biomass | place... | reverse complement strand
TCTTACTTGAATTCTTATTTGGGGGGATTAAAATCTGTACTTTTATTCGATCTATATGGATTGTCCTCCAATCATAAAATAAGAGAAGATGCAAGGCTTGTTAGAAATACGATTCGGGAGGGGGTTATATAAGGATATTCTGGGGTTTAATAAAGCATGCCAGTTGAGGACAAAATTGTAGAATTGGGGAACAAAACAGCTCTAAATTGCATTGCTGAGGAGGTCACATGGCTAAAAGTGTAAAATTCGTACAGCATCCAGATTTAGTAAAAATCAGTGATAAATATCGTCTGAATAAAACTGCTCTCAAATCTCTTCATGATATATTATGTCATCGGTATTGGTATCAAACCGAAGGATTTGATGATGCCTTGGCAGCTGCATCTACGAATGATTTCTACGTGCTAGCAGCCTTCGTCGCTCCCAGTTGGTGCGGCCCCTGTGCGTGTCTAGAAAGGGAAGTGTTCAAGTCATGTATATTCGGTTTCTGGGCATTAAACAGCGGATTAATACTGGTATCTATCGATATGTCAAGTTCGAATCCAGCCGGCGATACATTGGAAGATCGATACGGGATCCATGGATATCCCACTGTACTCAAATTGAATCCCGATGGTAGCGAACGAGGCCGTTTAGTCGGATATGCCTGTGGATCAGGCCCTGGAGATTGGACTGACCAATTCGATGCCCTTGCCTAATCTATTTAAAAAAAATACCCCTGATAACAGGGGGGAAATGTAAGTGACCCCCTTCAAACTTTTTTGAGGCCTCCCAGAGAACAATAATCCTGCTACTTTCACAGCGATACGAAGCCCTCTAAAGGTTACCACAATAGGGCCCTCCCTTTACTATCCCTCCAAATTGCCAGATTGTGGGATAGATAATTATAGCAGCATTACAATTACAATCGATTGATTAGGAGGGGAACGATGCCAATTGCACATGCCATGTGGATCCATGGCAATAGTGTCCGGATCGAGTATCCGGATCGGATGGAGGGTGACACCCGGAGGGGTGGGGCGTACTACAAGATGATGGGGAGCCGGCTCAGCAAGAACTGGTTCCACGCGGCAATTCCGACCGCATTGATTGTGGAGGGTCGCCGGTTACGGCTCCATTCCGTGATGCTGCGGTTCCGTACGAGGGGTGCTGCGGTGACGAAAGTGCATGTTTATGACGGGGAGAACCGGATTGCATCGCACGAAGGACTGAGCTTGTCATCAACGGACTGGCACTTTGAACGATTCGAAGTACCGGATCCGAAACCGGAGATATTCTGGGGCGTCGGTATTTCGTTCGAGGGTGAATTCGACCGGAGCCGCGAGAGGCGGATTGATATCAGTGCTGCTGGCGCTGATTTCCTGTAACCAAGGAGCGGACCATGTCAGCCCTTCATGCACTCTGGGTCCACGGCCATAGCGCCGAAGTCGAGTATCCGGACCGTGTCACTTCGTTGGAGTACAAGGGGAACTCCGTGAAAATCGAAGGAACCCCCTCAACCGAGAACTGGGTCCATTTTGCGGTGCCTACCCCGGTCATCATCGATAACCTCCGCATGCGGCCGACGAAGATCCTTTTCCGCTATCGGTCTCCCGACGGCGGCTGTAGCGTGGACACCGTCCATGTCTACGATGGTGAGAACCGGATCGCGGTGGCTGAACGTCCATGGGGATCCGTGACACTTGAGACCTGCAGGGGAACATCAGAGACAGGGAGCATCAGCGAAATCGATGAAAACGGATGGAAATACCTTATCCTGGCATTCGATGCACTGGTCATCCTCTCTGTCACGTATGGTATCGGAATTTCGATCCATATCACTTTCGGTCGCACCGGGGGAAGGATCGAATTCGAAGCCGCAGGCTGCGACTTTGATATTGCCACTCCCCTGGCCCCCCAACGTCTCCCTGTGTATTCCAGCAAAACACTGATGGAGTTCCCCTACTACAGCAGCCTTCCCCTCCATGTGCACAATGACGCCATCGAACGGATCCTGGTCCTGTTCCATGGGAGTGGTGCCAGTGCACGGGAGTACCTGTCCAATGGGCTGGCCACTGCAAAGGCTGCGGTTGATAACGGAGTGGACCGAAACGCCCTGCAGAATACCCTCATCGTTGCCCCGCAGTTCATTGACCAGCGGCATGACCATGATTGTCTCTATGGTGACTACTGGAGAAAGCTTCCTCCCACCATCATCTACTGGGAAGGCGGGCGTCAGTCTGGAGCCGAATCCAAGGAGCAGGATATCACAGGGAACGGGATTCTCGACAGCGGGACACTCAGCTCCTTCACCGTCCTGGATGTATTGCTCGAGCAGCTGTGCCGGAAAAACCTTTTCCCGAACCTGAATAGGATCATCATCGCCGGCCATTCGCTCGGTGGCCGGTTCATGAGCGCTTATTCGGCGGCCAGCCGGTTCGAGCAGGAAGTTGCCACACCCCGGGGGATTCACGTACGGTACCTGGTGATGGGGTCCGGATCGTATGTTTACATGGATAATGTCCGCTATACCTTCACCGATGACACATATCTTACTGCAGCCGATAACGATGACTGGCGGGACACTGTCGCAACGCTGTACGATTTCGGCACCGTGTGCACTGACAATCCCGCCGCGTTTAATGACTGGCCATGGGGTCTTTCCATGCCGGTTCGTGACGGAAAGCCTGTGTATCCTTACCCGACCATGGTAGGGGCAGCGCAGATCCAACACCAGTTTGGTGCACGCGATGTGCACTACCTCATCGCCGAAGGTGACCTTCTCGAAAGCTTCGAGAACTGCCCGGAACGGGTTCAGGGGCAGGACACGCTGGCAAAGACACTGCTCTACTACTGGCACCTGGAGCAGTACTACGGAACAGCACGTCTCAATCACCAATTGCACGTGATACCTGACATCGGCCATAGCGGCCTACAGGAGATGACCTCCCCTATCGGGCTTTCTGTGATCTTTGGATGGATACCCTGAACCGTCATCGGCTCGCACAATCCTGAACGGTGTCTCACCAGGATACGATCCCAGTTCCTGGAACTGGCAAAAACGAGTGGTCCCACCCACTCAGATGAAAAAATACATGATTCCCTTGGGGGACGAATGGCGATGCCGGATTACGGAATTACATCACCTGATTCACGGCCTGAATAAGCCATACCGAATGAAAATGCAAGAGGCTTTTTCATGCAAAAAAGAGAGCGTCCGGATTGGATCAGTAGTACATCTCAATCCAGTTCTCGTGGTACTGGTACAGCTCGTCAGCGGATGCATCGCCCATCATGTCCATGGCGATCGATCCGGTGTTGGGATACCACCAGTCAATCCAGTTGGACTGATACTGGCCCGCATAGTCATCCGCGGCAAGGGTCGCAACATTGACCTGGGTCACGTTATACATGCCAGGATCATACCAGTAGTTCTCGGTTAATTCGGCGTAATTGAAGAAGTTCTGGTACGATGCATCCCCGCCCATTGCGGCCCCGGTAATCTCCTGACCGATATTGTTCGTGGATTCCGCATAGGCATATTCATTTTCTGCATAATTGTCAGCGTACTGGTAAACCCCCTCGTCATCGGAAATGGCCGAGAGCGCAACATACTGAGCAATATCTGCAAAATCACCAAAATATGCTTGGTTGTCTGCGTTCTGGTACACGTACGCGCCATCACCACTCAACCAGACCTCCTGGCCGAGGTCGAGGTTGTCATAGAGATCCCCATAGTTATCGCCGTACTGCCACACAGTATCGGTCGCAACCGCATTCAGAATGATGGACTGGCCAAGGATGTCGTTACCGTAGGTATACATCCAGTTATAGGCATACTGGTATGCATCCCCATCGGTTGCAGATGCCCCTGCCGTTATCACCTGCGTACCTTCCGATACCGGGTCATCAGTTTCGAAATGGTTGTACAGGTTCTGGTCGATATCAGTGCCTGTGGCGTACGCAGTGACGGCCTGGGTGGATACCGTATTGGATCCGGCATCATAGTTCATGTTGTCGAAATACTGATTCACCCAATCCCCGGCGACCGCATTCAACGTCGCGGACTGGTCGACCAGGATACTTTCATAATTCCCCATGTCCGCGTAATTGTCACCACCCTGATAGGCGAAGCCCCCGGCCATTGCATCCATGAGCACAGACTGGATCGCCACGGCACCATCACCATAGAAATAGGCATCGTTCGCTGCCTGCTGCTCGATATCCCCCCCGGCAACGGCAGCCTGGGAGATGCTCTGGGTTGCAAGCGACCCGGCATCAGGATCAGCCAGATTCCAGCCCATTTGCCAGACATACTCTTCAGCCGATGCGGTCTGATCGATCGTCTGGGTTGTGGTGGTCCCTTCTCCGTAGACCTCGGCTATATTGCTCGGCCAGAAATAACTGCCTTCCTCGAAATATTCCCCGAAGTTCTGCCAGACATTTTCGCCGGTGGCATCCATGTTCAGGCTCTGGGTGACGACTGCGCCGTTCCCATATACTATCGCAAAGTTGCCCGGCAGCCAGTAGGACTCATCGTAGATGTATCCATAATTCTGCCAGATGTCCGTCCCGGTTGCAGTCATGGTGGTGCTCTGGGTGACGACTGCGCCGTCCCCATAAATGCCACCCTCCCCTGCTTCAAAATCGACGTCCCCGGCTTCATTCAGGGCAGCCTGGGCCACCTCTCCGGTGGCATCAGCACTCAAGGCGATAGTCTGGGTGACGACCGCACCTTCCCCGCCTGCCTCATAGATATAGTTTGACCCTTCCTGATACAGATCTCCGCCGGTAGCAGTAGCCTCGATGCTCTGTACTACCTCGCTTGGAAGCGCTGCAGCGGTCCCTGCCAGCAGGAGCAGTACCAATGCGGTGATTATAACATATCTCATCTGGTTTCATCACTCCTGTAAAGTTGCGAAAGAAAAACATCCTCCCAACGATACAAACAGATCATGAAATATTCCGACAGTTATACGTATCCATTTTTATCGGCAGCTGGTCGTTTCCATGAGCCCGTCCCCTCCTTGAAAAGCCCGCACGGAAACGAAGAATGATAAAAAGAGGCTCCCCCCTTTGTGCGTCCTTACAGGAGGAGGTTGACCATCACGCATGGATCAAGGGAACTCACCTCCTTGGTAAGAATGATAAAAAGAGGCTCCCCATTGTGCATTCTTACAGGAGGAGGTTGACCATCACGCATGGATCAAGAGAACTCAACTCCTTGGTTCACCCGTCAGATGAACACCTGAGTGGTCCCGTCCTCTTATCGGTCGGACCGATGCATCGGGATCTCCTTTCCCGGACGGCAGCTCATGTTACCCTGAGAGGTACATGCCGAAATATGATGAACGGTCCTGCCAGAACGATAAAAAAAGTCCGGGGTGTTCCCCGGGATTTATACTCTGTTAAGACCGGAGACCCAGCCCATCTGCTTGTCGAAGAGGAAGATCTTCCCGTCAACCGTGGTCCGCTCCGAGAACTCCATCTGCTCAAAGAAGGAGGAGGACTTGTCGCGGCCTTCCATGACACTACCTTCAATATAGGCGGATACCTTCCCGTTTGAGGGGATATCTCCGAGGGGGGTGACACGGATGTTGTGGTTGAGCGCTACCGGAGTGTGGAGAGACCCGAGAACAAACCTGCTGTTTGTCTGGGTGTTGGAATTCACGACACTCCCATCAATGGTACTCCCGGAATTGATGGTATTGGAAAAGCCACTCAGAAAGAGGCTGTCCGTCGAAGTAATCGAGGACCCATTCTCTCCGAAGAAGCTGATCTGCTTGGTTGCTTCAATATTACCGGAGTCTGCCATCGCCACGCCCACGAAGAGCAGCGCGAGAGCGATGACAAGTATTCCAATCTTTTTCATACCATTCCTCCTGTATTGCATGTTGAGTGACTCAACATCACTACTCACTGTTGGGATTGCATTATATAAAATCATTCAACCTGGCGGTATGATACTTGGTACGATCGGTTTATCACTACATTCCCTTCTTATGACAACAGGTCGTGCGATCAGGCGAAGATCCGATGGGAGTTGGACACGCGTGCGGTATTGTTCCTTCCCGCCACTACCCTATCGCTTCTCGCTCCCCTGGATCAGGTCCTCATATCCTTCCGAGAGGCGCGGCCAGCGGTTCCGGGGGTGTTTGAAAATCCCATGAAGACGAGTGATCTCCTCTGCCAGGTCGTTCGCTGAAACCCCGCCTGTTCCCTCCAGGGTAAAACTGATGAAATCGGGATTATCGGTCAGGTTATCAACCTTTACCAGGATTGTATCGGGTCCGATCGTGCCTGCCGCCTCGACAATGATCCCAAGGGAACGGAATCCTTTCCGGGTGGGTTTCACAAAAAACAGCACGAAGAAATCCCCTTCAGGAACTCTGCCCTTCTCAGTGCATGGTTTTTTATGCCCCCCGCAGGATGACAGGGTGACTATATCACCCAGTTCCGAGAGTGCCAGCACCAGGTTCTTCACCGATTCATCGGCATCAGCTGGTTCACCATACCGGAGCTCGCCGGCCATCTTCTCAAAGGAAGGCTTTTTCCAGTGCCTTGCCCGGATTCTTTCTACGGTCACCGCGAACTACCCCTGCCCCATGTACATGAGATAGTATGTGTGCTTCGTTTCAGTTATGTAAATGGTTGTGGTCCCGCCATAAGCGGGCCTCGTTTCTGATCAGCGGTGTCCGGTCATGCTGAGCTGCCCATGTTCGATAGTACCCATACCGCCTTGCAACGCTCATCAGGGAGGGTGAACATGCTCAAAACCGCATCTATCCGACAAGAAACCATCCATATCCATCACTCCTCTTTTCGGGTCAAGCAATTTACCAGCACAGGGGGGGAATGAACCGGACCTATCGTAGTATTTCATATACACCGGCTTTGAGATGCCTTGGCTGGTAAGTCAGGGAACTATCCCTGATTGCCCGGAGGCGAATCAACCACGTCCCGGTACTGCCTCACCGGTACGATCTCCTGGAGATGCCGCCTTCGTAACAGCTATGGAAGTGCAGAACAGGCAAGTCACATTCGATGCCCGATCAGAGTGTCGAAAAATGTAGGGGAATAGCGCATACGTTGTTCGAAAACCGGAGCACACGCTGGTCTGAACAATCCGAACCGCAATTCATGCAGTCACGAATAACCGCTGGAGGGTACGAATAGACCATACGATAGCCGTTGGAGGCCCTCCACAACGGCATAATTTTTCCCGGCGTTTCAAGATTTTTTTTAAGGTCTTTCCTGTTCGATACTCGATCCATCGCAGGAATGGTGCTGGTATCCTCTGCAGAACTGAATACAGTTCCCTCACCGTAGTGAGACTTCCCGGTCATGTCACGATTACCCTGATTTTTTATCCCTCCCTAAAGAAACCTCGTGGAATTATCACCTCTAATATGGTGAGATAGTACGAAAAAATAACATGATTCCTTTGAGGGCCACACGCATAAAAGATGAAAATGCCGGAGGCATTTTCATATAAAAAAGAATGCCGTGAGATTCTTACACAAATTCCACCACTGCCACCGCACTCATATCAGTGCCTTCATTGATAGTAACGTCAGCAGTGTTCGTGAAATCCGTGATGTCAGGCATTTCGAATTTCAGGGCGGTCTGGTACTTGATGTAGATCATCAGCTCCTCATCCATCTCCACCGGCATATCGAGATCAATGGCAAGGCTGACCGCTCCTGCATCATTGTCGACCGAAGCAAAGGTCACCTGCGGGGTATCAGTAAGTACTTCGGCAAGGCCGTCCGCACCTATCTTTAATACCTCAACTCCTCCGCCCAGCTTGCCGGGGTTCACATCGAACTGTGTCCCGAACGCATCATCAAGGACGACAGTATCAATTCCAATCCCGGTGATAGTAATGACGGCATAGAGCTGGCCTGGATTGGTACTCGTCACTTCACCCTTTTTATTAAGTACATACTTGACTTCGGACTTCCCATCGCCATCGACATCCGGAAGCGTCATTCCAAGGTCAGCCGGCTCCTGGAAGTCATCATCGGTACCGCAGATACCGTCAGGTCCACAGTTATACGGCGTGAAATCGACTGCCGTGAATCTGAAATCTTTCTCAATTGTGTATGGTGGTAGCTCCCAAGTTTTTGTTACTTCGTTTGAAGTAATCGTGGTTCCAGAGTCATCCATAAAACTCGCCGTGATTGTATCAGTGCCTGCCAAATCACTCGAATACGAAAACTGGGCTTTCCCGTCGATATCGGTGATTCCAGTTCCAATAAGACCAGTGTTTGGTCCTGATATAATTGTAAAAGTTACCGTTTTACCAACAATTGGGTTTCCTTCTTCATCTTGGACAGTTGCTGTCACCGTGTGCATGGTATCAATGGTATTCGTCGCACTTGTTGGGGAGAGCAAAATCTGGCCGATACTGGCTGTGACAGAACGGAGATAGAGGCCGGCGAATAAGAGGTTATCATCGTTTGAAGGATTAAGCGTGCTCACTGCAATAGAGGTATCCCCGGTCTGAACGAAGGGCAGAAGGGAGTACAGCTCATCGTCATAACGCTTGTCTCCGAGTGGTTGTGCATTAGGATCTGCCGGGTTCGCCGTGTTATCATCAAGACCCCCAACAGTGAAAAGGTTTCCATTACTCGCAGTAGTTATTCCATCGTCATTGCCTCCAGCCCATGAAGTCATACGTTGACCGTTCACATCAACTACACTGAATTGATAGGAACTTTCCTGATAACTATAGGAACTTGCTAATGAGAAGTCAAGGGCAAGATTTGGATCGGTAAGGTCAAGCGGTTCTGCAAGAAGGATGTTGAAGTTGTCACCTGTGGTGAGTTGCGCCCCGAACATGAGAATTATCGTGTTATCGGTTGTCTGGGCTGGATCATCAAAGATTACGATCAAGAGTTCCCCATCAGTATCATAGTCTGGTGACTCAGTAATGGTGAAATCAATCCTCCCTGCAGGAGCCGCATTAATCTTGTCCTCCACAAGAGAGGTGACATCAGCCCAATAATTATACGAACCAATCGAGTTTGCAATCTCTGTTGTCCAAACGACATCAGCACCATCAATCTTTATGTCTCCGGCTGCAAGCTGATAGCTTCTAAATCCAGTTGTCGCAGCTGCCATGTAAGCACTTTTTACCATCGCACCTGCAGGTTTCTCAACTTGGATTATACCGATAGTGTCGGGATATAATCCCAGACCATCGATACACCATGAAATCTTTCCGACCTCGGTTACAACCGGGCTGATTGATGCATTGGCAGCACCGACCAGAAGGGTGATCACTACCAATACAATTAGTAATTTCATACGCATGTTACTACCTCCTCGAAATTTCAACTCGTTCTGGAGACCGTTTTAATCGGTTGGTTACCTATGTACAGAGAGCCCCATAGATGATCCATACCTTTCTCAAAACGGAAGCCAGACCCAAACCCATTATTGTATCTTACTTTGCACCATTTCAGCAGTACTCCAGATTAATATGGATCACGTCACAGGAAACATTACTCTCTCTCACTTGACTTCCGTAATTAAAAAAAAAAATAGAATTATATAAATAAGTGCCAAGCAGGTCGAATGACAAAAGACCTTTTTTATCACTTCCGTATCTGATTTCTGTTGGTTGCGGTAGTCCGACCTTGATTGTCTTACCTAAACCAGCATCTCTGTCTCCCCGTGCTGGTGGTCCAAAAAAAGATCGATGAAAGAGAAACCATTTGACACCGGCCGGTGATACTAGGGTATGAAAGTTCTGCTCCCGCTCATCCTCATCTGCATCGGCATCCTTTTGGTTGCCGGGTGCAGCGGTCCGATCTTCACCCCGGCTCCAACTCCCACGCCGAGCCCAACTCCCACACCCCTGCCGACACCCGAGCCGGTCCCTCCCCTCGGCCTGGAGCCCCAGCCGACCAGCGTTGTTCCCCCCTACCAGCGGGTGGTCGTCCAGGTCACGAAGAACACGGTGGCAATTGATCCCTGGGTTTCGGTCCTCTTTGCCGGGGGCGCAGGACAGTCCGCTGTCAGGGTGATGACCGCAACGATCGTCAGATCGGACGGGCTGACCGAGACGAACGCCACGATGTACCCGGAGATCGGGACCACGATCCTCCTCTCAGGCACTACTCATACCGACCGGGTCATCGTGAACATGACGTACACCAATGGCGCCATGTACACGGTGAAGGACGAGCGGGTCCCGTTCCAGAGCCCGAACACCTGATCTTTTTTAAGGGCTCCTCGCTCTCTGGGGAGGGGCACCAGATCATGTTCCTGAGAGGTTCCTGTGTTGCACGGTCCGGATGCCGTGAATTGTTTCGGTAGGAAGGCTCCGGATTGCTCCCGAAAAAAATGCGATACACCCGCGATGGAAAGATAATTCCTTGAGATACAACACCTATCCCTTTCGGATGAACGTGCCGGAGGCTTTTTTAGGGTAAAAAAAGGAGGCGGGGGATCTCTTCACGGGGAAGAATAGCCAGTCTCCATCGAGATCTCGATAAGGCCCTGTGCCATGACACTCTCGTAATAGCTCAGCGCGGTCGTCTCGTTGGTCCCGTATCCCTCCATCACGAACGCATCCGTGTAGACCTCGGCGGTGCCCTCTGCCCTGTCATCGCCGGAATACCCGCTTCCATCGACATTCACGAGATAGGATACCGCGATCCCTGCATCAGGGTCGTCTGCGATGGTTCGTGATGAACTTGCGGAGTTCACCGAACCCTCCTTGAGCTGGACTTCGCTCCCTGCTATCACCCTGACAGATGAGGCGGCGGTAGTAGCTGATGAGGTGGGACTCTCATCGCCGTTCTCCGAATCATCCTCATCATCGTCATCCAGGATTTCGGTATCATCATCCAGCGGTTCGTCATCGTCATCAACAGGCTCAGAAAACACACAGTACTGGCTATCGGTCTGGCTCGCTGGCGAGCCAGCATCAGAGACCGCCGCTGAACAGGTCGGGCAAGGCTCTCCACTTTCTTCAGCGGGGCATGCCCCGGCAGATTCACCTTGTTCACCTGGTTCACCTTCTGCGGTATCGACCTCGATCAGCACCGATTCCCTGGACTGCATGGTCCCGACACCATCCCCATCTCCTTCATTCGTATAGTCGATCTGCCTGGCGGTCTCGAGGTTGGCCCCTGTGGTGTCCTGGCTGGAGGTATCGAGATCGATCGTACTGGTATAGCTGATCACCCCGCTGGTCGCAAGGGTCATTTCATCATACCCGATCGCAGCCTGCCCCTCCCCCTGATCGAGCGGGGGGTTGTCGGACAGGTTCGTCGTCCCCTGGGTCAATTGGAGTTCGCTGTCAGAAAGGAGATTGCCGCTCGCATCTGCAGAGATGATCAACAAGAGAGATGATGTACCGCTGCTTGCGGGTACAGGATCTGCTGCACTCACCACCAGAGTGCCGATCACCAGGATCACCGCGGTTATCACTAGGAGATCCACCCATGATTTCGTCGTCATTTCGCCACCTTGCATGTCTTCTTCCTCGACACCCGTGCTCGGTGCCCAGGGATTCATCACGGTGATTAATGTTTATCACAACAATGAATATTTACAATAACATTGACCTGCTATATAAAGGTAAGCGAAATCGCCCCTGTCATATCTGAGTGATCGGGCAGTAGCCTATCATTCCGATCATGATGACCGGAGAGGAGCACCGGGGCAGGCCCGGCTTTTTCAGAGGGTATTCATGCTCCTGACCGGCTATTGGCCTGGTTATCGCTAAAATAACACGGTTAAATACAAATTGCCCAATAAAAAGAGCCTGAAAACCAGGCCGAAGAAAACCCTTCACAGATTGCATACAGCACCGATCATTCCGTTCCATCAATGAAATATACCTCCGGGAATCCCTGCCTGCTGGAAACCCGATACGGCCTCTTTTTTTAAAGCGATTATAATCGTTATTTTTGAAAAAAGCCGATTTAAAAGGACATTTGAGGGAAACGAGACGCTGTTCCCGGCAACATGCGGATCCCATTCGGCAGAACCAGGGAAACGGAGCCCAAAACGGGCTTTTTTTGACCATACTGATCCCTGGAATTGCCTCCCGGGCAAGGCTCCCGGGGAAAACGGCTGATCATCCCCTGCAGATACCACCATTCCCCCACCCACTCCCCCTCCATTTTCATCTCTGCCCAAAGAGAGCAGGCACTTCAGAGATCCCAGGCTATGATTCAGCGGTCCCAGACTGGAAACGGAGTGAGAGGTCCCAGACTGGAAACGGAGTGAGAGGTCCCGGGCTGGAAACGGAGACCTGCCAGGGGGGTGCTTTCGTCGTAAAAAAGAGGAGAAGGTGGCTTCCCTCCCGGATCCACAGGGGGTCGCTCCAAAGGAGAGGAAACGACTTTTTTCCAGAAATCCTCCCAGAATGAGAGGGAATGGGCCTGCGGACCGGGAATATATTTATATACAAACACCTTTGAATTTCAATCGTACATTTTTTAAATTCAAGGTGGCAGATATGAAGGCGAAAAGACTCGTGAAGGCAGCGGTAGCAGCATTGCTGCTCTGTCTTCTCCTGGGACTGCCGGCCGGTGCCGACATTCCCGTTGAACTGGATCAGTACGAACCTCATTTTGTACAGCTTGGCGAGGCCGGTTTTGACGACCCGCAGAACAATTATGCATGGTGCATGGCAGAATTCAAGGATGACCTGTATGTGGGAACCGGGCGGAATGTCCCCTACACCGTCTTTTTACAGCTGAAAGCAGCGGGAATGATCCCATGGGACCTGACCGTCTCAGAGATTACACACCCCGGTGGCATGGCCCCGCCGCCATTCGGCCCGGACCCGGATCCGGATACCCCCGGCAACCCGTATGCACCTGACCCATCAGCGGTGGAGCACTGGGCAGAGGATATGTCCGCAGTGATCTGGCGCTACCATACCGGCAGCTGGGAGAAGCTGCACACC
>ERZ1026814.945-NODE-945-length-12925-cov-7.173621_pt1 | contig 12925 bp, 16 predicted proteins | sample MGYA00520871_ERZ1026814 | MGnify/ENA primary metagenome ERZ1026814 (study PRJEB33270, sample SAMEA104284478) | anaerobic digester metagenome | biome: Anaerobic digester microbiome; feature: mesophilic sludge digester; material: Anaerobic digester biomass | place... | reverse complement strand
ATGTGGTATGTTTTTTTTAAAGAGACGGGGACCGCCGAGATCTACACAGGGTAGGTCGTCGGCAGCGTCAGATGTGTATAAGAGACAGGAAGAAGGCTGCGCCGAGGCCTGTCACCAGGTAATAGAGCAGGAACCGCTTCGGTCCCCACACCTGCTCGAGTATCCTCCCGAACATCCATAGTGCGAACATATTGAAAAACAGGTGAATAAGTCCGCCGTGCATAAACATATGTGTCACTATCTGCCATGAGCGGAAGAACTCCGATTTAGGGAAGTAAAGCCCCAGCATGCCGTTCAGGTTGATGCCTGAGGTCAGCCTGAGCAGTTCATTAAGCAGGAGCATAACCACATTGATGATGATGAGTTTTCTCACCACCGGGGGAGTTCCTGAAAGTATTCTGTTCATCTTGTTGTTTTCACATATTTCAGTCCGCAAATGTAGCCATTCTGCCCGAATATCAGCTGAATCTCCGGTCAAGCTCCTCGAGGGTGATGATGCTCATCACTATTTTGCCTGAGGGAGAGTAGTTTGGCAAAGAGCAGGCAAAGAGCATGTCAAAGAGTTCCTCCATCTCTGTGTCTGTCAGCGGGGTGCCGTACTGGATAGCTGAAGCCCTGGCCATGGAGAGGGCAATCCGTTCGCGTTCACCTATGGCCGGGTCTTCCATTGAGTGCTTGTATTCAGCGATGATTGTTTCGAGCATCGACAGGGGGCTTGCATTGCGGCTTGCAGCGGGATGGCCGGTGATAGTCACAATGCCTTCCCTGCCGGTTGTTATCTCAAATCCGAGCATCCTGAGCTGGCCGGCGATCTCTTCAATGATAACCATGTCTGCCGGGTTGAGCTCCACTTCCACCGGGAAAAGCGATATCTGTGCAGGTTTCGGGCCGTCGTCGAGCGAGGCAAGGTACTTCTCGTAGAGCACTCTCTCATGCGCTCTCTTCTGGTCAATCATCATAATGCCTGAGATCACATGGCACATTATGTAGCGGTTCTTCACCTGGAAAAAACGGCGCTGGCCTGTCACCTCTCCGGCATCTGCTGATTGCCCGCCTGATATTCTGTCTCCGCTCCCGCTCTCATTCCTGTCTCCGCTGCGGGTGGTAATGGTGAAAAGCGACTCCCAGTCGCGGGGAGGATTGCGTTCGGCATCCCATTGCCATTTCGTCTCAGGTCTCTGGTATTCGGTTCCCTCGAAGGGATTGAAGGTGTGTTCAAACTCTATCTGCGGCACCGGTGGAGGAGCGGTGTTGCCAATGATAACGGGAATCTCCACAGCGCTCTCAGGTCCGAAGTCAAGCGACGGAACAACGTTGAACCGGCCCAGCGCCTCACGGACGGATGCCAGCATGATCTGCCAGACAGACCTCTCATCCTCAAACTTGACCTCGGTTTTGGTGGGGTGAATGTTGACATCTATTGTTGCCGGGTCGGCGGTCAGGTAGATGAAGTATGCCGGCAGTGTCTCCGGAGGAAGAAGGCCATGGTAAGCCTCAAGCACGGCGCGGTGAAGGTATGGATGCCTTATGAACCTGTTGTTCACAAAGAAGAACTGTTCCCCGGCGGAGCGGCGGGCATTTTCAGGCTTCCCCGCGTAACCTTTTACAGTCACTATGGAGGTGTCGGTCTCCACGCTTACCAGGTTCTGGTTGTAGTGTTTACCGAACAGTCCTGCTATACGCTGACGGTGATTTCCCGCCGGCAGGCGGTAAACCTCCTGGTCATTGTGGGTAAGGTTGAACCGTATCTCGGGGTGTGCCAGCGCCACACGCTGGAACTCGGTGATGATATGCCTGAACTCTGTTGTGTCTGACTTCAGGAATTTGCGGCGGGCGGGGACATTGTAAAAGAGGTTCCTGACGCTGAATACTGATCCCGCGGCGCATGAGCATGGTTCCTGTCTGGTTACTCTCGAGTTGTTTATCTCAATGAGTGTTCCTGCTTCCTCTTCTTCGCGCCTTGTGCGCAACTCGGTCATTGAGACTGCTACTATTGAGGCGAGTGCCTCGCCCCGGAATCCTTTGGTAGTTATGATATAGAGGTCATCAGCTGATGAGATCTTTGAGGTAGCGTGTCTTTCGAATGCGAGGCGGGCATCGGTCTCGCTCATGCCGCAGCCGTTGTCAATCACCTGTACCAGGGTGCGTCCCGCATCGCGGATAACGACGCTTATCTCCGTGGCTCCTGCGTCAACGGCGTTCTCAGTCAGTTCCTTGACCACCGAGGCCGGGCGCTGGATAACTTCGCCGGCTGCTATCTGGTTGGCGACGGAGTCGGGCAGGAGCTTTATGATGTCACTCATGCAGTGCGATTAAAAACGGAGGTAAAGATAGACTACAAAAGCCAGAATAATTAGTATCACAATCAGCCTGATGTTGGAATGTTTCTGCACTCTCTCATGTCTGCGGTTGAAGTGTTTTCTCATGTCACCGCGCATTATTCTGGAGCGGTATGGTTGTTGGGCTCTCTTCTCCGCAGCTTTAGCGAAGGCGGGCTGTCCGTCCTCCGTAGTTTCAGTGGAGGAGGACTCAATATTTTCTGGTTCTTCCCCGCTTTTTCTCCTCTCTTCCTCATAAGCCCTGCGTCTCTGTTCCAGTTCATCCTTAACCGGATCATAGTACCGTGGCTTGTAGTTGAAGCCGCGGGGTTTGTTCTGTTTGAAGAAACTCGGGATAGCCATTGTGCTCTTTTTGCAAAAATAGCAAGAAAACGGTTAACGGGGAATTTCAGGCCGCTTTCCCGGAGTTAAAGGTAGTTCACTTTTTATTACTTTTGGGAATCTAAACCTTGTTCGGGAGCGATGAAGATTCTTGTAACCCATGCGGGGACATCAGGGCGTGCGGCCGGTATGGCTGAGCGTGTGGCACGGGTATTGACCGGTCTGGGAGCTGATGTAACTGTCAGGCCCATGAGCGGGTTGGCAACGGTAAAGGGTTTTTCAGCTGTTGTTGCAGGGAGCCCGGAGCATGGAGGATGCTGGGTACCGGAGGCTATTGAGTTTGTCAGGCGAAACCGGTCGGTTTTGAGCAGGAAGCCGTTTGCCATATTCACTGTCGTTTCGTCGCAGGATATGGATAAAGGTGCTGAGTCGAGGATGGTGGTCATGCAGTACACGGCTCATGTGAGAAGTATGGTTCACCCGATGAGTGAAGGTTTTTTTAGTGGTGAAGCTGAAGAGCGGGAGTCACCGCATCCTGGTGAGCGGTCGAGGTTCAAGTTGCGGCTGTTGCTCGGGTTGCTTCGCGAAGGTGAGTCACGGAGTCATTCGGAGGTTGAGACCTGGTCAGTCCGGTTGCATGAACAGCTGGTCAGGTTAATCTCCAGGAAATCAGGCAACAGGCAGTAGGCGGGAGTGGGCAGGCAGTTCTCAGCGCACGGCAGACAACAGGTGGCGGGCGGTTGGCTGCAGGTGGTTAGCGTTTGGCTGGAGTAAGGTCTGCAGGTTTCGGTTGGCATTTGGCAGCGCGCGGCAGGGGTTTTGTAACTTAACTATTTGAAATTTACACCAGAACAAGACAGAACTCAAATGAAATATCGTTTACCTGATATTTTTACAACCATGTGCTCTCCTGCTGTATTGACGAAATAGCAGTTGAAATACTGCAACTCGAAAAGGATAGCAATGGTGTAAAAACGAAAAAATTGTCCGTTACATTATTTTAATTAACAGGAAGTGTAAGTTAAAATATGAATTCTGGGAAATGATTATTACCTTTGCGGATAGAAAACTGGAAAAATATGCGAACGATTTCAGCCTGGCACAACGGAAGCTGGGGAGCAATCAGGCTAAGCTCCTGCATAAAAGACTAAACGATTTGTATGATGCAGAAAATTTCTCGGTTTTATATTTTTTACCTGGTCATCACCATCAATTAACCGAAAACAGGAGCGGTCAGTGGGCGTGTAGTTTGGAGCAACCATCAAGGTTAATTTATGAACCGATTATTCCTGATGAACTTGCTCAAACAGAAGAAGAAATAGATTTGGATCAACTTGTAGGACTTACTGTGATTGAAATTACTGACTATCATGACAAAAAGAACAAATGATAAGACCATGGCAATCAATCAATACATTCCAACAATAGTTTTTCATCCTGGTGAGACCCTTCGTGAAAAGCTGGAAGAAATGGATATGAGTATTAAAGAGTTCGCTTTACGTACCGGGAAACCTGAAAAAACAATTATAGCCGTTTTAAATGAAGAGAGTTCTTTAACTCCTGAAATGGCTGTACTTTTTGAAAATGTGACTAAAATACCTGCCAGTTTTTGGATTAAAAAACAAGCCCGATATAATGAATTCATTGCTCGTAAAAAGCATGCTGAAGCTATTGCTGCGGCGGAAGAATGGGCAAAAGAGTTTCCGTATGCCGAGATGGTAAAACATAATTGGGTTACACCTACCCGCAATATCAGGGAAAAAACCATAAATCTGTTAAGCTATTTTGGCATTGCTTCGCATACAGCCTGGGAAAAACTTTACATGGAGTCGGAACTCAAAGTTGCAGCTTATACTTCGCTTAGACACACACACGAAGCGCATGCCATTTCGGCCTGGTTACGACAAGGCGAATTGCAGGCAAAAAATGTTGAAGCTCCTGGCTTTGACGTTAGAAAATTGAAATACAACATACCTGCCATGAGAAAACTCATGGTTGAACAGCCTGCAAATTTCTTTGAACAGTTGCAGCGACTCTGTTTTGAAGCCGGGGTTATATTATTGTTTACACCAAAACTTCCTAAAGTACCGCTTAGCGGTTCTACACGGTGGATAAACAAAAACCCGTTAATACAACTTACCGCTCGTTACGGGCAAAACGATCGTTTTTGGTTTACCTTTTTCCATGAGTTAGGACATATCATCCTGCATGGCAGGAAATACATCTCGCTTGAAAATGTTGATTTTGCAGCTGCTGATCCCGAAAAGGAACAGGAAGCGCATGATTTTGCAGTAAAACATACCTTTTCGAAAGAACAGGAGGAAAAACTATTGCGCGAACACCCATTCTCAATTACAGCCGAAGATATTGTTGGCTATGCCCGGGAGTTTGGCACCCATCCTGCCATGATTATTGGTCGCCTGCAACATCTTGGACTTATTCATTTCAGTGTTGGGCGTGAGTTTATTCTGCCGGTTGACTTATCATCTGACAACAAGCATGAGTAAACTGCAACCTTACTCAACCCGGACCATCATGGCCAACTTTAATTTGCGGAACAGATCAACACTTTTTATCCATGTCGATAATTATTTCGCTGGCATCATTGGTATACACCGAAACTTTTCGTCCTTCATACGGATATATTTAATTAATCAGCATGCCTGATCTAAATGAACTGATGCAGAGTCTCATTATTCATATGTTCCTTTGCCTCCGGGCAACTTGTGGCAATTGCCTGTTAATATGTGTAAATGTATAAAATTGTATTTGGTTAATCTTTGAGGGAAGGTGTCTGTAAAGAAGCAAGGATACTCTTCAACGAAGCTTTATTTAAGGCTGGAATCAAGAACTGTGAAAGCGAATATCGTCACACTTCTGAGATGACCTGGTAATTCATTATTGCTGGTGTGTTGTTGAAAAATAGGTCTTAGCCTATTGAAATTGAGATATTTGGCTAATTAATCCGTAATAATTAATTTCATATAATCATGGAAATTATACTTGTAGTTTTGTTCGTGTTAATCATGGTTGGCGTGTACTATTTGAAAACCAGATTGCCCATAAAGATTTTACTTCCATTATCTGTATTAATTGGAATCGCTCTGCTTATCTGGCTCTGGGTTTTCCGGGAAGGGGAAATTTCTGCACGGATAATAATCACAGTAGTAGTACTAAGTGGATTGTATGAAACATTTAGAAAACGGAAATCAAAAGAGGTGTAAAACAGGCTTTTTGGGGAGAGTTCAATTACTGTATCGCCTGATTTCTTTATGGCCAGCAATTTCACTGGCATGGTCTTTATTTCTAAGCATTGTGATCAATTATTCTTTCTCGGCACTTTGAATACGTTGAATTTCAGAGATATTTGAAAATTTCTGGTGCTTCTTTTTATGCCATTTATTGGCTCTTTCTTACTTGCGAAACCGTAGTTAATAATATTTTCATCCGTATTTAGCCACCAGAATGAAATTGTGATTATTTATTACATAATCAGGGGTTTTACAATCAAGTGTCATACATAAAACCTCCCTTGTAACGCTTTATGAATTTACGCCATCTGACTGCTGAAGTCAAATAGAATAATAGGTGTCTCCGCTTATTTTCCCGTTAGTTTTTAATCACCTGGCATGTCAGCTGTCTTCACGAATAATAAAAACTGTCTTGTGGCAACACTTATTAAAATATTTTGCATGAACTATTGACATTCATAAAAACCCTTCTTATATTTGAGATGCTGCATTTCTAAAATTATTAACATGTCGTTGGCAAAGTACATTGCACGTTTGCAAAGGATGGATTATCTCATTGCAATGAAGGCTACAGGTCCGCCTGAGGAATTTGCGTATAAGATGAATCTAAGCCGTTCAATGCTATTTGAAACCCTACAGGAGATGAAGGGGATGGGTGTTGATATCAGGTACTCCACTATGAGAGAGACCTATTACTATGGTGATGCAAGAAGGATTGTGATAAAAGTGGAGAATGCCGCTGAAAACCAATGATGATCATTGTTAAGCATGACTCACCAGTACATTATCCGGCAGTAACAAGGCAGAAGCTTGTAGTTTAATCAATAAAAGACATGTTGGAAAAATATCTGGCAATCAAAGGTTGGAAACTGTTTTCCGGGGTAGTCTTGTTGAATCTCTTCATTCTCTTTTTATCCCAGACTGTCTTAATAGACGAGATTGTTTTCTTTAATACCTACAGTGAGCAGCTTACATATGACAAAGCCATGGAGGTATTTAGCAAGATGAAGTCTATTGCATGGGTGGTCTACATTATTACCCCTGTTCTTATGCTTATAAAATTCTCTGCGATTAGTGTACTTCTTTATATAGGGGTCTTCTTCTATGATCTTCATAAACAGATTACTCTCGGAAAAATATTCAAAGTCGTTATAATAAGCGAACTTGTATTTATTGTTGCCTCTATAACTAAACTTTTATGGTTCATCTTTTTTGCAGGCAACTATACACTTGATGACATGAGCTTTTTTTATCCGTTATCATTAATAAATCTTTTCAATCGTGCGGAAGTAGCCACCTATTGGATATACCCGCTACAGACAGTAAATATCTTTCAGGTTCTGTATGTCCTAAGCCTGGCAATGGGTCTTTCAAGGGTTAGTTCATTTAAAAAGGAGGTTGCAGATCGGGTTGTTCTGTTTACATACGTCCCAGCCATTGCGGTATGGATTGCCCTGTTTATGTTTCTTTCAATTGATGTACAGTAATGAAGAATCTGATACGCAAGTTCCTGTTAGTAGTTTTGTCCGCGCTTATGGTTTTTCTGATTTGCGGTGTTTTTATCAAAAAGACAAAAGCTGAAAAGGTTTTCGACAGGATAAAGACACTACCTGATTTGGTTTTATTGGATATTTTGGGAGATACAATCAGGACCAGCCAGATTCACACTGGTCCTGTATTGATCACATTTTTCAATCCTGAATGCGATTATTGCAAGTATGAAATAACGTCACTTCTTAGCAGTACGCATATTGACAGGCAGTTAACCATACTACTTATCAGTTATGCAGACAGGTCTGAAATTCTTTCTTTCATTAGACAATTTGATATTGATAGCACTTCTAACCTTTATCTCCTTCATGACCCTGATTTCAGGATGAGCAATTTATTCAAGGCTAATGTTATGCCATCAAACTACATTTATAATGACAGCCTGCAACTTGTCAAGATTTTTAAAGGTTCGACCAAACCTGAAGCATTGATGAGATATATGTTTAATGATGATAAACGTCAAGAGAATTAATGAAGTATCGTTGCTTCAGCATGATTCAACAGATTGTGGAGCCGCTTGCCTGGCATCCGTAATCAGATATTTCGGAGGAAACTGCGGAATTGAAAAAATACGTAGACTCAGCGGTACCACTCAATCAGGGACAACAATGCTGGGCTTGTATCAGGCGGCACAGGAGTGCGGCATGGAGGTCACTGGATATGCGGCTTCAATAAGTGATATAAAGAGCTACCAAGGTATTTTGATTCTGCATGTTACTCCACAAAAAGGTTATGAACACTATATCGTTTCATATGGCATATCGAACGAGATGTTCATTATATGGGACCCTGCAAAAGGCCTTTCTAAAAATACCGTTGCAGAGATTGAAAAGATTTGGTTAAGTCATAAATGTCTGGCGGTCAGTCCGGGCAAAGATTTTGTTTTTGAAGAGTCTATCAGAAGCAGGAAGCGCAGGTGGCTAATAGATACTATTAAGCCAGAGCATGAGTTGCTCCTTACCAGTGTCTTTGTTGGAGTTGTCATTGCAATTCTGGGCCTGGTGATGGCTGTCTTTACACAGAAATTGCTTGACCGAATCCTGCCATCAGGCAATACATCACTGTTAGTTGGTTCCGTAATCCTTGTATTACTTCTTTTGTCAGTGAGAGTACTGCTAGTATTTGTCAGACAATCGATGCTCCTGTCTCAGGGCAAGACTTACAATATCCGGGTAGTAGACGGCTTTTACAGCTCGCTCCTTGGATTACCCAAGCCTTTCTTTGATACGCGAAAAACAGGTGACATGGTTGCGAGGCTCAATGACACCATGAGAATCCAGCGTGTCATTTCAGATGTTGTCAGCACTTATGTTATAGATATTCTGATACTTTTGGTAACAATGGTTATGATTTTCATTTATTCAACAGTTGCCGGGATAATATCTGCTATATCTATTCCCTTGTTTTACATGCTTGTTTACAGGTGGAACAAGCCGGTCATAAAGTCGCAGCAGGAACTTATGGCTGGTTATGCTCTCAACGAGAGTAATTTCATAAATACTCTGAAGGGCATTGCTGAAATAAAGAGCATGAATTGGCAAAGTCTTTATATTAAAAGGAATAAATTAATATTTAGCCTGTTTCAAGAGAAGGCCTTTGCTCTTGGCAAAATCAAGATCAGGCTGGGGATGGTTACAAACCTTGCTGGAATCATATACCTTATCGGATTATTACTATATTCTTCATTGGAGGTAATGGGGATGAGGATGACCCAGGGCGAACTGATGGCTATACTTTCCCTTAGTTCAACCCTGCTGCCGTCAGTAATGAACCTGGCCCTCATCTCCATTCCACTAAGCGAAGCCAAGGTGGCCATAGAGAGGATGTTTGAATTCACACAGTTGCGTCCTGAAGATCCAGGAACCAGTGCGATGGAAGGCAAGCCCAATATCACCGGGATTTCACTGAGGAGAATTGCGTTTCGATTTCCCGGCCAAGGGCTTTTGCTTTCTAACGTAAGCCTTGACATTATTAAGGGCAGTATAACGGCCCTGGTGGGTGAGTCAGGTTCCGGCAAGAGTACCTTGGTGAATATTCTTATGCGCTTTTATCAACCTGAATCAGGCAGTGTGGTTTTTAACGGGTCTTGTAGCAGCAGCGAGGTAACACTTGAATTGTGGCGTAGATCTGTAGGCCTAATTCCACAGGATATACATATTTTCAATGGTACAGTACTGGAAAATATCATTCCTGATGTGGATGAGACTAAAATTAAGATTTTGACTCAAGTTACTGAAGATTATGGGTTGGAATCATTTGTGCAAGGTTTACCCCTGGGATTTTCTACGATTATCGGTGAGGATAGCGTCAAGCTTTCAGGCGGGCAGAAACAGGTTATTGGCTTTATGAGGGCATTAGTTAACAAGCCTGAGATACTTCTGATCGATGAAGGTACTTCCGGGATGGACAGGGATACGGAAACCATCATTCTCAATATCCTTAAGCGGATAAGGGATTCTGTTGGTATATTGCTGGTAACTCATCGAATTAACCTTGTTAAGAGGCTTTGTGACAGAATTTATCTTCTTGATGGAGGAACCGTCACTGCTCCGAGCTCCCACAATGAACTCATTACCGGAGATAATCTATATCGAAGGTTCTGGGATGATTTTAATTAGAACCATTAAGTGTATTAAAATAATGTGACCAAGGGGCAAAAAACTTCAGTGAATCCGATAGTGTTGGACTGCCTGGTTTTACATTTGACATTGCAGTCGGGATCTAATAAATTTCGTCTGCAGGCAGATACCGAAAAGCCTGAAAAGAGTAGGTGTTTTAAAACTTGTCTCATTATGAAGAAACTTGAAATGTGTCAGATGGAAACAATTAATGGAGGATTGAAAATCACAACCCTCGCTGGACTTATGTGTGGAGCCGCATTAGTACTAGCTTTTTCTGGCGTCCTGGCTCCTCTGGCGGCTGCACCAGCAATCGGATGTGCAACAGCCTATGCAGCAACAGCCTATTGGAACAGTCAAGGCATTGCAGTTGAGTAATCTAAAAGATATAAACCCTTATAACTATGAGAAAGATAATTGATTATGATGAAATGGTCGCTACTCAAGGCGGGAAATTCATAGATGGATTTTGTTTGGCAGTTGGGGTTGGGAGGTTATTTGCGCCGGTTCTTGCAATAACAGGTGTTGGTTTAGTGGTCTTAAATGTTGCTACAGCCGGGTGCTTGATTTACGAGGCAGTAACCCTTAAATAGTATTTTCAAAAAATAATGTTTTTAAATGAGAGATAGTTTTAACTTTGTTATGGGAAAAGTGATGAAGTGATCATCTGAACCAATAATTCAATGAGATTTGCCATCATTGTTGAATTGAAAATTAATCTCTCAAAATAAAGGTAGATCATGAAACTAGTTAATATCATTCTTTTTACAGGATTATTAATTATTGCAATCTACTTGTTGTATAAGCTGATAGCAATTGAAGAGTTAAGCCGAACAGATAATATCTTAATGATTGTCTTTTTGGCAGGTTCACTTCTTCATTCTGCAGTAAGATACATACTGAAGAAAAAAAAGGGAGAAAACAATTCCACTAAATGACACGGTAAACCCTTTAGAAAAGGGTGTCTTAAAAGGGCACCCTTTATCTTTTATGATTACTGTTCATTTCTTTTGGAGGAGCAAAAGAGATGAATTAAGGAAAAGGAGTCCGGAAAAGACAACCGCCCCCTGTTAGTCAAGCTTTTTTGTCGTATTTTATAGTCAACTTTATAGCGTTGTTCTTGATTAACCATTAGTCAAGATGAGGTTAGCTCAATCGTTATTGTTTGTGCTTCTTTGTGAATTAATGTTCATTATTCCGGGAGGTTTAATTGATATAGTATTAACATTCGCATTTAGTCACCTGAATGAAAGAGTGATTACTCTGATCGGATTCCTTTGCTCAGGTGTTGTACTCATGTTATGTTTAAAGCATTTTTTTCATAATATATTCTTGAGGATAAAAGAGTTAATGCGCATTGATATATCTAAGCTTTTCTTACTAATTGCCGTTATCGTCATAACAGGTGTACTTTACACCATGATTGTCTTTATTGGATTGGAATTTGATTTAGTATCTTGAAAGGAAGCACCTTTAGAATCTACTGGTATTCTGAGTATTATCTCACTTTTACTGTTTGCTTTTATTGTCACAGCGATAAAGGAATTAGTTTTCAGAGGAGCAGATCTTTCATATCTGCTTATGAGATTAAACCCCTGGGTTTCAATAGTTATTATTTCGATTCTGCTTTCTGTGGGCCACATGCAATACTCGGGGATACTAAATTGTTTAACGATGTTCATTTTTGGAGTCGTTGCATCATTCACGGTGATAAGGACCAATACTCTCTATTGGGCCATAGGACTGCACTGCGGATGGAATTTTGCCAATGGCGTAAACAACATGTATTTTGATCTGAACAATAAAATAATACCTCAATTTGGCAATACTTTTGAATTGCTTAGAGCAGGGCTCTTGATACTAATCCTGGTTTCTTTCTGGCTATACTCACGCAATCAATTATTACAGCGGACCGCGAATAAAACTATTGTAGAATAATTTAAGCGGGATATACGGGAAACTGTTGCTATTGTAATAACTTTAAAGAAATAATCAGACTCTCCATGCTGGCACTATACTTTAACCTTATGGTGGCCAACTTAGAGAGTCATGTGAGAGTGAATATATCATGTTGTTTATCCTGCCGGTTGAAAGGAATAGTAAACTCAGTTGTAGTTTTTGAACCGGATGCTTGATTAATAATACCGGATTATGAAGAAATATAATGTGGTATGATTGGCTATTAGGTTTATCGCCAGTATTAGCGTTATTGGCAGATCTCTGTTTTAAGAAGCCAATCACCAGGGTGATATTTGGAATATCACTGGCAGTTGTGATTGTTTATTACATAATCAGGGATTTTATAATCAGGCGTCATAAATGAAAACACCCCGGGGTATCTTTAAGAGATTGCCGTTATAGTAGCCCCACTCATTGAAACGCTTCTGTTTTAATCATTAATAATTGAAATCGTCTGCAGGACAATCAAGAGACCCGGAAAGAATATTATTATTGCAGTGATGGTCTCTTCTGTGGCTTTTGCTTTTAATCATACATATAGCGTTCTATGTTATTGTCGCCTTTTTTATGGGAATCATTTATGCCCTGGCTTACTACTTTGGGAGATACCGAAAAGAGGGCGGTATAATCCTGGTGTTTATCCTTCATTCACCGGATAATTTGCTGGCTTCTCTTTACAATATCTTTATTAGGAGTGTTCGCAAATGGCTATATTTAGTCGACCCTTATAAAGTACCTATATTATTGATAACTAATGACATAAGTTAATATTAATGTTTGTCAGATTGCAGGCTTTTTGGTAGCTTCGTTAAAAAGCTTGCAAAATGATAGGTAAAACAGAAGAAAACCCGCAATTGAACGTCTTTCGGATCCCGTTGGTTAGTGT
>ERZ1026814.944-NODE-944-length-12934-cov-5.512298_pt1 | contig 12934 bp, 10 predicted proteins | sample MGYA00520871_ERZ1026814 | MGnify/ENA primary metagenome ERZ1026814 (study PRJEB33270, sample SAMEA104284478) | anaerobic digester metagenome | biome: Anaerobic digester microbiome; feature: mesophilic sludge digester; material: Anaerobic digester biomass | place... | reverse complement strand
TCCTGCAACTGTCCAAGAGCTGCTCAACCTCTTCATGATTGCAGTCTCCCTTGCCATTGCGGCTGTGCCCGAAGGCTTACCTGCCGTCGTTACTATCAGCCTTGCCGGCGGGATGCGTGAGATGGTCAAGCGCCATGCGCTCATCCGCAAATTAGCCTCTGTGGAGACCTTAGGCTCGGTGACCGTGATTTGTTCGGATAAGACTGGAACCTTGACCCAAAACCAGATGACGGTTACACGCCTTTGGGCAGATGGAAAATTTATTACTGTCACCGGAAGCGGTTATGAACCACATGGTGAATTTCTGAATGGTGATCAGAAGATTGACTTCAAAGCTTATCGCGGAGTAGGAACAGCTCTATGGATCGGCGCGCTGAATAATGATGCTCAGCTTGAATTGAGTGGTGAAAGCGATGGCAAGCCTACCTATCGCATTGTCGGCGATCCTACCGAAGGTTCTATTTTGGTAGCAGCTGAAAAAGCAGGTACCTCAGTCGAGGAGCTGCAAAAAGCCTACCCACGCGTGCAGGAGATCCCTTTCGACTCCGAGCGCAAACGCATGCTCACCATTCATGCAATTAAGCAGCCAGTGGATGATGATATTTCTCCTTTCACCTCGGCTGACCGTGAGAAAGGATATATCATCGCGGTCAAAGGTGCCCCAGATGTGGTCCTAAATCTATGTACCCACCGCCTTAAAATGGATAACGACGTCGAACCGATGACCGAAGAAGCCCGCCAAGAGATCTTGGCTGCCAATGATGCGATGACTAAAGACGCACTGCGTGTCCTTGGGGTCGCTTATCGCATTGTTCCGCAGATGCCCGAAGATATTACCCCAGAAGCTCTCGAGAAAGACCTCATCTTTGCCGGTCTCATCGGCATGATTGACCCTGCCAGACCAGAAGTGAAAACAGCCTTAGCCGAAGCCAAGACTGCTGGCATTCGCACCATCATGATCACGGGAGACTATCCGAATACCGCCCGGGCGATCGCCGAAGAGATTGGGCTGCTCGAGCCAGGGCATCAGGTGCTCACTGGAGCTGATATAGAAGACAAATCCGAGGAGGAGATGCGCGAGATTGTCAAAGTCACGGATGTTTACGCGCGCGTCAGCCCGGAACATAAGATGAAAATCGTGGACGCCTTGCGGGATAACCATGAAGTGGTTGCTATGACCGGCGATGGCGTCAATGACGCCCCAGCGATAAAGCGCGCGGATATCGGCATTGCCATGGGCATCACAGGCACCGACGTAGCCAAAGAAACGGCTGATATGGTCCTCACGGATGATAACTACGCCTCGATTGTCTCCGCAGTGGAGCAGGGTCGCGTGATTTACAGCAATATCCGCAAGTTTGTTTACTACCTGATCTCCTGCAATATGGGCGAGATCTTGATCATCTTTATTGGTACGCTGCTTGGCTGGCCACCTGTGCTGACGGCAATCCAGCTGCTCTGGCTCAACTTGGTCACCGATGGGGCGCCGGCACTCGCGCTCGGCTCCGAGAAGGGCGATCCGGATATCATGCAATATCCACCCCGCCCGCCGGATGAACCAATTATCAATAGAACTATGCTCACCGGTATCATCTTGCAAACCATTGCGATTTCAGCCGCGACACTCTCAGCTTTTGCTATAGGACGCAACATCAGCTTAGACCTGGGAGAGACTATGGCTTTTGTCACCCTCTCTGTGAGTGAGCTCCTGAGAGCTTACACTGCCCGCTCGGAAAATGTAACTGTATTCAAAATCGGGGTTTTCTCCAACCCGATGATGAACTGGGCAGTGTTAGCCTCACTGGCTTTGATCATCGCTGTAGTATATGTCCCCTTCCTGCAGCCGATTTTCAATACTACGGCAATTGACCCTATACACTGGTTGATGATTTTGCCGCTCATTCTGCTCCCTTCAATAGTCGCGGAACTTAGCAAAGTACTTATTACCCGTAGAAAACCAAAGGCAGAATAAACTCATAAGCATTCGAAAGCCCTCACTTGTCCTGAGGGCTTTTTTTACATGTTTTAGAATCGTCACAAACTTCTGGTAAAATTCTGGCGTGTTCAGTCAATATAAATTATCTTACTCTAAAGTTAAAAAATCTCCCCTTTAAAGGAATAACCTATGGAAATTTCATCGCAAGAGACAACGCTTGCTAATGTAAAGGAAAGAAAAGCTCGGCGTGCTTGGTATTTGTATGACTTTGGCAACTCTGCTTATGCAGCTATCGTACTGCTCGCCGTTTATTCGGCTTATTTCAAAGACGCCGTCGTAGGTGGGGCAGAAGGCACGCGCCTATGGGGCATCTCCGTCGGCATTGCCGCGGTATTGGTTGCCCTGCTTTCCCCTGTGCTTGGCACCATCGCTGATTTCACCCGTTCCAAGCTTCGCCTGCTGGGCGTCTTCACCGGCATGGCTGTGGTCTTCACCGCTGCTTTGTTTTTCGTCGGTCCCGGGGACGTCTTCACTGGTATGCTGTTTTTCATCTTAGCCGAGATCGGCTACCGTGGTGCGCAGGTTTTCTATGACGCCTTACTCGTTGACGTCTCCACACCTGAGACGATTGGCAATATTTCTGGCAAAGGCTGGGCAGTCGGCATGCTCGGCGGGGTCGCCTGCCTAATTGTGGTGCTTGTGCCGCTTCAGTTAGTAGGCAATAGCTTCATCCCTTATGCGTTCCTGATTACCGCGCTCTTCTTTCTGCTCAGCTCCATTCCAGCCTTCCTCTACGTGCGGGAACATTCTGCCCCAGCCCATCTCCCAGAAGGGGAAAAGGTTACCTCTTTCGCATTCAAGCGCATAGGGCAGACCTTTAAGGAAGTGAAACAGTACAACGATTTTATTAAGTATATGATCGCCTTTCTGATCTATAACGATGGGATTATGATGCTGATGGATTTTGCTGCCATCATTGGCGCCACCCTTTTTGGAATGGAGCAAGTCCAGCTGATTTTATTTGTCATCCTGATTCATGTGACAGGTGCGGGAGGTGCCTTGCTTTTCGGCAGAATCTCCGATCAACGCAGCAGCAAGCAAGCCATCTTAGTTTCTCTGGGCATTCTGTTACTCGACCTTATCGCGTTGTTTTTCATTGAAAGTGTGACCCATTTCTACATCATCGGTGCTATTGCCGGCTTTGCCCTCTCCGGCGCCCAAGCCGTCAGCCGTACGATGGTGAGCCAGTTAGCACCAAACGGAAAAACAACCGAGTTTTATGGCTTCCTTTCTGTGGCAGGACGCACGTCAACCTTCATCGGACCGTTGGTGTTTGGGACGCTCTCTTACCGCGGGCACGCTTTTTACCTTGCGCGCGGCATGAGCGATCTGGCAGCTGAGCAAGCGGGCTTGTATTGGGCAATTGGCTCGATCATTGTTTTCTTGCTGATTGGCGCCATTGTGCTGCTGAGCGTACGCAAAGTAACCGCCGAGCAGCCGATGGTATACTAAGGCAAACCTTTCCTGGAGGGAAGCGGGATGAAAGTATTAATTACCGGCGGTGCGGGATATATCGGTAGCACAATCGCCTCATTGCTCGAAGATAATGGACACACCCCTATTATCTTGGATTCGCTCATTACCGGACGGCGCGAGTTTACCAAGGACCGCATCTTTTACGAGGCAGATATTGCTGACCGTGCGATGGTGCGCCGCGTGTTTACTGACCACCCGGATATTTACGCTACCATCCACTGCGCTGCGCTGATCGTTGTGCCTGAATCCGTAGTTCGTCCGTATGACTACTATTACGAAAACGTAGTCAAATCCATGATTTTCTTCAAGCAGCTGAGTGACCTGGGCTATCCACGCGTGGTCTTTAGCTCGTCGGCTGCAATTTACGATGTGGTGCCTGGCTTTATGGTGACTGAAGAGTCCCCTCTGCAGCCGCTGAGCCCTTATTCGCGCACGAAATACATGATGGAGATGGTGCTCAAAGATTTCAGCCATGCCTACAACCTCAAAGCTATCGCGCTGCGTTACTTTAACCCTATCGGAGCTGACCCTAAGATGCGCTCTGGCATCCACGTGCAGAATCCTAGCCATGTGCTCGGCAAACTTGTGGCTGTGGCGATGGGCGAAGAGCCGGTGTTCAACCTCACCGGCGTGGATTGGCCCACGCGCGATGGCTCAGGCATTCGCGATTATATCCATGTATGGGATTTGGCACGGGCGCACCTGAACGCTGTAGAGCGCTTTGACCAAGTGATCGCCCAGGCAGCCGAACCGGAAACGCAATATTGCGTGATCAACCTTGGCACGGGCAAAGGCGTGACCGTCAAGGAGCTTGTGGCTGCCTTTGAGCGCGTATATGGCAAACCTGTTCCAGTTTCCATCCAGCCGCCCAGACCCGGTGATGTGGCTGGTGCTTACGCCAACGCCGATAAAGCCGAACGCTTGTTAGGCTGGAAGGCGGAGCTGCCCATTGAGCAAGGCATCGCTGATGCGCTCAAGTGGGGGCAAATCCGCGAGACTGTTCTTCACTACTAATTCTTCGAGGACAAAGAAGCCTGCCAAGAGTTGAGCAGGCTTCTTGATATTTACGGGAATTGACGATTTAGTCCGCGTCTGCCCAGCTGCTAACTTTCCTGCCTAAGCTCTTCTTGTTGCAGAGCCAACCGATCAGCACGCCAAACACAAAGCCGCCGATATGCGCCCAAAATGCTGTTCCGCCCATATCCGCTAAGCCCAGCGTGAGCAACCCATTGAAAAGCTGGAGCACAAACCAGAAGCCTAATAGCAGCGAAGCCGGCAGCAACGTTAGGCGCAGGAAAAAGCCAATCGGAACAAATGTGAGCACTTTGACCTGCGGGAAGAGGATGAGATAAGCACCCAACACAGCAGCAATGGCACCACTAGCTCCCACTGTGGGTATTACAGAGTTAGGGTTCAATGCTACGTGAGCAAACGCTGCCACTATGCCGCCGGCTAAGTAAAATACTAAATACCAAAAGTGCCCTAAGCGGTCTTCCACATTATCCCCAAAAATCCACAGGTACAGCATATTCCCCAAAAGGTGTGAAAGACCCGCGTGCAAGAACATACTCGTGAAAATAGCCTTCATATCGCCCAGGTCGAAGCCGGCGGTTACGTTAGCTGGTATCAGCGCGATCTCGTAGAGAGCGGCTTCTAATTTTGGTCCAGCCATGAGCTCAAGGATAAACACAATGATATTTAGCGCGATTAGGGAGTAATTGACGAACGGGAAACGATGAGCACGAATTTCATCTTGAATTGGGAGCATGATTTTCTCCTTTGCAAAATCGATTAGACCAAACTATTTAATAATTCCTTTAGACGCGGATGATCCGCGTAAATCCCGCGCCGTTCTGGCGGCAGCAAGGCAGCAATACGGCACATAATTTCATCGATGGCTTTCTTCAGCCAATCTTTAGCTTCTTCCTCATCTTGAGTCAAAGGAATCTGGTAAGGTTCTCCAAATTTTACAAGAATTTCCATCTTTCTAAAGTGCGAAAGTTGTTTGCCCATATCAGCGGTGCCGCTTACCGCAGCCGGTAGTACCGGCAAGCCGGTTTTACGCACAAGCAGAGCTGCTCCGGGCTTGCCAGCCTGCAACACGCCCGTCGTCGAACGCGTCCCTTCGGGCGAAATTCCCACAATCCAGCCGCGGTTGAGGTATTCGATTGCTTCGCGAAAGGCGCTGAAATCCGAGGTTTCGCGTTCAATCCAAATTGCCCTGAGTGTTTCAATTATCCAACGAAAGAAAACTTTTTCCCGATATTTGGTTGCCACCATTGCAATCACGTCTTTGCGATCGGTACACATCAAAAGTGCAGGGTAATCCAGACGGCTGATATGATTGGTTGTCAAGATGATCGGCCCACTGGCAGGGATGTATTCTGCTCCTTCCACACGGAAATTTGAAAGGAGATTAAAACCTGTTCGGATTAATTTAAGTAGAGTTTCCCGTTGCATAAGCTGCTTTTTATTTTATCTTAACCTTGGTATACCTTTGGTAATGCTAATATCGTTGGTCTTTAGTCAGTAGATCCGGCGGCTTGCCGCTCTACCTTGCGGCTGAAAAGCACAAAAGCTACCAGTAATATTAACGCATAAACCGCCAAGAAGATGTAGGTGAGATTCCCGGATGCAATAACTTGTGGGCTCAGCTCCAAGATGGCTAAGCCATTCCAAATGCCATGCAGCAGGACGGTAAGGAAGTAAGTTCCAACAACTCTTGTTGGTTTTTTGCCTTGCCAAGCACGTGCCATTGCCCAGCCCAGCAAACCTCCATTGAAGATGTGCAGGAGGGTTCCGCCTAAACGCCCAACAACAAAGCCTAACCAATCCGTCGAGGCGCTGCTCGCCATAGCTGCACTATTCAGCAAACCTTCGACCAGGGCAAAACCAGCCCCGCTGAGCATACCCGCAACATATCCCTCTGCCGGCGAAATCCCGTGCCCCTTTAGCAGCCAAACCCCTAAGGTTTTGAAAGCCTCCTCGATCATTGGGATGATCAAAGCAACCAGGAGCAATATGCCGATAAAGATGGGTGGGGTGCTCAGCAGAGGCGCAAGCAGTTCGACAAGCTCTTCTGGAGCCAAATTAGCACCTTCTAAAAGAGGCAGTAGGTTTTCCAACGCTTCCATCATCTGCGGATTGCGCGCTAATGCTGCAAGCACTCCTACAACCACCGCAAGAAACAGAACCGCTTCTAATATCAGGATGAAATAGGTGGTGAAGCTTAGGCTAAAAGTGAGCAAACCCGAATTTCGCTTGGGGTTTTTTCCCCACTGGCTCCCCGCGCCTAACCGAAGGAACCAAAGGGCAGGCAGCACCACAGCCAAGGCAGTAAGCCCTGCTGGTAATAAACCTTGGGTTGGTTCTTCGGGCAGAATAACCAGCCGAATTACGATCGTGATCACAAAGAGGGCAACGGGCAGCCATTTGAGCGCAGGCATTGGAGCGCTCAGCCAACGCGGCGGATTTCCGCCAGAAGCCGCGCTCAGACTGCTGATCACTGAGGGGAGGCAAAGCAATGCCAGCATAAATAAGGAAACGGTGTAAGCCCAGAGCATGCTTTCTTGCAGCTCAGGAGCCATCGCGGGAACTAGACCAACCCTAAGCTGAGCTGAGAAAACTGCACTCCCCAGAAAGAATAAAAACACAAATAAAGAAAAGACTAACTGGAGAATACTCATCCAGTCAGTCTTTCCGTGTTGTTTTAAGCCTGAAGTAGAAGGCTCAGTGTTCATTTTTCGTCGATTTCGATCGTGATGATCTTATCGCCGGCTGGCGCATCCGGATTCACTTGTGTGTCGCGTTCTGTGAGTTTCTCCAGCACATCAAAGCCAGAAATGACCTTTCCAAAAATCGTGTAACTGCCAGAGAGTTGCGTGGCAGGGACGTAAGTGATAAAGAACTGGCTGCCGTTGGTATCCGGACCGGCGTTAGCCATGCCCACCATATAAGCCTCATCAAAGTTCAACGTGTCGCTAATTTCATTGCGATATTCAAAGCCTGGTCCAGATATCCCTGTGCCGCTGGGGTCACCTGCCTGGGCGACGAAGTCATGCGCCACACGATGGAAAGTGATTCCATCGTAGAAGCCTGCGCGTGCCAAAAAGACAAAAGCATTGACCGTCAGCGGTGCTTCTTTCGGATACAGCTCCACGACGATATCTCCCTTTTCGGTTTTTATCGTTGCCGTGTATTCTTTGTTCTGGTCAATCACCCATGGTGGGCATTCGGTATAGAGCCCTTGCTTTTCGTACTTGAGCACCTCAATGACCATGCCCAAAGTACTAGCGCTCCAGTCATAAGACCAAGGCCTGCCGTTGAGCAGGATGGTGGGGGTAGCGCTAAGCCCAATCGTATTGAAGTTATAGTCCATCTGCTGCTGGATTTTGGTAACAATCGCCTCGCTGGTCAAGTCCGCCATAAACTGATCCACATCCAAGCCTAAGGTCGCCGCTTCGTTTTCAAGCCAGCTGGTAAATTCTTCCGAAGTAAGGGTTGCCCAACTGCTCTGCTGGGAAAAGAGAGCGTCATACATCTCCCAGAATTTGCCCTGCAAGCCAGCAGCTTCAGCTGCTTGTGCAGCCAAAATAGAATTCGGATGCAAGCTCTCTAAAGGAAGGTGCCGGAAAACCAAGCGGATATCATCGGGGTATTTTTCCATAAGTTTGTTCAGTTCGTCATAGAAGCCTACACAAGCCGGGCATTGAAAATCACTATATTCTAATATGGTCAACAGTGCGTCTTCTGGTCCCTTGCTCCAATCATCTTCCGTAATAGCCGGAAAGACTGAGAGCATAGCTTCTTGCTCCTCGGTCAGTTCGGGGAAAAAGCCTTGTGAAATCGTGCAAATCATCTTACCCTCGTCATCCGATAGACGCGTATCCGCGGTTGGCGCTGTGGTAGGTTCTGTAGCGGCATCCGTTGCGGTCTCTGTAGGTGCGACGGTCTCCGTGGGTGTGGCTGTAGCCGGTGGCGTAATTGTCTTGGCAGTGCAAGCGCTTACTCCCAGTACCACAACGAATAAGATTACTATCAACTTAAATGGTTTTTTCATAATGTCCTTTCAATGAACTTCCAGCTATGTGTGTAGGGAGCTAAGGAAGTTAATCGTTGATTTTCTCCTGTAAAAACTGCATCACTGCTTGGCGCAGGGCTATTTGAACCGCTTCTTTGGGCTGCATGGCGTCTATCACGCGCCAGCGCTCGGGTTCTTGCCGGCAAAGTTCATGGTATCCTTCGCGTACCCGCTGATGAAAGGCAAGCTCATAAGCATCCAAGCGGTTCCACTCGTCTTCTTTGCGCTTACGCTGCAAACCAATCTCCACATCCACATCTAACAGTAAGGTGAGATCTGGCTTGAGGTTATCCGTGGCAAAAGCTAACATCGCGCGCAGGGTAGCTAAGTCAATGCCGTGCCCGTAACCCTGATATGCCAGTGTAGAGTCACCGAAGCGGTCAGAAAGCACCAATTTACCTTCACGCAATGCCGGCTTGATCACTTGTTCCACCAGCTGGGCGCGTGAGGCTAAAAAGAGCAAAATCTCGGTGCGCGGATGCAGCTCTTGGTTATCGAGCCGCATCAGAATCTGGCGGATTTGGTCGCCAATGGGTGTGCCGCCAGGCTCACGCGTGGTGAGCACGTCCCAGCCTTGCCCGCGTAAAAATTCCGCCAAATCCGGGAGTTGGCTAGACTTTCCGCTGCCTTCTGGTCCTTCCAGAGTGATAAACATGCTTAATCCCTAAAGATGCGCACAAAGCGGTTAGGCTCTGTGCCAAAAGACTGGGATACCAAGCTGGCTTTTTGAGCTAACTGATGCTGTTCTCGGCGGACGTTAGCGGAAGCGGGGCGTAAATCGACATACTTTTCACCTGCCAACACCATCTGGATGGCATCTTCGGCTTGTTCCAAGGCTTCGCTATGCTCGCTCATCATATTATGCGGTGCTGGCACCATAAAAACGTTTGCTAAGAACTGTTCGATCTGGTTCACCGAGTTGGACTTAATCACAAAGACCGGAATGCTCATTTCTTCCGCTTGGATCACGGGTTGTAGCCGCTCGCGATAGTAGCGCCTCTGGGTGACGAAGGTATCCGCTTCTTCTAAGTTACGCACTAAACGAGCAGGCACACCCATGTTTTTAATCACCTGCAGCAAGCGGTTGCGTGCTACGCCAAAGGCATAAATATTCTTCACTTCCTGAGCATGGGCAGGCACATGGGTCTCAAAATCAGCCTCAGAGGTTCCTGCAAGCGTTGCCTTCCGCGTGGATATATTCCCGCTCATACCCCGCTGAAAAGGCGTCTTCTCCATGCCATTTCCGCGCCTGAGCGACTGATTAACGGTGGGGGCTTGACGCACCTCAGCCCGCTGAATACGAATCTTGCCTTCTTCATCCCAAGAACGTTCTTCTGGGGGTGTGGGGTAACCACGCAGCAAAGCATCTACTGCCGCAGCAACATCTGTATAAACGCATAAGTGCTGCCGGCTTTGGATCTCCACTAAAACAGTAAAAGTTGGTGGTGCCCGCCGTTCGAGCACCGTTTTCTGGGTTCCGCGTCGCCGGGCTTCATCATCCGAAAGCGTAACCGATTCGATCCCGCCCACGAGGTCTGAAAGCGTGGGGTTAAGCAGCAGATTCTCTAACGCATTGCCATGCGCTGTACCGATCAGCTGCACGCCTCGCTCAGCAATAGTGCGCGCTGCCTGTGCTTCCAGCTCCCGTCCAATTTCGTCAATGACGATCACTTCAGGGTTGTGGTTTTCTACCGCTTCAATCATCACTTCGTGTTGCAATGAAGGCTTTGGCACCTGCATGCGCCGTGCACGGCCGACAGCCGGATGCGGAACGTCACCGTCTCCACCAATTTCGTTGGAGGTGTCTACGATGATGACGCGTTTCGTCTCCGCCAAAATACGCGCGGCTTCCCGCAGCATAGTGGTTTTACCCACGCCAGGCTTCCCGAGGAGCAAGATGCTCTCACCCGAGTTGATCAAGTCCGCAATGATTTCAATAGTGCCATACACCGCCCTGCCTACCCGGCAGGTGAGGCCGACAATTTCACCGCGCCTATTACGAATAGCAGAAATACGATGCAGCGTGCGCTCCAGACCTGCACGGTTATCTGCATCAAAGCTGCCGATGCGCTCGGTGACGTAATCCAAATCGTATTGGGTCACATCCCGAGGAAGTAAAACCACTTCACTATCGATAAAGCGCGCTGCCGGCTTCCTGCCCAAGTCTAAGATAATCTCGAGTAGGTTATCGAAATTATCCTCAGCTTGTACGGATTGGGCAATATCTGGCGGCAAGATTGAGAGCATTGCGTCCAGATCATCGGTAATTTTTTGTTGTTTGCTTGTCATCTTCTTGCTTATTACTTCTCCCCTCATGGAAGGCTAAGCAACCTAACCATGAGTCTAACTAAATTCTATCTTATTTTCTCATTCCATTCAGCGAAGGACGCTGATTGTATATCAACTTCATAACTTAAGCATAACCCTTTGTGTAAACTCTGCAAAACTTCGTATCATCACTTCGTGGACATATTAATCAATGCCATGAGATTAGTGTTCTTTGCTGCTGGCTTGAATCACCGGCACGCTGGATTCAGACTGATTGCCGTTGAACACAGTCTGGGTTGCCCCTTCAGGCACCTTCTCCTGTAACACTAAATAGCGTACAAGCAACTCCATCTCCTTAATATCCGCAGCTGGAAGGTCTGCAGCCATCCCTTCCAGCCAAGGCTGATAAGCACGCAAGCTCAGGTATATGGGACGGCGCAGCGCATCTCCTAGCCCAAGCAGTAAATCGATCAAGATTTGGGGGTCATGCGCTTGGGGTGCCAGCATAGGTTGCACCCAAATACCATGTGGACCGTAGGCGAGGTCAGCATATCCTAAAAGTCCTCCGGCTTCATCGTAGAGCACCTTCCCGATTGCCGCTTGCCGGGTTGGCGCTTCGATCATCTGAAAGAGCTTGGGCACAACTGCACGATGCAAAGCTACCATTGCTTTTATGTCATTATTCGTCCAAGAGCGCCAATTGAAGGTTTTAACAACCTTATTTTCAGGAAGCTTTGTAAAGCGTAAAAGCTTTTGACGGGACCAAATGGTGAAATCAGCTCGGCGAAAAGCCGGCAATAGCTCCGTCTCTTCGGCTAGGTCTGCAAGCAAATAACGCACGCCCCATCTGCCGCTCACTTGAATGAGATGCTCCAAAAGCGCGGTTACATGGGCATCCTCGCAATGAGGAGTGGGAGCGATGTAAGCTAATTGACCATAGGCTTTACCCGTCTGATGTAAAACCTGCCCATAGCAGCGGGGTAAGCTATCCTCGATCGATACGCCGGTGTAGCTATTGAGCGCTGGCCCAATGGTGCTCACCAGGTTGGTGAGGGAAAACGGCTTTCCATATATAGCCAGCCTCAGGCTGTCCAGGCTTATAGCTCGCGGTGCAGCTTGGAAGAGGGCTGGATAATCTGGAAAACTTATATTGCGGGCTGTGATCTCAGTAACTCCAAGAAATAGCGGTGAAAGCGTAAATCCGGCGTCAGTTCCGGGTGGAAAGAGGTGGCTAGGAGTTTTCCTTGCCGGGCTGCAACAATGCGGCTGTCGAGCAAGGTTAAAAGTACTTCTGCACGACCATTAACGGTTTGAATGATCGGCGCACGGATAAACACCGCATGATAGGGCGGCTCAGGCGGCTGCAGAAAGGGCGCCTCGAGGTCCATCTCAAAGGAATCGATTTGCCTGCCAAAGGCATTGCGCGCGATGCGAATGTCCATAATCTTGAGCAGAACTTGCTCGCGCCCCACATCTTGCGACATCAGGATTGCGCCGGCACATGTGCCCCAAATTCCATGCGTTTGTGCGAAGGCACGCAGCGGCTCGATAAACCCATAGGCATCCATCAGCTTACCAATCGTCGTTGATTCACCGCCTGGGATGATGAGTCCATCTAGGTCTTCTAGCTGCTCAGGTAAGCGTATTTCTATCGCCTCTGCACCAAGCTGGGTGAGGCTATGGCAATGTTCTGCAAAGTCGCCCTGCAGAGCGAGCACGCCAACTTTCATAGGCTCCGCTAAAGATTACCAACCGCGTCCAGCCAATAAATCCTGCTCAGGAATATTGGAAACTTGGCGCCCTACCATGGGCTCGCCTAAGTTGCGGCTTATCTCTGCCAAAATTTTGGGCTCGTTATAATGCGTGGTCGCCTTAACGATGGCTGCGGCACGTTTGGCTGGGTCGCCAGATTTAAAGATGCCCGAGCCGACAAAAACGCCATCCACGCCTAATTGCATCATCAAAGCTGCATCGGCTGGGGTCGCGATGCCACCCGCAGCAAAATTAACCACCGGAAGCCTGCCAAGCTCGCGCACTTCTAAGCACAGCTCATAAGGCTGTCTCTTATACACATCTCCGAGCCCACGAGACCGTACTAGATCTCGTATGCCGTC
>ERZ1026814.938-NODE-938-length-13005-cov-4.816819_pt1 | contig 13005 bp, 10 predicted proteins | sample MGYA00520871_ERZ1026814 | MGnify/ENA primary metagenome ERZ1026814 (study PRJEB33270, sample SAMEA104284478) | anaerobic digester metagenome | biome: Anaerobic digester microbiome; feature: mesophilic sludge digester; material: Anaerobic digester biomass | place... | reverse complement strand
CATTGGATCGAGCTCCTGCTTTTACTGCCCGCGGCCGGATTGCTGATCGCTTCGATCTTCCAACCCTATTGGAATATCGTGCTGCGCGCGCCGCAATACCCCAAAGGGCTCTCCGTCGATGTCTACGTCAACAAGATGGAAGACATGCGCTCGGTGCGAGAAGTCGACGGCTTGAACCACTACATCGGTATGATCAAGCTGACCGATGCGGCTACGATCGAACGCATGATCTCGGTTTACGCCATCGGGTTGATTGCTATTCTGGCCGTTGTTTCGATTTTCTTGCCGGGGTGGTGGCGGACCCTCGCGCGGATTCCCGTCGTGCTCTATCCCGCGATTTTTGCCATCGATCTTTTTGCATGGCTTTATTACGCTGGTCATACGCTGGACAAAAAAGCTGCGCTCAGCAGCTCCATCAGCGCGTTTACTCCGCACATCCTCGGCGAAGGCAAAATTGGACAGTTCAGCACGGAAGCGAAATTCGAAGCAGGATTCTGGATGGCAGTGGTGGCGGCTCTACTCGTCGCCGGCGCGATTGCGCTCGATTGGAGGCGCAGACGCCATGGCGCCGCGATCTAGTCAGCGCCCCGTCTTTCGCTGGGCGGTCGCGGCCGTGCTCGTCTTTGTGCCGATCGCGTGCTTGCAGCACCAGCCAGCCGGGGCCGCCCTATCCGATACTGCCGGCCTGACGGTTTGTGCCACCTGTGAGATCTCGACCCTGGAAGATGCACTCGCCCAGGCGAGTGAGGGTGACCGGATCGAAGTCCAGGGAGGAGTCTTTCAGGAGCGGCTCAACGACCTCATCGATCTGCACGGGTTCGAAGGTGGGCTGGTCCCCCTGGATATTGACGACGATGTCCGAGTCGGCCAGGCCCAGCCTCCCCACGGCCTCTGCAATCCGGTCCGTTCCGGAGGGATGCTCCGGCGAGGTCAGGATGGCGCGACCGCCGAACTTCTCGACGGCCTCGAAGATCCGCCGGTCGTCCGTCGCCACGGCCGCCAGCGAGGCCGTCTTCGACCGCAGCACCCTTTCATAGACGTGCTGGATCATGGGCTTTCCCAGCACGTCGGCCAGCGGCTTCCCCATGAACCGCGTCGACTGATAGCGCGACGGAATGACGACAACAACCTTCATGTTTGCTTCCCGGCAGCCGGTTGTCTTTTTACAGGCTGTCATAAAAAGTCGGACACAGGGCCCCTGCAGGGCAGAAGGTAAGAGGGTATGCAGGTGAGGATGCGCCCCCGGTCCTCACAGGTAAGGGTCCTTCTGCTGCAGATGCCCCTTCACGTAATCCTCGATGGCGTCCTCCAGCGACCGGCACTTCACCGGGCAGCCCGTCTTGCGCAGTTTGTCCATCTTCGCTTCCGTCACGTACTGGTACTGGTCGCGGATCTCGAGAGGCATGTCGATGTACTCGATGTCAGGTTTCACGCCCGAGGCCTTGAACACGGCCGACACGAGATCGTTCCACGTGCGGGCCCTGCCCGTGCCGAGATTGAAGATCCCCCTGGCCTTCGGGTGCTTCAGCAGCCACCACATCACCTCGACGCAGTCCTTCACGTAGACGAAGTCGCGGACCTGCTCGCCGTGTCCGAATCCCTCCCGGTGGGACTTGAAGAGCTGCACCTTCCCCGTCTGGCGGATCTGGCCGAAGGACTTGTGCACGACGCTGCGCATCTCGCCCTTGTGGTACTCGTTGGGCCCGAAGACGTTGAAGAACTTGATCCCCGTGACCTTTCCCAGGAGCTTGTTGCGAATCACCCAGAGATCGAAGAGCTGCTTCGAGTAGCCGTACATGTTGATGGGCTGAAGCGCCGGCGTCGTCCTGTCGGCGTCGGAAAACCCGAGGGAGCCGTCGCCGTAGGTGGCCGCGCTGGAGGCGTAGAGAAAGGGGATTTTCCTTGCCACCGCCCAGCGTGCCAGCGCGCAGCTGTAGTGGACGTTGTTCTCCATGAGGTAGTCGGCGTCGCGCTCCGTCGTCGACGAGCAGGCCCCCATGTGGATGACGGCCTTTGTCTTGAAGGGAAGCCGGCCTTCGCAGAGCATCTCGTAGAAGGCGTCCTTGTGGATGAAGTCGGCATAGCGTTTCTTGACGAGATTCTTCCACTTGTCCGAGGTACCCAGGGCATCGACGATCAGGATATCGTCAATCCCCTCCTGGTTGAGCTTCCAGACGAAGGCGCTGCCGATGAAACCGGCCCCTCCGGTGACGATGTACATGTTTGTCTCCTCGTTCGCATGCCGCTCTGCGGCCGGCGACGGTCATGGGGCTCGAGGCGAAAGGCAATCCGAATTTTTCTTCAGATCGCTTCCGCGGCCTTCTGCGCGGCCCCGGCAATTTGCTCGACGCGGCCGGCCGGCATTTTCACGGGGATGGCCATGCACAGCGTCCTGGACATGAGCTCTTCGGCCTTCGGATAAAGCTCCCGGCCGTATTCCGCCTTTCCCTTGTAGGAAGGATCCTTGAACGGATACTTCTTTGAGTTCACGGTGCTCTGCGAGAGGAAGTGCTCCCAGTTGGGCAGGTAGTGCCAGAAGTTTTCGTAGTAGTAGACCAGTTCCACGCCCTGGGCGAGCATCGCCTTCTGGAAGTCCCTGGTCTGCGACGCGGAGGGCAGATGGAACGCGATAAAGGTGCCCGTGTCGCCCTGCGGGTCGGGAATGTGCCTGAAACGGATCCCGGGCACTGCGCTCAGCGCGTCTCGGACGGCGGCCTTGTTCTTACGCTGCTCGGCGATGATCGTGTCGAGCTTTCTCAGCTGGGCAAGGCCCAGGGCCCCCTGAAGCTCGTTCATGCGGAAATTCAGGCCGAGAATGGAGCGGCCCTCGAGGGCGCGGCTCACCTTCGGGTTGTGGTCATGGCCGTGATCGTGATACCACTCGGCGCGCAGGTAGAGATTTTTGTCGTTCGTGATGACCATCCCGCCTTCGCCCGTCGTCATGGTCTTGTAGAAGTCGAAGCTGAGAATCCCCATGTCCCCGATGGTCCCGAGCTTTTTCCCGCGGTAGCTCCCGCCCGCGCTCTGCGCGTTGTCCTCGAGCACCTTGAGATTCCGTTTCCTGGCGATCGCCATGATTCCGTCCATATCGGCCGGCGCTCCGCACATGTGGACGGGGATGACGGCCTTCGTGTAAGGGGTCAGCCGCCTCTCGATGCTCTCGGGGTCCAGATTCAGGCTCTCGTCGATATCCCCGGGAATCGGCATTGCCCCGGCTTCCAGGACGGCCTCGTAGGTGGCATTGAACGTGAACGGCGGCACGATCACCTCGTCGCCGGGCCCGACATCCAGAGCGGCCAGAGCAACCACGAGGGCAGCCGTTCCCGACGTTACGCCAAGCGTGTGGGAGGCCCCAAGATACCCGGCGAATTCTTGCTCGAACTGCCGGACCTTGAAAACGCCCTTCCGTTCCTTGTCAAACCCGTATCGCATCAGGATGCCCGTCTCCATGACATCCATGACTTCTTTCAATTCCTCTTTTCCGAAAAGCTCTGATCCGGCCATGTCTTTCTGCCTCCAGATTCTCTTTACTGTTCTGTGATATCGTTATGAAAAGACCCGAGCCGGCCTTCGCGAAGGTAAGAAGTTGAGAAGGTAAGTGGTTGAGAAATTCCTTTTTTATCTCACCGTCTCACCCTCGAACCTTCTTGCCCTCTTCTTTACATGGCCGTCCGGTAGATCGCGATGGCGTCCTCGAGGGTTACCTTGCGGGGATTATTCTCCAGGGGCCTTGCGACCGTCATGGCCACCCTCGCCATCTCCGAGTAATCCTCCTCGGGAATCCCGAGCTCCTCCAGGCCCGTGGCGATACCGCAGTCCTCGATGAGGGCATCGACGGCCTCCACGGCCAGCATGGCCGCGTCACGAACGGAGAGCCCCTCCGTGTTTTCCCCCATCATCTCGGCGACGTCCGCGAATTTCTCCAGGGCCCCCGGCAGGTTGAACTCCATGATCCGCGGGAGCATGAGCGTGTTGGCAACCCCGTGGGAGATGCCGTACTTGCCGCCCAGCGGGTAGGAGAGCGAGTGGGCCGCGCCGACGCCGGCGTTGGCCAGTCCGATGCCCGCGTAGAGACTGCCCAGCATCTGGGCCTCGCGGGCCTCGAGGTTCCCGCCGTTGTGGACGCAGGTTCTCAGGTTCTCGGCGATCAGGCCGATGGCCCGCAGGGAAAACATCTCGCTTGCCGGGCTCGCGATCACCGACGTGTAGGACTCGATGGCGTGGCAGAGTGCGTCCATGCCGGAGGCTGCCGTCGGCTGGGGCGGAAGGCTCAGGGTCAGCTCCGGGTCGAGCAGTGCCAGGTCCGGGTACATGAACATACTGTTCATCCCCTCTTTTTTCTTGAGATCGTGACGGACGAAGACCGCCGTGAAGGTCACCTCGCTTCCCGTCCCGGCGGTCGTCGGCACCATGATCGTCGGAAGGCCCGGCCCGGGGACCCTGTTGAGCCCCAGGAAATCTTTCGCCTCGGCACCGTGGGCCGCCACGACGGCCACGGCCTTGGCCACGTCCATGGCGCTGCCTCCCCCGATCCCGATCACGATATCGCATTTGCCCTTCAGGGCGAGCCCGGCGCCCTCGTCGGCCTGCTCGAGGGGGGGTTCCGGCAACACCCGGTCGTAAAGGACGGCCTTCATGCCCCCCCGGTCAAACATCTCCGCGATCCTGTCCCCCACGCCCAGCTTGGCCAGGTTGCCGTCGACAGCCACGAAGGGCTTTTTCGCCCGAAGGTCCCGCACCTGGCCGACGAGCCCGGAAAAGGAGCCGCAGCCGAAGACGATCTTTTTCGCTCCCGTGAAGGAAAAGGCCTTGTACATGAATCGATCCTCCTGCAACCCCCTTTTATGCTTATGGAATTCACGAGGGCGTTTCGGTGAAGAATGGCGCAGACCAACCCTGAAAGTCAAGGATTTTGTTTCCCGCAGAACCAGTCGAGCTGACGGCAGAACCCCCGGATGATCTTCACCTCCCGTGACCGAAGCTCCACCCTGGACAGGAAACGCCGGATGCTCGTCATCCAGTACTCCGGGTTCTGCGGGTTGATGAACCCGATGCGGAGGCTCACGTCCCGGATGTGTCCGTACATCCCCTCGAGCTCGCCCGACGTGGCCAGTCTCGGGGTGAACGTCTTTTTCCCGGAGGCGGCCAGGAAGATTTCGTAGCACAGGATCATGACGGCGTGGGACAGGTTGATGGATCGGAAGCGTTCCGAGACGGGGATGTGAACGAGAAGGTGACCGTAGCGGAGCTCCTCGTTGGTCAATCCCGCGTCCTCCGAGCCGAACAGCAGGGCGACACGGTTTTTCTGCGAGATCTCCACAAGTTTTGCCGCCGCCTCGCGAGGCGTCTGGAAGGCGGGCCTGGCCCGGCCCACCCGCGCCGTTGTCCCCACGATATAGTGAAACCCCGACAGGGCTTTCCCCAGGTCTGCTTCGTAACGGATCCGGTCGACCACGTCGGCGGCCAGATGGGTCGACATCTGACGGATCTTCTCCTCCTCGTAGCCGACCTCGCTGACAACCAGGACGTTCTCGATGCCCATATTCTTTGCGCACCGGGCGACGGAGCCGATGTTGCCCGGGTACTTGGGTCTGTTCAGCACGACGGTGACATTGTCCAGGAGGACTTGAGTGGACATCCCTTCAACCTCGCTGAATGGTGGCGCGAGCCTACTACAGTTCCGGGGATCGGTTCTCTCTTTTTCGTTGCCAGGCGACTCCCTGTCTGGTAGTCCAAAACTGGCTTATGGCCAGAGGCAAAAGGCATATGGCAAAAGAAGGTGATTTTCGCAAGATCCTCGTCGCGGCAGCGGCAGAGATGGGCATCGACATGCCGATGGACAGCCTCGCCCTATTCGAGACCTACCGGGAGACCCTGCTGCTGTGGAACAGCAAGATGAACCTCGTTTCCCTGCAGTCCGAACTCGACCTGCCCGTGCGCCATTTCATCGACTCGCTCACCCTGCTCCCCCACCTGCCCGCCGGCCCCGGGACCCTGCTCGACATCGGCTCCGGCGCCGGATTCCCGGCGATGCCGGTGAGGGTTTTCCGAAGCGACCTTCGTGTTACCCTGCTGGAGGCCTCCCGCAAGAAATGCTCGTTTCTCAAGGAGCTCTCCCGCAGGCTTTGCCTGCCGGACGTGACCGTTCTCAACTCCCGACTTGAAGACCTTTTGAAACAGCCCGGAAGGCCCTCTTTCGACCTGATCGTATCCAGGGCAACCCTCAAGCTGCCCGAGCTTGTCGAGAAGGGATTTCCCCTGTTGAGAAAAGGAGGCCTGCTCGCCGCGATGAAAGGTCCGGACCTGGACGAGGAGACCGCCGCCCTGAATTCATTGAAAACGATTCATTTCCGCTTGGTTGCGGATGTCTCGCTTTCCCTTCCCCTGACCGGTGACCGCCGACGCCTCGTGCTTGTGGATAAACCCGCCTGAACCGGGCGCTTATGTCCGTTCAACTAATTGAAATTAATAAACAAATATATTCTTCTCCCCTTCCATAATTTCCTTTGAAAAACCCCTTTTTTATGTTAGCATCGGCCAACTTCATCCAGCCGACGATAACACCCTGTCACTGCGATATCAAATGCGGAAAATTATTTCTATTGCCAATCAGAAAGGAGGGGTCGGAAAGACCACGACGGCGATCAATCTGTCATCATCCCTCGCCATGGCGGAAAAAAAGGTCCTCCTGATCGACGGGGACCCCCAGGGCAATACAACCAGCGGGATGGGGGTCGACAAGGCATCGATAGAAAAGAAGAATCTTTATCATGCCCTCATCGGTCGCTGCAGCCTCGAAGAGATCATCGTTAAGACCCAGATACCGACTCTCGACGTGGCGCCCGCCAATCAGGACCTCGTCGGGGTGGAGATCGAGTTCGTCTCCCTCGAAGAGCGCGAGAAAAAACTGAAGGCCCTGCTGTCTAACCTGCAGGCACCTTATGACTATTTCATAATCGACTGCCCGCCGTCGCTGGGTTTTCTGACACTGAACGCGCTTGTGGCCTCGGACTACCTGATCATCCCGCTGCAGTGCGAGTACTTCGCCCTCGAGGGCCTGGCGCATCTGCTGAACACGGTCAAGCTCGTGCGCTCCAGGATGAACCCGTCTCTGTCCCTGGGCGGGATCCTGCTCACCATGTTCGATGTCCGCAACCGGCTGTCCCACCGGGTAGTCGAAGAGGTCAGAAGCCACTTCGGCAGCAAGGTGTTCAAGACGGTCATTCCGCGCAACGTCCGGATCTCGGAGAGTCCGAGCCACGGGCTCCCCATTATTCTCTACGATGTGAAGTCGCGCGGGGCCGCCGCCTACATGGATTTGGCCCATGAAATCCTTTACGACGGGAGAGCCTAGGATGATCAAAAAGAACTCGCTCGGGAAAGGCCTCGGCGCCATGTTTCCCGACCTCCTCGAGAAGATCGGTGACAAACCGGTGCTGACTACCTGCGGCATCGAGGAGCTCGTGCCGAACCGCTACCAGGCGAGAAAGGATTTCGATCCGGATGAGCACAAGAGCCTCGTCGCCTCCATCCGCGAAAACGGCATCGTCCAGCCGATCGTGGCGAGACGGTTCGACGGCGGCTATGAAATCATCGCCGGCGAGCGGCGCTGGCGGGCCGCGCAGGAGGCGGGGCTCAAGAGTGTCCCCGTTATCGTCCGGGAAGCCGGAGAGCAGGATGCGGCCGTTTTTTCACTGATCGAAAACCTTCTCCGGGCCAATCTCAACCCCCTGGAGGAAGCGGAGGCGTTTCACCGGCTGATCAGCGAATTCGGCCTGTCCCACGAGGCCCTTTCCTCCACGGTCGGAAAGGACCGCTCCACGGTCACCAACGCCCTGCGCCTGCTCAAGCTGCCGAAGGAGATCCGTGACGCCATTGCGAAACGAAACCTGACCGCAGGCCATGCGCGGGCCATCCTCGCCCTGGAAAGTGCAGAAGAACAGAACCGCCTGTTCAGGGCGATTATCGCGAGGGGCCTCAACGTGAGGGAAGCGGAGGCTTTTGCGCGGGGAAAGAAGAAGCCCGGGTCCGTGAAGACCCCTAGACGCGATGAGCATCTCACGGAACTGGAGAAGAGACTCTCCAGGAAACTCATGGCCAGGGTCTGCATCCATTCCAGGAAGAGGGGCGGCTCCATCGAGATCCGTTTCAGCTCACCCGATGAGCTCGACAGGCTGCTGGACGCTCTTTTGAAAACGTAAAAAGGCGAGATTAACCATAAACTGGACTGAAACGAGTTCTTCAGTTCACAGTTATCAACAAATGTTCAAATACTGTTTATAGGGCGGTGGGGCCTTGGAGTATTTCTGGAAAAAAAGTATTGATGTCATAAAGGAAAAGGTGACGAAGCAAAATTTCGACACTTGGATCAGCCCCGTGAGGATCAACGCGATGGAGACATCCAGCGTCGAACTTTCGGTTCCCAACCGGTTCTTCAGGGACTGGCTGAATGACCACTTTCTGAATATCATTACGGATTCAGTAAGCTCCGTGGCCGGAACGCCGATGACCGTCCGTTTCAGCGTAGACAAAAACCCTGTTCAAGCCAAACCGGCCGCAACGAAACCGACGGCCCCGGATCACGCGAACAGTCTTGAAGAAGCAGAAAGCCCCGCGAAGATGCATCCTTCCCTGAACCCGAATTACAATTTTGAACGGTTCGTGGTCGGTCCCAGCAACCAGTTTGCCCATGCCGCCGCGGTTGCCGTCGCAGAGGCGCCCGCGAAAAATTACAATCCGCTCTTCATTTACGGGGGGGTCGGACTCGGTAAGACGCATCTTCTGAACGCGATAGGACTGCACACGTTCAGGCTCACCCCGTCTGCCGGCATCCTTTACGTCTCGGCCGAAGAGTTCATGAACGAGATGATCAACTCGATCCGGTACGACAAGATGCAGAAATTCAGGGAAAAATTCAGAAACATAGACTCCCTGCTCATTGATGACATCCAGTTTATTGCCGGGAAGGAGAGAACCCAGGAGGAGTTCTTTCACACGTTCAACACCCTGCATGATTCGGGAAAGCAGATTGTCGTGACAAGCGACAAATTTCCAAAGGACATCCCCAACCTGGAGAGCCGTCTTCGCTCCCGGTTCGAGTGGGGTCTCATCGCCGATATCCAGCCGCCCGAGATCGAGACAAAGGTGGCCATCGTTGACAAGAAGGCGCAGGAAAATAACATTTCCCTTCCCAAGAACGTGGCTTATTACATTGCCTCAAAGGCGGAGTCGAACATCCGTGAGCTCGAAGGCTTCATTATCCGAATCGGTGCTTATGCGTCCCTCACGGGGCGGGAAATTGACATGGATCTCGTCAAGGAAGGGCTGAAAAAATTTTTCAAACAGGGTGAAAAACCGGGAGTCACCATTGATGAGATCATGAAAACGGTGGCCGCCAGATTCAACATTCGGATCGCGGACTTGAAGTCGCAGAAAAAAAACAAGAACCTCGTGATCCCGCGTCAGATTGCTATGTATCTTGCAAGAAGACTCACCTCCCACTCGTTTCCCGACATCGGTGCAAAAATAGGCGGGAAGGATCACTCGACGGTCATTTACGCAAACAACAAGATCAAGGATCTTCTGGAAAAGGATCCGAAGATGGACGTTGTTGTCAGGGAGATTGAAGAGAGCCTCAACAGGAATTGACAGGGTTGTCGATAGCCTGTCCACAGGCAGGATCCGTGTATCCCGTTGGTGGGAAACGGCAATCGATGTTGTTCACCTATGAACAGGACCTATTATGAATCATTCTTTTCTTCTCTTCTTGTTATTTAGTTAAGGGATAATAGGAACTGTTGGTTTTGGGGAAAGCGGCGGAATGGGACGGGTCCTGGAGGGAACCACCGAAAACCAAGCGATGGAAAGGAAACGGGCTTATGGAATTCAGTGTGAGGCGTGACGTTTTCTTGGGCGGTGTTCAGAGAACCCTGGGGATTGTGGACAGGCGTACGTCGATGCCGGTGCTGAACAACGTTCTCATCCGGGCAGAATCCGATCGGATCCGCATCGTGGCGACGGACCGGGAGATCGGTCTCATTGCGGATTACGAGGCGAAGGTTGCCAGGGATGGCGAGATCACGCTGCCGGCCCGAAAACTCCACGAGATGCTCCGGGAGATCCAGGGAGAAGAGGTGCACTTCAGGAAGGAGGACTCGAACTGGGTCATAATCAACTGCGGAAAAGTCAACTTCCGGGTCCCCGGAATCCCCGCAGAGGAGTTTCCGAAGATCATGGATGACGAGGAGATCGGATTTATACGCGTCGACGGTGCCATGATCGGCGACATGATCAAGAAGACCTACTTCGCCATGTCTGCGGACGAATCGAGGGTCAATCTCAACGGTGTTTACATGAAGGCGGAAGAGGAGCAGCCTGGCTCGTTCGTCCTGCGGATGGTCGCGACCGACGGGCACCGGCTCTCCATTGTGGGCGCTGACCCGAAGGTGGAACAGGTCATGGAACTCGACAAGGGCATGATCATCCCGCGGAAGGGAATCGCGGAGATTCGTCGGCTCGTCGAAGACAAGGAGGGGGCCGTCGAACTCGGAGTGAAGAAGGGAATGTGCGTGCTGAAGAAGGACGGCATCATCCTGAAGGTGAGTCTCATCGACGCCGAATTCCCCGATTACAAGCGGGTCATTCCCAAGGACAAGGGAACCCTCGTGGAACTGGACCGCACCCAGGTTCTTCATGCCCTTCGCCGGATGAGCGTCATGGCCAGCGAACGATACAACGGCGTCCGGATCAAGCTCTTCACGGACAGGATGGTGTTCAACTCCATCAACCCCGACGTCGGGGAGGCCAGCGAGGAAGTGGAGATACAGTACCGGGAGGGGGACGTGGAGGTCGGCTTCAATGTCCGCTACCTTCTGGAGGCCATCGAGGCCGTCGATGAGGAGACCTTCACCCTGGAAATTCGCAGCGGGCTGCGGCCGGCCATCGTCAAGCCAGCGCAGGATGCCGGCTTCATGTGCATTGTGATGCCGCTGAAAATCTGAGCAGTACCAGGCGAAGGGCTTACGGCACGGAGTCAAAGAAAAGATCAGACCATCCAGACCGCAGGAGACTGCTTTCTTGGTCCTTGCCGCGGAGCGCGGATCCAAAGGGCACTCCGCGTACGAATGACAGGAGAACGGGTTTATTTTCCATGGCTGAAATCTACAGCGCAGACAGCATCAAGGTATTGAACGGTCTCGAGGCGGTCCGCAAGCGGCCCGCCATGTACATCGGGAGCACGGGACGTGACGGACTGCACCATCTTGTCTACGAGGTGGTGGACAACAGCGTGGACGAGGCAGTCGCCGGCTTTTGCGACGTCATCACCGTCAGGATCCGAGTCGACAACAGCATCCAGGTAGACGACAACGGCCGAGGAATTCCCGTGGACATTCACAGGACGGAAGGGGTATCGGCCGCCGAGGTGGCCATGACGAAACTGCACGCCGGCGGCAAGTTCGACCGCGATAGCTACAAGATCTCCGGCGGCCTGCACGGTGTCGGCGTCTCCGTGGTCAACGCCCTTTCGAGCCACCTCGAACTGGAGGTTCGCCGCGAGGGCAAGGTCTACCGGCAGGCCTACGAGCGCGGCGTGCCGAAGGCGCCCCTGAAAGAGGTGGGCAAGACCCGCGGCAGGGGAACAACGGTCACGTTCATGCCTGACCCGGAGATCTTCGAGGAAGTGGAGTTCAGCTTCGACATTCTCTCCAACCGCATGCGGGAGCTCGCTTTCCTGAACAAGGGGATCCGCATCACCCTCATCGACGAGCGAAGCGATGAGAAGGCGGAGTTCTATTACCAGGGCGGCATCGTCTCCTTCGTGGAGTTCATTAACAAGAACAAGGGGGTCCTGCACAAGAAACCCATCTACATCGAGGGCGAGAAGGAGGACTGCATTGCCGAGGTGGCCATTCAGTACAACGATACCTACGGCGAGAACGTCTTTTCCTACGCCAACAGCATCAACACGACCGAGGGCGGCACCCACATGAGCGGGTTCCGCTCTTCTCTGACGCGCGCGATCAACAACTACGCCATGCAGAACGGCTTCCTGAAAAACGGGAAGGACTCGATCAAGGGCGAGGACGTGCGCGAGGGCCTCGCCGCCGTCATCAGCGTCAAGATCCGCGAGCCCCAGTTCGAGGGGCAGACGAAGACCAAGCTCGGCAACAGCGAGGTCAAGGGGCTCGTTGAGGGTATCGTCTACGACAAGCTGACGACGTTCTTCGAGGAGCATCCGCCCGTCGCGCGGGCGATCATCGGCAAGGCGCTCGACGCCTCCCGGGCCCGCGAGGCAGCCCGGCGCGCCAAGGAGCTCACTCGCCGCAAGAGTGCCCTCGAGGTTTCGACACTGCCCGGTAAGCTTGCCGACTGCCAGGAGAAGGACCCCGCCGCAAGCGAGCTGTACCTCGTCGAGGGCGACTCCGCGGGCGGCTCCGCGAAGCAGGGCCGCGACCGGCGCAACCAGGCCATCCTGCCCCTGCGCGGCAAGGTCCTCAACGTGGAGAAGGCCCGATTCGACAAGATCCTTCAGAACGAGGAAATCAAGGTCATCGTCACGGCCCTCGGTGTGGGGATCGGCAGCAGCGACGACGAGGACGACGTCGATGTCGCCCGGCTGCGCTACCACAAGGTCATCATCATGACCGATGCCGACATCGACGGCTCGCACATCCGCACCCTGCTGCTCACCTTCTTCTTCCGCAAGATGAAGAAGCTCGTCGAGCGTGGCTATCTCTACATCGCCCAGCCGCCGCTCTACAAGATCGCCGACAAGAAGAGAGAGCTCTACATCAGCACCGACGAGGAAATGAAAAAATTCATCCTCGAAAACGGCGTGAGCCGGATCCGCGTGGGTTCGGGAAACGGAAACGCGATCACGGGAAGCCGGCTGGCCACCCTGATCCAGCGGGCCATGCGGCTCGACATGATCCTGCAGAAGTTCGACAAGGAGGAGAAAAACCGCGACGTGATGCATGTTCTTGCGGCGGACCCTTCCTTTACGGC
>ERZ1026814.936-NODE-936-length-13064-cov-2.952926_pt1 | contig 13064 bp, 10 predicted proteins | sample MGYA00520871_ERZ1026814 | MGnify/ENA primary metagenome ERZ1026814 (study PRJEB33270, sample SAMEA104284478) | anaerobic digester metagenome | biome: Anaerobic digester microbiome; feature: mesophilic sludge digester; material: Anaerobic digester biomass | place... | reverse complement strand
TTGGTGAGGATGGTTGTGTGAGGGTGATAGGTGTGTGGTGCTAGATTGGTGGAACGGGTTGTGTAGAGAGTGATTCGTCGGTAGGTTGTGAGTATGTTTTTTTTTTTAATGATACGGCGACCACCGAGATCTACACAGAGTAGATCGTCGGCAGCGTCAGATGTGTATAAGAGACAGGAATTTGATAAGTTTAAGAAACTAGAAAATGAAATTGTTCACTTCAAGAGAATCAAGTTTAGCGACGGCGAAAAATTTGAGCAGATAAAGAAAAAAATTGAGGAAATAAAACAATATCCTGAAAAACAGAAAGAACTTGATAAACAATACGGAAAAATGCCAAGAGAAGAATTTGCGCGAAAACAAATGAGCTTATTTGAAGCACAAAATTTTGAATATAAAGGAAAGAAGCTAAAAATAAAGTATATTCAAAAGCATTAGTATATTCCTCTTATCGTTTCTGAAAATGAAAAAGTTGATTATTTAAATCACATTATTGATGTTCCTAGCGAAGTTAAATTTATTGAACAGCTTGAGGAGTATTTACAGAATGAAACTAATGTCTTTAAACAATTTGATTGGTGGATGTTTTCCAAACTTGACCAAACTTTAGACGAGGTACATATTCCGTATTACAATCCAAAAGAAAATAATATGGCTAGATTTAAGCCGGACTTTATTTTTTGGATGCAGAAAGGAAATGAATATGTAATTTTGTTTGTAGATCCAAAAGGAACAGAACACGCAGACGGGTATAGAAAAATTGATGGCTATTCGCGCATATTTGAAACTAAAGAAAGAAAAGAAAGCAGAGCATATCCATTCAACGGCTTTAATATAAAAACAAAATTACTTTTGAAGCCGAAAAGAGGAATAGCTGAAACACTTGAGAATTATCGAAAATATTGGTTTGACAATTTTGGCGATTTTGCGACAAAGTTAAATAATTGATTTTGGCGGCGCGCCAGTTTCACTGGCACGAAATTCGGCGGCGGCGGAAAAGCGAGGGCGGGCAAAAATTCCTTCCCCCCAACCCCCTTCCTTTTTGCCCGCCCGAGCTTAAAAGTTTTTCAAAATTCAGCGTTCGGATTTTCGCGGAAAAAAGTTCGGATTTCGTTCAGCGTTCGGAGCCAAATTGTATGTTCAGCGTTTATTGCCTCGGCGCTTCGCGCCTCGGCAGGCAGATTGTATAGTATTTGCCAAGATTTTTTGGGTTCAATCGCCACCTTTTGCGAAAGCAAAAAGCGGTTCGCCGTTGCAAAGCAACGGGCAAACGAAAGTTTGCGAGCCAATCCTTTTACTTCCGCCGAAGGCGGAAAACAAAGCGATAATTTTTTTCCCAAAAGCGATATACAAATAATTTTTCAAAACTTATGACAAAATATTTTCTCTACATCAGAAAATCAACAGACGAAGACGACAGGCAAGTTTTGTCGTTAGAAGCACAGGAAACAGAACTCAAAGAATTTGCCTTGCGGGAAAATCTCTTGATCGCCGCGACTTTTCGCGAATCACAAACCGCCAAAGAGCCGGGACGACCAATTTTCAACGATATGCTCAAACGAATGGAAAACGGCGAGGCCGAGGGGATTTTAGCGTGGCACCCAGACAGATTGGCAAGAAATTCCATTGACGGCGGACGGATAATTTTTTTGATAGACACCGGAAAAATAAAATCGCTAAAATCCCCGACATTTTGGTTTGAGCCGACCCCGCAAGGCAAATTCATGTTGAATATCGCTTTTGGGCAATCAAAATACTTTGTTGATAATCTTTCAGAGAATACCAAAAGAGGGTTGCGTCAAAAATTGCGCCGAGGCGAATTGCCCGGCTATGCCCCGCTTGGCTACTTGAACGATTTGCGAACACACACGCTCGTCAAAGACCCCGAAAGATTTCGCCTCGTTCGCAAACTTTTTGAATTGTACGCAACCGGCAATTATTCTCTGAAAGATTTGCGGAAATTGATAACTTCCGCCGGCTTGTTGAGCCGAAAGAAAAATATGCTTTCCGTCTCCAATATCCAAAGCATACTTTCCAATTCATTTTACTACGGAGTTTTTAAATACAACGGCGAGCTGTATGACGGAAAGCATGAGCCAATGATTTCAAAGAAACTTTTTGAAGCGTGCCAAAAAGTGATGGCGGATCGTTCCCGTCCAAAAAAACCGAGCCAAAAAGAATATCCCTTTAGAAATATGCTTGTTTGCGGAGAGTGCGGGTGCGCCATAACTTCCGAAACGCAGAAGGGGCACAACTATTATCGTTGCACCAAAAAGCGAGGTAAATGTTCGCAAAAATATATCCGCGAGGAAGTTTTGGCTGATCTTGTCGCAGACGAGCTTCAAAAAGTTTCTTTGTCTTCCGCTTGGGCGGAATGGATGTTAAACGAACTGAACAAAGAAGAAGCAGAAGCCGCCCAAAGCGGAGCCGTTTTCGCTCAAAATCTTAAAGACAAAATAAAAGAGCTTGAAGGAAAGCTTGACCTTCTTTTAGACGCGCATTTGGACGGCACAATTTCGCGCGAGGAATATACAGCTAAAAAAGAGAAAATCATCAACGAAAAATCCGAGCTTTCCGAAAAATCAAAGGATTTTGAGCGAAACGGCAATCATTGGCTCGAACCGGCAAGACAATTCATTTTAGCGGCTCAACAAGCCAAAATTATCGCTTTGCAAGAAAATCCCGTCGCGGGACGGGATTTTCTCAAAAGGATTGGCTCGAACCGCGTTTTGCTTTCGCAAAAGGTGGCGATTGAACCCAAAAAATCTTGGCAAATACTATACAATCTGCCTGCCGAGGCGCGAAGCGCCGAGGCAACAAACTCACAACATACAATTTGGCTCCGGGGCAGGGACTCGAACCCCGATAAACAGATTCAGAGTCTGTTGTCCTACCATTAGACGACCCCGGAATAGGGCTGATTTTGCCACTTTTAAGGCCGGCTGTCAAGAAACCAACCGCCCGCCAAAGGCATTTATTAAATTGCTGGCCATATCTTTTTTATCCGGTTCGGTTGAATCGGCCGTGCTATTTACCAGGCCGTCAATACTTAAACTCGGAAGACCGCTCAATTTGCGCAAAGAGTTTTCGATCAGCAATTTATTTTTTTGATTTTGCAAAATAGTCTGCTGATGGTAAGGATACTGGAACTCCAAAATGATTTTTTCACCTTCCACGCTCCTTGGCCGGCAGAGCTTCAAAATAAAAACCAATGATTTATGGTCTTCCAGGGACTGCAATAACTTGCTCCAAATCTTGATGACTTCATCCAAAGAAAGGCCTTGTTTTGACGTATTTGACTGCGACGCGGCCGGCGGCCGGTCAACGACTGCCGGCTGAACCGGCAGTTCGGACAAGTCTTTGGGCGTTGCCGGTTCAGACAATTCCGCCGTCTTATTCACCGCCTCTGACACCTCAAAATCAAGCTCTTTTAATTCGGGTGCCGTGACGGGCCCGGCCGGCATTTGATCTTTAGACGAAGACTCGCCGGCGGCTCCCACAGCCACGGCTACGACGGCCATTTCCAAGGCAAAACGCGGATCCAGCCCTTGTTTGGCATCTTTACGTCTTTCCATCAGCAATAAAGAAATATTTATTAACTCCTGATGACTGAAAACCCGGCAAACATCTTGAATAGTCTTTAGGGACTCAACGCCTGAATCCAGGATGTCCGTTTTGCCGGAAGCTTTAAAGATCATCAATTCCCGCGCTGTAGTCAATAAATCATCAAACAACGGCATCAAGGCAATACCTTCGTCCTCCAGCCTTTGGACTTCATGCAAAGCATTCTTTACATCTCTGCCCGAAGAAATCGCCAATAGACCCAAGGCATGCGGCAAATTGGAAGCCGGGATGATTAAAGATGCTATGTCAGAAGTGATGTTTTTTTCGCCTAAACTTAACAACTGCCCCAGAATATTTTCCGCGTCTCTTAAACAGCCTTCTGATTTGACGGCCACATTTTTTAAAACAACTTCATCAACTTGGCAGTCTTCATTGGCAGCCAGCTCTTTGAGGCGCTCAACAATGTTTTCGCGGCTGACTTTTTTGAAATCAAACCTCTGACAGCGGGAAACAATGGTGGCTGGCACCTTATGCTTTTCTGTGGTCGCAAAAATAAAAATAGCGTGTTCGGGCGGCTCTTCGATGGTTTTAAGCAAAGCATTCCAGGCTGAATTGGACAGCATGTGAGCTTCATCCACGATATAAACTTTATATTTGAGTTCAACCGGTACAAACCTGACATGTTCGACGATCGCCTCGCGCACGTTATCAACCCCGGTATGCGAAGCCGCGTCCATTTCTATGATATCTATACAACCGCCCAAGGACATTTTTTTACAAGCTTCACACTCCAAGCAAGGCTCTCCCTGCATGGGCGCGAGACAGTTGACTGCTTTGGCAAAAATTCTGGCCGCCGTGGTCTTGCCTACTCCGCGAGGACCGGAAAACAAATAAGCATGACCCAGCTTGGTCTGCTCCACTTCCTTACGCAAGGTTTCGATGATATTACCTTGCCCGTAAATATCTTGAAATTTTTTAGGTCTATATTGCCGGCTTAAATTTGCCATACGGCCACCACTTTACACTTGTAATTATGAAATATCAAATCTTCAAATATAAATATTATTGATCTTTTGACCATAATTGATTATTTTATATTTGATTATTTTACAACTAATGAGATGTTCAGTCTCTTTTAATGATATTCTCTACAGCCGCCCATTTTGAAGGGGCATTCTTGGGTATTAATATCACGATATCATCCCCCGCGTTGCCTTTAAAATAAGTGACTGACGCGGTTAATATGTTGTATTTGCGGCCATCAGCCACCACCTTCCAATCAGCCGTAACTTCATCTTTGGTTAAAACACCCATGACCCGTTGGCGTTCTATCGGACCGATCTGCTTATACATGAAACTGCCGTTGGGTTGTATGGAAAGCTTCATGATATCGCCTTCCACCAGCTTGGACTTGGAAGCGTAATTGGGCGGAACCATGTAGAGTTTGCCATCCGAACCGATCATGTTTTGGCCGTCGAACACACCTTCCAGAATCTTGCCTTCGTTGATGGGATGCATTAATTCACCGTCTTCCGTATTGGTATGCCTGATAAACTGTTCAATGTCGGCTGATTCGGCATCACTGGCCAATAAACGTTCCAAATTAGCCAGATCATTCTTTAAATTACTGATAATTTTTTGGGCCAAAGCCAGTTTCGTATCTATCGAGCTCAAACCAGACCCGCCCTCGGCTTGATCTTCCGCCTGCACTTTGGGCTGTATTAACTCCATTTCGGTATTTTCGCTGTCTTCGGCCATATCTTGGAGATTGTTTTCGTCTTGGGGATCCAGGTAAGTAGTCATATATTTTGTTTGGTTGAGCGAATAATTGCTATTTTGGCAATTATCCACATTTGAATTTTTATTACTTAAAGTTTACTCGACCATTGGAAAAAGTCAAATGACTAACAAATTTTGAATCCGGCTCATTCATTAATTATTTTATCCAAAGAAGAATATCTTTCCATGGTTTCCATCTCAACCAGCTCACGCTTACGGCCGTATTTATAGCGTGACAATTCTTTAATCATGTTGGCCAGCTCTTTATTGCCGGAATTCGGTTTGATGGTTTTCATGTTAAAAGCTTTACTGGCCGTATTATCAATTAATAATTTGATATTAACCGTAAAGGCCTCGGTATTAACCAAATCATAATTGGAAAAAATAGGCGCGAATTCGTGTTCCAAAAACTCCGCATCATCAGCGCCGATTCTGAAAGCGGCCATGGTGCCTACGTTGCCGAAAATCGCATCTCTGATTAGAGTGTCCCCTCCTTTGCGAGTCAATTGGCTGATAAATTGATGAGCTATGATTAAGTTAAGTCCGTATTTTCTGGCTTCTGACAAAATAGCGGTAATCGAATCGGTTAAAAAGTTTTGAAACTCATCAATATACAGATAAAAATCTTTGCGCTTGGCCGGATCCATGTCAGTGCGCGATAAGGCGGCCATGAGGATTTTGCCGATGACGATCATGCCGATCAAGTAAGCGCTGATATCACCCAGTTTACCCTTATTCAAAGCGCAAAAAATCAACTTACCCTCATCCATGGCCTGCCTGAAATTAAAAGCGCTTTTTTGCTGCGAAATAACCGGCCGCATGAAATCATTGGCGATAAAAGGCGTTAACTTGGACGTGATATAAGGAACCATGTTGGCCAAAGAAGCTTCCCCGCCGGCTTTTTGAGCCTCTTTGGTCCAAAAATCACGAACGGTTTGAGTTTTACACTTGGACAATTTGTATCGTCGAAACTCTTCATCAGCCAAAACCTTAGGTACATCCAGCAAAGTCGAGCCTGACTCCGGATCGTCCATGATCAGCATCATGGCGTTGCGCATGTATTGCTCGAACATGGGCCCGCCGGTTGATTTAAGATCATAGAGTTGATCAAAAATTTTCAGCATTTCTTCGGTGGCAAAGGTTTTTTGATAGGGCTGGGAAGCATCAAACTCCAGCATATTCAAACCGATCGGCCGTTCAAAATCAGAAGGATCAAAATAAATGACATCTTCAGCTCTTTCTTTGGGTACATATTCCAAACATTCCGCCGCCAGATCTCCATGAGGGTCTATAACACACACGCCTTTGCCGTTTTCTATGTCCTGCTTGATCATCGAGACCTGCAAGACCGATTTACCGCCGCCGGACTTACCGATGATATACATGTGACGGCGCCTGTCCGGATCTTTCATGCGAATCTCGTAAACATGGCCCCTGTATTCGGATAAACCCAACAAAAGACCTTCTCTGGGCAAATTGGAAGGCGGTACCGCTTTTCTGGCCAGCAGCCAATCGATATTGGGGGTTTCGGTTGAAGCCAAAGGCAAATGATACAAAGAGGCCAGCTCCTCGCTGTTTAAAATAATTTTATAGCGCGGATCAAAATGACGATGAATAAAATGCGAGATGGTCAGCGCGTGATTGCCCGGAGTCCTGACACTGAAAGTATTGCCGAATTCAAAAATATTATATTGGCCGAAAGCATTTAAAATATCATCCAGATAACGGCGCGAGGTTTGGGCCGATTGAGAACTGGTGACCACTCTGATATTGACTTCCAAGCCCGCCTTACTGGCTTTTTCTTGCAGTCCTTTGACCATTTCCTCCTCCAGAGGAGAAAGACGATACGCTTCTTCCTGTGTTTTATCTTTGGGGCCGCGGATAACATTCATGGCCTCCTTGGAAAAAGCTCCGCCTCCGCTTTGAACATCGCTAAACTTTTTACCCTGCTGCATTTCGCGCGCGATCCTCAAACCTTCGCTGTTCCAGCTTCTGGCCGCCGGACGAATCATGAATTGTATGGCTGCGCCGTCCTGATCTTTTATCTTGGACAAAGCGTTGGTAATACTGTTCATGGGGTCGCTCTCCATCTTTTTGTAGGTTTTGATGGGCAGATAGCTGGGACGTTTGAAAGTCAGATGAGAGGTTAAAATTATACTGTTGGGTTTAAAAATATTGTAGTCTTCAGCTTCTTCGATGGAAGCGTGAGGATATTGAGCCTGAATTTGAGATTCCACGAATTCGTGCATGGAACGCGGACAGCTGATGTAAAAACTGATCAGACTTTTTTCAGCCACCATCTCGAAACTGAAATTATCGCTCCGGCCGAACAACCATGTTTTAAAACTGGTTTTAGGCGTCAAACTGCCTATGGTTTGAAAAATGGTTTCCGTGAAACCGATCAACTCCTGCATTTGCTGGAGACTTTTGGAATGCTCAACATCTTCCTGCCGAATCTCTTTGGGCACCCTCACTTTAAGCACCATGATATCAAAAGTTCTTTGTGTTTGAATGCGCAATAACAAATAGCGGCGCACTAAAAACAAAACTGTGAAAACGACCGTTATTAAAATCAATGTACCAAAAATTTCCCATAACAGAGTCTGATTGATGAAAGAATTAACCGTAAAACCGGCGGAGGTATCCGTCATCAAATCAACTTGCAGGGCTAAAGTGCTAAAACTAAACATTGTTATTTGGTTAAGCGGTCTTGTTTTATTTGTTCGGACAGGGCCACGATATGATCTGACTTTATTTTGGCTTCTTGCTCCAGATAAAAGCGGTTGACTCCGGGAATAATTTTAAGCCAATCCATCACCAATTGCATTACCTCGTTCATTTTAACGGCCGCTCTTTTAACCATCTCCGTGATCGCCAAAGCGGTCTGTTCTCCTTTTTTCTTAAAAACCGGTTTTACATCTTCGGGCAAAGATTGATAAATATCCGCCAAATTTTTTTCCAAGATTTGCTCAACCTCAATGGTCACTTGATCTTTTTCCAAAGCGGTTACCTGGGCCTGCGTGGGGATGGAAGACGTAACATGCGCGGCGCTGTTTGAACCGGCCTTTCCTTTTTCAGCTTCCAGAAGGGACTTTTCCGTTTCCACGGTTTGCTCAAAAGCCAATTCATCGGCTTCCAAGCCCGATATTTCGTGTTCCGGACGCGAATTAAGTTTCGCCAAATCCGGTTTTTCAGGACTGCCGGACGGGGACTGGCTGGGTAAAGTCATAAAGTAAAAACAACTCGTGTTTATATCCATATTATAGCACAAATAAACTTAAAGCCTAAACTAAATAAAGCCACGGCCGGGCGGCTTAAATCTTAAACGATGCGTTTATCTGGAAGGCTTGAGCGTGTAATCGGATTCACGGTCTTGCATGACCCAGCCCAAACTTTCCAGCTCGTGTCTCAATTGATCCGCTTCAGTCCAATCTTGTCTGACACGCGCTTCCCAGCGTCTTTGGGCGATCTGGGCAATATGCTCGGGAATCTGTACGGGTTTGGCCACATATTCTTCCAATTTCAAGCCCAATAATTCATCCATCTGCAGCAAAGTGGCGGCCTTGCGTTCGCCGGGCAAGTCGGACTTGACCATGTCCCATAAAACTGCCAAGGCGGCCGGCGTATTTAAGTCATCGTGCAATTGTTCGTTAAAGGCGGCCAGCACAGCGGCGTCCGCTTCGGTTGGAGCGTCCCATTCCCTGGCCGCTTGCCTCAATTTGGTCAAAGCATTTTGCGCGGCTTCGGCCGCCTGCCAGGTAAAATTCAACTTGGAACGATAGTGAGCGCCCAAATAAAAATATCTTAAAGCCAAAGGTTCTATGCCATGTTCCCGGCAATCGTCCAAAGTATAAAAGTTGCCCAAAGATTTGCTCATTTTTTGCCCGTCGATGGTCAAAAATTCATTATGCAGCCAAAACTCGGCCAAAGGCACGGCATAAGCCGCCACACTTTGCGCGATTTCATTTTCATGATGCACCGGGATATGGTCTACGCCCCCGCAATGAATATCGAAAGGCTGTCCCAGATATTTGCGGCTCATGGCCGAGCACTCCAGATGCCAGCCCGGAAAACCCAAGCCCCACGGGCTTTGCCATTCCATATGTCTTTGCATCACGTCGCTCGTCGCACGTCCTGCGTCCTGCGTCTGCTTCAAATATTGGTCACGATCTACTCCACCCGGGTAACTGAACTTCCATAGGGCGAAGTCCGTGGGATTGCGTTTTTCGGCATTGGTTTCCACGCGCGCGCCTTCTTTCTTTTCCTCCAAAGACTGGCCAGAGAGCTTGCCGTAATCCGGAAATTTTGAGGTATCAAAATAGATGCCATCCGAAGTTTGATAAGTATAGCCCTTGTCCGCCAGGATTTGGATGAGTTTAATTTGCTCTTCAATGTGTTCCGTGGCCCGGCAAAGCAAAGGCGCGGGCGGCAATTCTATATTCAAAGCTTCAGCGTCTTGAAAAAACAAAGCTTCATACTCTTTAGCGATTTGCCAGGCATCTTTACCGGTTTTTTGAGCCGTGACCTGCATTTTATCTTGACCCTGGTCCCCATCCCCCACCAAATGACCCACGTCCGTGATGTTCATGCAATGCGTCACCTGCAAACCCTCGGATCTTAACAAGCGTTTTAGAATATCCCAGGTTACATAAGCTCTGAAATTGCCGACAGAGGCCCTTTCGTAAACCGTGGGTCCGCAAGTATACATCCTAACCTCATGCGGGATGATGGATCCAAAAACCTCACGCGTTCTAGACAAAGAATTCCAGAATTTAAGCATATTTTGGTGTTAAGTTACATGTTATATGAGCTGTAATGGAAAAGCAACGATGTGGAAAAAGCCTTGTTTAACTCGGTTCAAGACAACTTCAAATATTTGTTTCCATCAAGTATGATGGATTATATGTCCGCAACCCGTCTTTTTAGTTTTCTCCTGCCGGCTTTTTGCCTGTTATTAGCCTGGCCGGCCTTAGCCCAATCAACTCCCTACCAGACGTCATCAACCGCTTTCAGCTTTAAAGAAACTGATTTCGCGGCCGCGGTTGTTATGGATGCCAAAACCCAAAAAATATTGTTTGAATATAACGCTGATAAGCTTTGGGTGCCCGCCAGCCTGACCAAACTAGTTGGTGCTTTGACTTTTATCGACAGACAACCTTCCTGGAGTGCTATCGTGTCTATAAAAGCCTCAGATGAGGTTGGAGGCGGACGTTTGCGGGTGGACGAAGGCGCTACCATGTCCATCCAAGATTTGATGTACGCCAGCATTACGGGCAGTGCCAATAACGCGGCCACGGCTTTTGGGCGTTTGTCAGGCTTGGGTTACACGGGCTTTATCACGGCCATGAACTCAAAGGCCAAATCACTGGGTTGTACGCGGTCTCTGTTTAACGACTCTTCGGGCATGGATCCGACCAATCTGACCACGGCCCGCGAAATGCTGACCATTGCCACGGCCGCGTTTAACAGAAGTGAAATCCAAAGACCGGCCAGCACCGCCAAATACACCTTCACCATCCGTAACACAGGTGAAAGCAAAACCATCTCCAATACCAATCAAATACTGCTTGATCCTAAAAACGACTTGTATGTGACCGGGGGCAAAACCGGCTATTTGGACGAATCCCTGCACAACTTGGTCTACCGCGTTCGTCCGGCTAAAGATGATAACCGCGAACTCATGATTGTGGTTTTGGGCGCGCCCACGCGCGCGGACATGTTTGCGGTTTCCGAAAGACTGGCCAAATGGACCTGGTCAGCTTTCAGCTGGCAAGAAGTCCCTCCCGTAATCGATCTAAAGCCGCCGGCCGTTATTCAACCCGCCTCCACCATCCCAAACGGAACACTGATCAAAAAACCTGGTTCACCCGGTGTCTGGTACATCTGGAACAATAAAAAATACGTGTTATTGGACGGAATTTTTTTGGATCATTACTTCCCCGGCGCCTCCATACAAACCCTGCCCGAAGAAACCGTTAATGCTTTAGCCGATGCCCGTCCATACATGTTTGATGACGGTGAACTGCTTAAATCACCGGACGAACCAGTTGTTTACTATGTAGAAAATGGACGTCTCCGTCCCATCTCCTCTGAAGCCGCCTTTCTTGCCATGGGCTGGCAATGGACCCAAATAATTACCGCGCCTCAATGGCTGTTAAACACTTATAGTCAGGGTTTGGCTATCAATACACAAAATACGAGTTCTGTTATTTTGGTTAGGCGTTAAAAATTGATTATTAAAATCCCCGCGAATGGCGGGGATTTTGTTTATTTGATCAGAGCTTCCAGCCTTTGCAAACGGGCTTCCAGTTCTTGATTTTTAGCTTTGAGTTCTTCGTTTTGAGCTTTTAACTCTTTGATTGACTCAACCACTAGAGCATCGAATTCATAAGGAAGGTTGATTGCTTTGGCTTTATCACCGACTAAAGCCTGATCAACTCCGTCAACACTCGTTTCGGTTATCCAGTTAGGAAAATATTTTTCGATTTCTTGCGCTATAAATCCTCCTTGTTTATTGTTATCATTGCCATGTTCCTGAGGATTTATCCAATTAAATTCCACACCGTTTAGTTTCTCTAATTTTGTAAGAGCATCTGATATAGGCTTGATGTTTTTCTTAAGCCTAAAATCAGATGTAGCCGCCCACGATCCACCTCCTGGTTTATAGGCCACACCTCGTCCGCCGCCAAGATTCTGGAGAGTCAAATTACCGCGAGCCAAAAAAGCATCTCCGTAAGTATTGTTTATTGCCCATAAAATAACACTGGTGCCGTCCGTAGCATATCTTCTTACCTGATACTCACTGCTGCCCCAATAGGGTATGCCCATACTTAAGGTGGGCCCGCTTTCAACAATCATACCCAAACGCGGCCACCCGCTTAATGTACCACCGGAAAAATAGGTGGCATTATTAGCCAGCAAAACCGCATTTGTTGCCCTAAAAATACCTCCCGTGGTCAAAGTACTGCCAACCGTGGCGCTTCCATGCAAAGTGGAATTGCCCCAAACCTGCAACCAATCTGATACATGCATGTCATCGCCTGAATAGATAGAACTAGCCGTGTTCAACACCCCGTCATAAGACAAAGTCATGGGGGTTGTTCCGCCTGTACCCGCTACGTTTTGCACATCGCTATGCGTGCCGTTTCTGTACCAAGCAAAACCGCCAGCACTTCTAAAATAGGTGGTTATGGTTTGAGTTCCAATACCATAAGCAGTGCCATTTAAATTTATCATCTGTCTATGAGTCGAACCAAAGTTCAAAGTCGCTGGACTATTAATGGTCAAATTTCCACTCATGCTATCGCCAGTGGTATTTACCCAGTTATCCGTCACGTTAAGAGTTACCGCACCGCTGGATCCACCGCCTGTCATATTGGCACCGGCTGTGATTCCGGTAATGGTACCTGGTATTTTTGTTGTCCAGCCCCTACCAACGCAAGTTCCTCCTGACAAAGATGTACAATAAGAAACCCAAACACGGTCAGAAGGATCCGAGGTTGAGGGATGATTTAATGAAATGGTTGTTTGCGGTCCTGCCGATTGAGATGACGCTAAGGGAGCGGTAGCAAAAACATCCGTAAAATCCCCTCTCCCACCCTGTCCCTTATACACATCTTACGCTGCCGACGCTATTCCTTGTGTAGATCCATGTCGTCTCCCTATCATTGCAAAAAAAAACGTACTTCTCTGCTGTGTAAAAGCCGCTTCAGTCGCAATTA
>ERZ1026814.934-NODE-934-length-13113-cov-4.741876_pt1 | contig 13113 bp, 9 predicted proteins | sample MGYA00520871_ERZ1026814 | MGnify/ENA primary metagenome ERZ1026814 (study PRJEB33270, sample SAMEA104284478) | anaerobic digester metagenome | biome: Anaerobic digester microbiome; feature: mesophilic sludge digester; material: Anaerobic digester biomass | place... | reverse complement strand
TCTGAGACATGGTGCTATTATAGCGGATGAGAAGTGTACGTGGTATTGTTATATAGTTTTTTTTTTTTCAAGCAGAAGACGGCATACGAGATCTAGTACGGTCTCGTGGGCTCGGAGATGTGTATAAGAGACAGGCCCGGGACACCTTCGCCGGCAGCATCAACCTGCTGGGTGCCACACCCTATCTCTCCCGCAAAAAAATCCGCGTGATTGAACCTTTTTCACAGGTGATGGAAGCCGCGGTGACGGCATTGAATACCGCCCGTCACCTCGCTGCCGGTTTCAGTCCGGTGGACTATGCTGATCTCTACGCAGCCTGGCAGGAGCTGACCCCCGCCGGATACCGGGCGGGGCTGGAACTGTACCGGGAGGGAACCCTGGCACACTGGCAGGCGGAAAGCCAACCGGCAAATGAGGTGTACGAATCCCTGCTGAATCTCCTGGATGATCAAGCCCGGCAGATGACCCGATAATCCGGTTTTCCATCTGGATGAAATCATGTCATAATGGGTGCAAGCCTTTTGCATCCTGCCGGGGGTTTGCCCCCGGAAACCCGGTTCTGCTTTTCAGATTCCCAAACCAATGATTGAAAAACAAGGCGGACAGTACACATGGAACCCCTCACCTTCTCCTCCCGACGCTCACCGGTTTATGGTCATCACGGCATGGTGGCTGCCTCGCAGCCGCTTGCGGTTGCTGCCGGCATTGAAATTCTAAACAGCGGCGGCAACGCTGCGGATGCCGCGGTGGCTGTGGCGGCTGCGCTTAATGTCACCGAACCCACCTCGACCGGTCTGGGCGGGGATTGTTTTGCCCTTTACTACGAAGGGGCAACCGGCAGGGTGAGCGCCCTCAACGGTTCGGGGCGCGCCCCCGCCGCCTTGACGCTGGAACGCCTGCAGCAGGAGGGTCTGGGGGAAGCCTTGCCGCCCTTCCATCCCCACACCATTACTGTTCCGGGCGCCTGCGCCGGCTGGTGTGACCTGTTGGAGCGTTTTGGCAGGCTTCCCCGGTCCAAAATCCTGGCGCCTGCCATTAAACTCGCCGCTGAAGGCTTTCCTGTGGCTCCCATCACGGCATATTTCTGGCAGCGCAGCGCTGATGGTCAACTCAGCCGGGCATTGAACGGGCGGGAACTGACACTGGACGGGCGCGGTCCCAACTCCGGTGAAATATTCCGCAACCCCGGTCTGGCGCGCACCCTGCAAGCCATTGCCGGGGATGGGAAGAAAACATTCTATGAGGGCGCAATTGCGGAATCCATCGTGTCCATCGTGCGGGAGGCAGGCGGCTGCCTTGCCCCGGCTGACCTGGCAAACCATACCAGCACCTGGGAGCAGCCGATTTCGGTTGCTTACCGCGGTCTGCGGGTGTGGGAATGCCCCCCCAATGGACAGGGTCTGGCGGCGCTGCTGGCGCTGGCACTCCTGCGCGGGTTTGACCTGCAAAGCCTGCCCACGCTCTCACCGGAACGTATGCACCTGCAAATCGAAGCCATGCGCCTGGCGTTTGCGGATGCCTTCCACTACATCGCCGACCCCGCCTTCTCACCGGCGCCGCTGAATGAACTGCTGGGGGAAGGCTATGCCGCCGAACGCCGCCGGTTGATTAACCCCCGGCGCGCCAATCCCGCCGTCCGGTACGGCACCCCCCTGGCTGGGAGTGACACCGTTTATTTCTGCGTGGTGGACGGGGAGGGCAATGCCTGTTCCTTCATCAACAGCAATTACATGGGATTTGGCACCGGCATTGTGCCGCCCGGCTGGGGTTTCTCCCTGCAGAACCGGGGGCATAACTTCTCACTGGATCCCCAACACCCCAACGCCCTGATGCCCGGCAAGCGCCCCTACCATACCATCATTCCCGGCATGATCACCCGGACCGACGGTTCACTCTACGGACCCTTTGGCGTGATGGGCGGTTTCATGCAGCCCCAGGGTCATGTGCAGGTGGCGGTCAACCTGCTGGATGATGGCATGGATCCCCAATCCGCCCTGGACCTGCCGCGCTGGTGCCTCGAACCCAACCGCGGCAGTTCACCCAGCCCCAACCAGGCGGTGATTGCCCTGGAAGAGGGGATTCCGGAACAAACCGCGGCGGAGCTGGCGCAAATGGGGCATGCCGTCCAGCCGGTCAACGGCTGGAGGCGAAGTTTATTCGGGCGCGGGCAGGTCATCATCCGTGATCCCCAAACCGGGATTCTCTGCGGCGGCAGTGATCCCCGCGCAGATGGCTGCGCCATGCCCCAAATTGGACCATTTTAAGCGGTTTCCCTGACTTTCGTCACTGTGATGAGATGCTGAAAGCTGTATCATTAAGAACAAGTCGTCATTCCTGACGCCTTGTCTCATTTTCATGATACACTTGGTATAACCCAAGTAATCCATCCATATTCGAATGAATGAATCCGCAGGGAGGAAAGGAGGTGGAAAGCTGCTTGAAGTAACCACATGACAGCCCGCGTCGCCCTGGAGTCGCACCTGTTGACATTGCTGCCCGGGGGAAAATCAATCCAATCATAATTTCATACAACATTGATCCAATTGAAAAGAAAAGGGGTTTTGTAAATCATGAAAGCATTACGAAGTATTGTATCCATCCTCACCGGGTTGATGCTGGTGGCAGGCTTGCTGGCGATTCAGCCTGCAGCCCCGGCTGTGGCACAGACCGGAGAGGGAAATCAACTGTACGTGGCGAAGTGGAGTGAACCTGTCACTCTCACTAATGTAACCGGTCGACCCAGTGTGGTATTCGACGGCACGTACTACCATCTGTGGTATAACACATCGTCCACGGCGTTGTACCACACCGCATCCACCAACCCGGCGGAATTCACTGAGGGAACACTCACCACCTTCCCCGAAGACAATACACCCATCGAAGTTGCCAGCCCGGCTGTCTTCATGGAAGGCAATACCTTCTACATGGTCGTCTACGGAGCCACTGACCAGGTCTTCAACTGGTACAGCTCCCCGGACGGCAACAACTGGACAAATAAAGGTTTGGCGTTCAATGCTGCCGGGATGGATGACCTCGGTAAAATTGACGCTCCCTTTGTGTTCAAGGATGGTGGCACCTACCGGCTCTACTTCCAGAAGAAAAGTGTGGATGGAAGCAAATACCGCATCCATGCCGCGGTAACGGAAAATCTGGAAACTCCCTTCACCCTGGTCAAGACAGACCCGGTCCTCACGGAGGGTGAGACTGGCTGGGATGATTACCGGATCATGCACCCCTGGGTGGTCAAGTCCGGCGATCAATATTTCATGTGGTACGTCGGCTACAGCAAGACTGACACAACCCAGAAACTGGGCTTGGCGACCTCTGTTGATGGAACCAACTGGACGAAGAGCCCTGCCAATCCCATCATTGCCACCCGCGCCGCTGAACCGGTGGTGATTTTCGTGGATGGCACCTGGCATTTATGGTACCTGGGTCCGACCCCGGCGAATAACATCATTTACATCAGCGCTACCGGACCGTTTGAGTTCCAGGACATCCAGGCAGCCATTAATGCCGCTGGAGAAGGCGGTACCATCCAAGTCGCTCCTGGCACTTATACGGAAATGACCGTTCCCGGCGGAATTGTGATCGAAAAACCCCACCTGAACATCCTGCTCAAGGATGGCACGGTCATTGAAAACAACTCGCCCTGCTTCGTGGTCAATGCAGACTATACCCGCATCCGGGCTGAATCCAAACTAGGCGCACAGTGCATCCCCACTTTGGATTCCAACGGCATTGATGTGAAGGCGGGCGTGATCGACCTCATCATTGAGGGCATCGACTTCGCTGGCACCAGCGGGACGGACGGCATCCACTTTGCCGGTGACATCACCGATCTGATCATTGCCGACAACTAGTTCCACGGCTTTGCCAGCGACGGCATTGAATTCACCAATGCACCGGCTGGCGAGGTCCAGATCCAGGGCAACCTCTTCCAGGACAACACGGGGCTTGGCATCAATGCTGGTGACCATGCAGTCAACGCAGAGTACAACTCCTGGGGTCATGTGGATGGTGCGCAAACTGGCGATGGCGCCAGTACAAACATAGACACCGACCCCTGGACCCATGTGGACCTGTCCGTTAAATCTGCCGGCACAAGCCCTGAATGGGACAGCCTGACCAGCCAGGTCGTTGATACGCTTGCCAATGTCAGCGGTCGCCCGACGGTTTTGAAGGACGGCAGTACGTATCATCTGTGGTATGGAACAAGTGATGATACGTTGTACCACACCACATCCACCAACCCGGCGGAATTTATTGAGGGAACACTCACCACCTTCACAGGAGTTACACCCATCGAGGTTGCCAGTCCGGCTGTCTTCAAGGAAGACAGTACCTTCTACATGGTCGCCTATGGAGCCACTGACTCCAAATCCTTCAACTGGTACAGCTCCACGGACGGCAACAACTGGACAAATAAAGGTTTGGCGTTCGATGCTGCCGGGATGGGAGACATCAGTAAAATTGACGCCCCCTTTGTGTTCAAGGATGGTGAAACCTACCGGCTCTACTTCCAGAAGAAGAATACTGCTGGAAGCCAGTACCACATCCATGCCGCGGAAACGAACTCTCCGGGATCCTCCTTCGCCCTGGTTAATAGTGGAAATCCGGTCCTGTCCCCCACCCCCGGCACCTGGGACGGCGCATATGTGATGCACCCCTGGGTGGTCAAGGATGAGGATAAATACTTTATGTGGTACAGTGCCCACCCCGGGACCAATCAGCAAATCGGTCTGGCGACTTCAAGCGATGGCATCGCCTGGGAAAAGAGCTCTGCCAACCCGGTTATCGGTCCTCTCGGTGAACCGGCGGTCATCAACGATAACGGCATCTGGCGCATCTGGTACCTGGGGACTGGCAAAGCCATCAAGTACCAAACGGCACTCTCCCCGCTCGATCTGCGACAGACAATCGCCTATCAGGTGAAAGCCAACATGGTGAATGTCAACTCGGCTGATTTCATCCTCAACTATCCATCTGATCTGCTGAGCATTGCCAGTATCGTACCCGGACCCTACCTGGATTCGGTAATTATCAATTCCACGACCCCCGGTCAAATCCATTACTACGGCTACCGAACAACCACTCCGACTCCTGTAACAGACGAAATCCTCTACACGGTCATCTTCTACACCAAATCACAGGGCACTGGCGGTCTGAACCTGAGTCTGTCCGGATCGACCGCCGGATTTGGCATGCCCGGCGCCGGATCTTCCTCGAACGTATACCTTCCCACAGGTGGTTTTGTGAATGGAAACGTTATGATTATCGACCTGCCCAGCATGACCACCGACTTCGGGAAAGACTATTACCTGGTCGGTGAAGGTCGTGACTTTAATGTGACCGTGAACAATCACTACACGGCTTATCCCCAAGCGGTATTAAAAGTAACTGTTCCCGCAGGTGAGGCTGGTATTGGTGACACAGTCCTCAACCTCGCAGCATCTGAAACCGAATCGGTAAACTTTACCTTCACCCCAGCATCAGCCGGTGAAAAGACCCTGGGGTTTGACCTGTACGACGCTGCCAACGGGCATTTGCTGTACTCGATCGCGGATACCGTAAAGGTCTATGACCAGCCTGAAATCTCCTCAACCGACCTGGTTGGACCGTATCTGGTCGGCGTTCAGCAGCAATTCCAGGTCACCACGACCAACCCGGCCACCGGTGCGAATTATGCGCAGGTGCTTTACAATTACACGATCCCAACCGCAGTCCTGACAGATATCGCCAGCTTCCAGTACCAGGACGGCGAAACCTGGCGGGATATGCCCCTTGAGCAGTCCGGAGACGATCTGGTGGGCTACTTTGGTCCCTCCACCGGCTTCCCCATGGTATCTGGATTCTCGGCAACCACCAACTTCCGGGTGACCTTCAACACTGCCAAGGATTACACTTTTGTGCTGACGCTCAATGACCTGGATGCCGATAAACTGGAACTGGCTCGCTTTGAAGCCATTGCGGTTGTGCTGGATAACCTCAACATCACCGGCACGGTCAGCATGCAGGGTCGCACCGTCACCAGCGGCGTTCCCATGACGCTGACCGCTCTCCTGGTTCCCTATGGACCGTATCAGGCGACCTCGTTTGACCAGATCAGCAACAATATCAGCTTCAGCTCCGTGGCAGCCGGTGGGTACCTTATCACCACCAATCAGCCGCGTTACCTGAACCTGACCGCTGACCTGAACATCACCAAGGTCTTCTCTTCAGAAGCCTTCACGATCAATCGTTTGGAACTGAAGGGCGGCAACGCAAAATGGACGGATAATCTCATTGATTTGAGCGATGCCAGTGTGATCACGACTGTATACGGACAGACCGGCGATATGGACGCGGATGTGAACTTTGACGGTAAAGTAAACATCCTGGACCTGGCACTGGTCGGTGGAAATTACAATCTGACCTCTGCCACTGCTTACGCAAGCTGGACTCCGTAAACCCGCTTGATTACAGGTTGAAAAAACAGGCTGGCTGACGCCAGCCTGTTTTTTTGCCGAAACCGCAGACGATCAATGTAGGTTGGGTTGAGTGATTCTGACCGGGCATCCATCCGCCGGGAAATGAACGAAACCCAACAACCTAGAGTCAATTGTAGGGTGCGGTCGTACGTTGACCGCACCAAGCCATCCCCGCCACCGGGGGATGGGGTACATCTGGCGTCACCCCGGTAAGGGAGGATTAATTAACAGATGGTGCGGTCACAAACAGACCGCACCCTACTTTTTTTGCCGAAGCCATGGATGATCGATGCAGGTTGGGTTGAGTGATTCTGTCCGGGCATCCATCCGCCGGGAAATGAACGAAACCCAACAACCCAAAGTCAATTGTAGTGCGGTCGATGGTTGACCGCACCAAGCCATCCCCGTTATCGGCAAATGGGTTTCATCCGGCACCACCCCGGTAAGGGAGGATTGATTAACGATTGGTGCGGTCACAAACAGACCGCACCCTACTGTTTTTTTGCCGAAGCCATGGATGATCGATGTAGGTTGGGTTGAGTGATTCTATGCGGGCATCCATCCGCTGGGAAATGAACGAAACCCAACAACTCAGAGTCAATTGTAGGGTGCGGTCGGACGTTGACCGCACCAAGCCATACCCGTTATCGGCGGATGGGTGTCATTCAATTGCATCCGGTGCGGAAGGATTGATCAACGGGTGGTGCGGTCATAAACAGACCGCACCCTACTGTTTTTTTTGCCGAAGCCATGGATGATCGATGTAGGTTGGGTTGAGTGATTCTATGCGGGCATCCATCCGCCGGGAAATGAACGAAACCCAACAACCCAGAGTCAAATTGCAGGGTGCGGCACAACATTCCCGATGTTGGGTTTCGGGAAGATTCGCATTTTGAGATTTCCCCCTGATCTGCGGATGTCCATTTCATTCACCCTCAACCCAACCTACATATTGATTAATCCCCGCAACGGCAATTGGGTGTCATCCCATTGCATCCGGCGCGGGAGGACTGTTCAACGGGTGGTGCGGTCACAAACAGACCGCACCCTACGAATACTACATTAACATCAATCCCCGTCACCGGAGGATGGGGGTCATCCGGTTGCATCCGGCGCCATCAAACACGTGAGAGAGAGATGACATTCATCACTTTGTGGAAACCATTTTTTAAGTATCATTAACCATAAGTTCATTGGCTCGGGGGTCTGTCACCACCAGCCAGATCATCATCATCCATAACTAAATCATTCTGGAAACGCCGGGGGGGTTTATTTTCACCGCCCAGGGCAATGACCTGTTGTTTTCTTCCGCCGCTGAAAATAAAGGGGGGGGAATCAAATTGGAGGTGCATACCACATGAACGGAAAACGATGGCAACGAACCATCCTGCTGACCATCATGGCAGCCTCCCTGGCACTGAGCAGCGCCGCCCTGCCGCCCGCCGGTGCTGCCCTGGCGCAATCCAGCCTGACTGTTGCCGTCACGCCGACTTTCGTGGATGTCATCCGCGGGGGCACGGCTTCATACCACCTGTGGGTGACCGGCGGTGAGAACGTCAACGCCATTGATCTGACCATTACCTATGACCCGGCGCTGATCTCGGAAGTCAGTTATACCTATGGTGATTATCTTGATAATATCTGGCGGGTGTATTATGTAAATGAACCGGGGTATTTTCAAATTTCCCTCGTCCAGCTGGCTACGCCCGGGGTGTGGGGCGACGGCGACCTGTTGAACCTGAATTTTATAACCCGCGCCAACGGAATCACCCCCATCACCCTTGAGGAGGTGATTTTTGCCGCCTATGGCACCGGTGATAAATCCTATCCCGACGAAATCAGCGGCGCCCTGTTGATTCACAGCAATCCGGCGCTGACCCCCAACCACGATGTCATCGGCACGGTCATCCCGCAGGGTCAAATGAACCCCGGCGGCGTCACTGTCACTCTGGACTACGGTCTGGTGCACTGGTTCGGACCCTACCCTGCCATCAGCACCGGGCAGCTTCAGAACAATCTTCTCTTCCCGCAGGTCGAGGAGGATGAATATCGGATTACCGCATCGGCGCCGGGCTGCCTGCCGCTGACCATCGAAGCAAACCGGATCGTCAGCATCCATGCTGCAAAAACCAGCCTCAACCCGTTGTACCTGCGGAGCGGCAACGCGGTCTGGGAGGATGAAAACGGCGAACCGGATCTGGTGATTGACGCCCTGGATTTGGCAGTGGTCTGTGGAATGTACGGCGCGGCAGGTGCCGGGCTGGCGGGGGATGTAAATTTTGACGGGCGGGTGAACATCATCGATGTCACCACCGTGGCGGGAAATTACGGCTTGAACCACATCACCGCCTATGCGGATTGGATCCCCTGAGGATAATGATTTGTGAATGAGGTTAATCTCTGGTATGATTGGCAGGAAGGGCTTGGACAATCAAGGAAGCGGAAAGGATTCCGGGGACTCCGGGGTATCGAAATTACATGACTGGAAAATCGCCCAATCGACGCTGCATCGTTCTGCTGGTCGCTCTGCTGATCGCTCTGCTGGCAGCGCCTGCCTGGCTCCCGCCAATCCAGGGTCAAGCGGGGGCTGTTGCTGCCGTAAAGCCCGCCTTGGCGCAGGTGGACCTGGGGAGTACGGTGGTCATTACCGTGGAGGTGCGGTGGGGTGAAAACGTGAACGCCTTCGATCTGACCCTGCTGTACAACCCCGTCATCACCTCCCTGGTGTCATACGAGCCGGGGGATTATCTCTCCAACCTGTTCCGCGTCTACAAGAATGAGCAGGATGGGCTGCTGCGCGTTGCCTACACCCAGCTTGCCACATCCCCGGTCAGCGGAGACGGCACGCTGCTACGGCTGGTCTTCCACGGGCTGGCGGAAGGGGATTGCGATCTGATCCTTGACGACCTCATCTTTGCGGATGCCAGCGGCAACAAGAGCTATCCAGCCCGGGAAAATGCCATCCTGCAGGTGGTGATGCCGGTTGAGCCCAGCGCGACCCTCACCCTCCCGCCGTCTGCAACAGTCACCTTCACCCTCCCGCCGGTTGCAACGGTCACCTTCACCCCCACCGGCACGGCAACCATTACCTCCACCCCGCCGCCGACCCGCACCAGCCTGCCCACCCGCACCATGCCCGCGGCGCACTTCACACCCAGCCCGCTGGCGCCAAAATCATCCGCCGCACCGGAAAATCAACCCGCTGCCGGAAACCAGCCATCTGAAGTGCAGCCCACCCTGCCGGTCCTGGTCACAACCACCGCGCCGGCTGCCGGGCAGGGTTCCCCCTGGGTTGAAACCCTGCTGTGGGTAATCCTGGCGGTCGGCGGGGCAGCCATCATCATCATGCTCATTATTCTTGCCACCGGAAGCCGCAAGAGAACCACCTAAAGGAAAAGATTGCCATTCATGAAACATCAAAAACCTGTCATCACGTATCTGTTGATTTCCATGCTTTTCTGCCTGAGCCTTCTGCCGGTCGGCGGAGCGCATGCCCAGGCTGCGACCGCCCGCGTGGGTGTGTTTGATCCGCTGACCATCCCGCCCGGCGCTGATTTTGAAATTCCCATCCAGGTGAAGGATGTGACCGGTTTGTATGCCATCGACCTGGAATTCCAGTTTGACCCCGCCATCCTGGAAGCCCGGGATGCCGACCCAACCCTGGAGGGTGTCCAGATGGGTTATGGTGAATTCCTGGAACCCGGTCTGCTGTTGTACAACAAGATTGACAATCAAACCGGAACCGTCCAGGTGGTCATAACCCAGATCAACCCGGCAGAACCCAAATCGGGCAGTGGAATCCTGTTTGTCCTGTATGGAAAAGCCCTGAAGACCGGCTCAACCGAACTGGTCATCACCAAGCTACAGCTTGCCAGCATGGAAGGTCTTGAAATCCCCGCTGAAAAGGTCGAGGCAGCCATCAAGGTGGAGGAAGGCGCGCCGGCAATCGAAGCCACACCCATCCCGATTGTTGATCCAACCAGCGTGATCCTCATCCCCACCGTGGCGCCCAACCCCATCTCAACACTTGCCCCCACCGCCACGCCGCTTCCCACCCTGGCTGCGGCTGCAACCCAGCCGCTCCCCACCGAACCCCAGACTGTCGAAACGGAAATCCCGCTGAAAGCCAGCGGATTTTCACTGGCACAAAACTGGTGGATTGTTGTGCTGGTCCTGGCTGTGGCAGCCGGTCTGGCAATCCATCTGTTCCGCATGAAATCTCAAAAATAACCTTATCTCAATTGGAGGCGTCGCTTGGCAGGGAAAAAACAGACTTCCCGACTACTTTTATCATTATTGTTTGCGCTGATAATTGGTTTTATTTTGCCCCAGCCAGTCAATTCACAGGCTGAAACGCCAATCCTATCCATCAATCCACCAGTCACCCGGCTTCTGGCGGGCGGCGAAGCCATCATTGCCGTCAGGGTACAGGATGTGGAGGATTTATTTGCCTTTGCAGTGAAAGTCAATTTCCCCCCGGGAATGATGGAGATATTACGTGTGGATAATGGCGATTTCCTCAAGGATGGCATGGTTATTGTCCAGGAAATCGACAACGATAGTGGAGAGCTGCGGTTTGATATGACCCAGATATATCCCGATCCACCCGTCAGCGGAAGCGGAGACTTGATTTGCTTTCGGGTCCGCGCCACCGAACAGAATGGTACAATTCCCTTATTGATTGATACGGAAGTTACACTTCTTGCCACGATCAATGGAATTCCCATCAACTATGAGACTTCCAATGGCATCATAAAATTGGAATCAGCCATCTTTCTTCCCTTATTACTTAAATAATAAAATACCAGGACATCAATCAAAGAGGGTTCAAACACATTACCCGTTTTCCGGAATCAACCGGATGTTTTTACCAAAATAACCCCATCATCACTTTTCTTTACAGCTTTTTGGGAGGTCATACATGAAAATAAAATCCTTTTTTTCTTACTTTTTGGTCAATCTGATCATCGTTACACTGACTGCATTCAGCCTGCCAGTGGACACCCACGCTCAGGGTGCCACAACGGTGTTTGTATCCCCGGCAGAGTCCACCGCCCTCACCTGTGAGGATTTCACCTTCAAAGTCAGCGTACAGGATGTGACTGAACTATATGCCTACGCGCTGCATCTTTCCTTTACCCCCGGCAGCATCCAGGTCCTGGAAGTGACCAACGGGGCTTTCATGCAGGAAGGTCTGGTGCCGCCGGCGAATGGATTTGACAACAGCACCGGTGACATATACTTTGATCTAACACAAATGAACCCGGCGGAACCGGTTACCGGCAGCGGCGATTTGATTGAGATCAAACTGCGGGCAACCACCCCGGGGGAGGTTGTTTCCTTCACCATTGATCCCGAATACTCGAAGCTTGTCCACTGGCCTTCCGCCTTGGAAATCCCCTTTGAAATTACAAATGGCACGGTGACCACAGCTGGCTGTGCTCCAATCGACGTCCGTCTTTCCAACGCTGCTGTTGAGGAAAATCAGCCTGCCGGCACCCTGGTGGGCACCCTCACCTCTGACGACCTGGACACGGCTGAAACCTTCACCTACTCGCTTGTGGAAGACGAATCCTACCCGGATAACCCGTACTTCCAGATATCCGGGGATTCACTGCTCACCCGGCTGCCACTGGATTATGAGACAAACCCTGATCCAATGATTCGGGTGCGCACCACGGATTCCACAGGTCTTTATTTTGAGAAGGTGTTTACCATCACAGTCATTGACATCAACGATGCTCCGGTGCTGGATGAGATTTCCGATCCCGAGGGGGAAGAAGAGACACTCATCACCTTTATCGCCACCGCCAGCGACCAGGACGGCGATGCGCTGACATTCAGCCTGGCAGACGGCACCGCCGGGGATGTACCCGAAGGTGCCGGGATGACGGCAGGCGGGGACTTCACCTGGACGCCCAGCGAAGCCCAGGGTTCCGGCACGTATACCTTTGATGTTTGCGTGAGCGATGGCACCGAAACCGACTGTCAGACGATCACTGCCACAATCAACGAGGTCAATATTGCCCCTGTTCTCAATGCCATCGGCGACCAGACCGTGCACGAACTGGAACAGCTGACCTTCACCGCAACCGCCACCGATGCGGATGTACCCGCCAATGAGCTTACCTTCAGCCTGGCTGGAACCGTACCCGCTGGCGCCAGCATCACCGCGGGTGGCTTGTTCACCTGGACGCCCACTGCAGAACAGGCTCCCGGCTGGTACACCTTTGATGTCTGCGTCTCCGACGGCGCGCTCAGTGATTGCGAAACAATCGACGTAACCGTCACAAGCGATGAGCCGCCGGTTGTTTATGTGGATGATGATTGGGCGGGCACTCTCCCCGGCGTGGATCCTGATGGAACAGGACCTGCGACTGCCTTTGGCTATGATGCCTTTTCCCTCATCCAGGATGGTGTGAACGGCGTTGCACCTGTCTCTTATACACATCTCCGAGCCCACGAGACCGTACTAGATCTCGTATGCCGTCTTCTGCTTGAAAAAAAAAACAACAACATAAAGAGTCCCGGCCACAACAGGCCGGGACTCCTAGCATACACGACAGCTCAACCTTTACACACACTACGTCCGCACACCACTTACTATAATAATCCTCAATACACAACCACACAGTCTAACATC
>ERZ1026814.933-NODE-933-length-13118-cov-5.438919_pt1 | contig 13118 bp, 13 predicted proteins | sample MGYA00520871_ERZ1026814 | MGnify/ENA primary metagenome ERZ1026814 (study PRJEB33270, sample SAMEA104284478) | anaerobic digester metagenome | biome: Anaerobic digester microbiome; feature: mesophilic sludge digester; material: Anaerobic digester biomass | place... | reverse complement strand
CCCCAGGTGTCCTCGGCGGGGAGCGTCAACGTTTGGGCGTCGAGTGCGTCCCAGATTCGGTCGGTGAGTTTGTCGGCCAAACGCGGGGACCGTTTCGAGATCAGCGTCCGAACGCGGGTCTTCCCGGCCGTCCGGAGGGCGGTCGGTGTTGCCCAACGACCCATCAGATCCTGCACACCTCTGTGGGTGAGTTTGGGGCCGACAACCCGCTCCAACGCTGGAGAAATCGATACGAGGGCGTCTCGGCATCGGTTGACGGTGCGGGTGGCGTCACCGGCCAGGTCGACGTCGCGGCCGTTCAACACCCGCAGACGGACCAGCAGTTCGTCGTCAATATCGAGCCAGGTGAGCCGGTCGACATGACGGCGCGCGTAGTCAGCGAGGATGAACGCATCACGAGGGTCGGTCTTCGCGGAACCCGCGTACAAGTCAGCCGCGCGTCGCATCTGCAGGCCGGTCACATACGCGACCGGGACCCGTCGGGCTGCGGCGGTCGCCAACAACAAGTGCGCCGACGACGCTGTCATATCGATCACCAAAACCGTTCGACCCGCAGCGCTGGCGGTGTCGATCGCGGCTTCGATATCAGCCTGGTCGTTGCGGACCGTCCTCGCGTACAGCTCGTTCCCGTCAGGCCCGATCGCGTGGGCGTAATGGTCTTCTTTGGCCATGTCGACCCCGACGAAAACGTCGACATCGGTGGCGGTTGGTTGGTCTCCCATCGATCGCTGCTCCCCTTGGATTGTCGGTTCTGGAAACCGCTCGACTCATGGGTGAGGTCGCCGTCAACCACCTTACGAATCAGCCCCTCAAGGCATGTTCCTGTCAGAGGTCAACCCAACCCGAACACGGCGGGTGGCAACACCCCCCAGGCCATCAAAGTGACAGGGGGCAGGAGCCCTGCCCGCCATGTCGAGCGGTCAGCCCCAAGTCTTGCTCAGGACCTACCAACAAGGTAAGGGGGCCGGCGGCATCGCTGCCGCCAACGCCCCGTCGCTCAGCTCGTCAGCCTCAGTGAGCGAAGCCCGACTTGGAGGCCTGGGGCCGTGCCCCGGCCTTGAGGTGCTCGACCACCTGCTCGATGGCCAGGCCCAGCTTGTAGGCCATGTCGCGGCTGAAGCCCTCGCGCACGACGACGCGCAGCACGGCGACGTCCTCGGCATCGGCCGGCATCGTGTACGCCGGCACCTGGAACCCGAGGGCCCGCAGCTCGTGGGAGATGTCGAACACGGTGAAGCCGAGGTCGTCATCGCAGTTGAACGAGAGCACCGGGATGGCGGTGCCGTCGGTGATCACGTTCAACCCGTCGATCGTGGCGATGTGCGCGGAGATCATCTGGGCGGTGTCGCGCAACGCCTCCATGATCCGGGTGTAGCCGGTGCGACCCAGCCTGATGAAGTTGTAGTACTGGGCCACCACCTGGTTGCCGGGGCGGGAGAAGTTGAGCGTAAACGTCGGCATGTCGCCGCCCAGGTAGTTGACGTGGAAAACGAGGTCCTCGGGCAGGTACTCCTTGGAGCGCCACACGACGAAGCCGATGCCCGGGTACGTGAGGCCGTACTTGTGGCCGCTGACGTTGATCGAGACCACCCGCGGGTTGCGGAAGTCCCACTCCAGGTCCGGCTGAAGGAAGGGCACGACGAAGCCGCCGCTGGCCCCGTCGACGTGCATGGGGACGTCCGGACCGCCGGACTTGGCCAACTCGTCGAGCATCGCCGAAATCTCGGCGACCGGCTCGAGCTCACCGGTGAACGTCGTGCCGAGAATGGCCAGCACGCCGATCGTGTTCTCATCGACCGCGTCGCGGATCTGCTCGGGGGTCACCACGTAGCGGCCCGGCTCCATCGGCAGGTACTTGGCCTCGACATCGAAGTACTTACAGAACTTCTCCCACACCACCTGCACGTTGGTGCCCAGAATGAAGTTGGGCTTGGAGGCATCCTTGCCCTCGGCCTCGCGCTTGGCGCGCCAGCGCCACTTCATCGCCAGTCCAGCCAGCATGACCGCCTCGGAGGAGCCGATCGTCGACACGCCGGTGGCGGACGTCGCATCGGTCTCGGACAGGTCCTCGGCGTGGAACAGGTCCGCCACCATGTTGACGCAGCGGGTCTCGATCTCGGCGGTCGAGGGGTACTCATCCTTGTCGATCATGTTCTTGTCGAACGTCTCGGACATCAGGCGCTCGGCCTCGTCGTCCATCCACGTCGTCACGAACGTCGCCAGGTTCAGCCGCGAGTTGCCATCGAGCATCAGCTCGTCGTGGATGAAGCGGTACGCGACCTCGGGGTTGTTCTCGTCCTTGGGCATGCGCAGGCTGGGGATGGCCTGCACGCTCAAGCGTTCGGTGAACGCCGGTTGTACGAGACCCGGATCGGCTGCTGGTTCACGGCTCTTCACTGTTGCTTCTCCCTTGATAATGAGTTGTTGATGACCTTAGGTCCGGAGCCGGGCTCCTAGACGACCACCATCGAATACAGGCGGTCCATCGTGTACACCCGGTTTCGCCAGGCGGACAGGGTGGAGGCGGCCAGGCTGACGAGCAGGATGCCCACCAGCACGTCGATCGCCACCCACAGCCGCGAGTCGACCGAGACGGCCACGCTGAGCTGGCGGTACCCGTTGACCGTGTAGGTCATCGGATCGAAGATGTGCAGGGCCTGGATCGGCCCGGCGGTGGTCTGCACCGGATAGATGCCGCCGGAGGAGACCAGCTGCAGCATCAGGAACGCCAGCGTGACGACCCGGCCGACCGTCTCACCGAAGATGGCGTTGATCGCCTGGATCATGGCGATGAACGTGGCGGAGACGAGCACGGCGAAGAGCCACATGCCCACCGGGTGCGTCGGTCTGAGCCCGATGACGAGGACGACCCCATACAGGATCGAGGCCTGGATGAAACCGATCACCAAGGCGGGCCAGTACGACGTGAACACCGCACGCGCCAGCCCGACCCCCGCCTCGACCGGGCGTGAGCGAAGCGGGGTGAGGATCATCCAGACGATGATACCGCGACGAACGGCGACAGCGACATGAAGAACGGCGCGAAGCCGGTCCCGAAGGTGTCCGCCTCGTTGAGCGTCTTCTCCTTCAACAGCACCGGCGTGGTCAGCGCCGATGCCACCGAGTCGCGCTGGGCCTCGGTCCGGTTGGGCACCTTGCCCAGGACGGTGGAGAAGCCCTTGTCCAGCTTCTCTGCGCCAGCCGACAGGTCCTCGATGATCGCCGCAAACTCGGCCGCGCCGTCGACCAGCTCGTCGCTTCCGCCGGCGAGCTGGTCGACGCCCTCGTCCAAGGTGGCGATGTCCTTGCGGAGTGCGTCCGCCTGAGCACGCACCTCACCGATCGCAGCGATCGCATCGGCATCACCCTGATCGACCAGGCCGGACAGCGTTGCATTGACCTCGTTCAGCCGCCCCGAGGCCGCCTGAAGCTGTGTGGCCACCTCCTGGGCCGGTGGCAGGTCGACCGCCTGCAGCTTGGCCACTGCGTCGTTGAGCTCTGCGGTGACTTCGGCGATCTTCGCTTGGTGAGGTTGTCCCCCCGTGAGGGACGCAACCGCTGCGCTGAAGTCCTCGGGGATCACGATGACGAAGTAGTACTTGCCGCTTTCGAGGTCGGCCATCGCCGCCTTCTCGGTCTTCACCTTCGTCCACCCCACCGAACGGGTTCCAGAAGGTCCACAGGTAGAGGGCGTCGTACAGCAGCGGCATCTGGATGACGGTGACGATGGCCAGGCGGGGAAGGGAGAAGTGGAAGTAGCGGCGGGCGTCGCTTCCGAGGGAGAGACCGGCGATCATTGGCTGGCCTCCTGGCCACTGGTGCTGTAGGTGGGAACGGCCGACATGTCGCTCAAGTCGACCACTTTGATGTTCCAATCGGCCGGGGGGCGGTTGGAACAGCCGACGATGATCGACTGCCCCTTGCCCAACTCCACCAGGCGGGCAGCACCTGGGACTGGTCGTCATCGCTGGTCACATCGTCGAGTCGGCCGACGACGAGGAGGGGCGGGCGCCCGATGTTGGCGAGGGAGATCTTCAACAGCAGCTGTTGAATCACCGGCAGGTTCTCGACGAAGTCGCCCAGCCGGGGCACGGGCACGTCGCCGAACGTGCCGGAGCACAGCGCCCTCAGGGCGGCGTCGTCAGCCTTGGGAACCCACTTGAAGAACGGCGAGTTCCAACGCAGGTACTCGGTGACGATGCTGCGCACCATCACCGCCGGGTCGATGCCGTCGATCTCGTCGAGGCAACACACCGCCGAGTCCTTGAACGTGGCGCGTGGGTCGTTGGTGTGACCCATGATCATCAAGGTTCCTGCTGACAGGTGCCTGCGTCCGCTGAGGGCCAGCAGCAAGGCCGTGCGCGGCACGCTGGCCGGCGCCAGCAGCCTCGTCACGCCGCCGCTTTCCAAGTCGAGGTCGAGGGGACCAAACATGTGGCCCCGTTCCTCGGTCAGCGCGATCTGTGCCGCGGTGACCAGGGGCCCGGCCCCCGCTGCGGGGCCCGCGTCCTCCGCCGCGTCGTCATCGTCCACTGCACGGTCCTTCTTGGGGTTCTCTGAATCGTTCATGCGGTGCGCGCAGCGCTTCAGATGCCCATGCCGGCGAGCAGCGCCTTGGTACCGTCGCCGCCCAGAGCGTCCAGCTGGCTGGTCAGCATCGCCCGGGGCTCATTGGCCTCCTCGATCGCCGACAGGTCAAACGACGTCCAGCTGAAGGCGTCGTAAGAGCGGAAGAAGAACTGCCCACGGCTCAGGTCGGCCATGTTGGTCCACACGGTGTACTCGGTGGGGGGACCGGCGTTACCGCTGTCGATGCCTTGAGACTTCATGCCTTCGCCGCCACCGGTCGCCGGGCTGGTCGAGAGGGCGCGGGGCCGGTCGAAGTTGTTCATGATGCGCGACAGGTTGTGCATCGCCTTGTCGGGGCCGGCGACCTTCTCGGTGAAGTTGGAGTAGAAGACCGCGCGGATGAAGCGCCCAACCGAGGTGCTCGACCCGGGCAGGGCGGCGGTGGCGATGCCGGAGTCCGGCTGCTTGACGTCGAACGGGCCGGACGCTGCCGAGCTCTGGTCGACGTTGGTGAGGTGCGTCCAGTTGCCCAGGTTGGTCAGGTGCCACGGGAAGGTGGGCCCGTTGGTCATCACGCCGAGCGGGTTGTCGTAAATCTCCTGTTCACCGTCGAGCCACTCGATGACGATCGACGCGCCGGACTCGAAGCCGCTGCATTACACCACTTGTCGGTTCATTTCACGGTGAGGTGCAAGCCGGCACTCAGGTACGGACCTCGAAGAAATCCCAGATGACCCTGGTGGCGTCGATCTGAGTCGAAACGGGCCCGAGCAGCCCCTCATACGCGCCCATGCCGACGCTGCCGGGCCAGCTGTGCTCGCCGCCGTCGATCACGTACAGCTCGACGTCCATGTCGTCCCTGCAGCCCGGCCAGACCTGCAGGCTGACACCCGGCCCCACCTCCTCGGCGGTCGACTCCTCGATCGGCTCGGCGTCGCACCCCGCTCGCTTCGCCCACGCGGCCGACGAGGCGAGTGCACCAGGGCGTTCGAGCATGAACGTCAGCCCGGCGGTGGTCTCGGGGCTCAGGCCCAGGTTGGCCGGGCCCTCCCCGATGCCGCCATCGAAGGGGATGAACCGGTCGCCGGTGCCGTGAAAGGACAGCACCGGCTTGGCGACGTCCGGCGCGCATCCCTTCGGGTCGTACAGCCCGGAGACCGTCGCCAACACGGCGATGCGGTCGGACAACCCGCAGGTGACAATCGACGCGAACACCCCGCCCACGGCGAAGCCGGTTGCCAGCACCCGCTCGGGATCGATGCACGTGGTGGCCTCCACGTCATCGAGCACGTCCGCGACAAAGGCCACGTCGTCGGTCCAGCCGTCGGTGTCGACGTAGTTCCAGGTGAGCAACGCTCCGGCACCGTTGACCGGCTCGGGAGTGACGACGACGGCGCCCACTTCGTCAGCGAGCACCGACCCGTCGGCATCGGCCTTGGTGAACCCGCTGAACTCGGTTTCCATCTCGGCCGGGGAGTAGGCCGGGAAGTCGAGCACCAACGGCGCCGCATCCCCGGCCCCCCCACCATCTCCGTCTACATCGCCAGGTCCACCACGGGGGATGTAGCGGAGGTAGGAGCGCTCCCGGCCGCCGCTGGTGATCGTTACCATCGACTCGCCCGGTTCGGGTCGCTTGGCCTCGCACCCGCCGGACGCCGCACCCGTCGTCGCTGCGCTGGTCGAAGTGGCACTCGCTGCGCTGCTCGTTGACGGAACGGAAGCTGGATTGGATGCTGCGCCGTCGCCGCCACCACAGCCCGCAAGAGTCAGCGCAATGGCGGCCATTCCGGTAACGATTCGGCCGCCGGCGAGGAGAGTCATGAGAGACGACCGTACTCCCAGGTCAGAAGCTTCTCAGAGGCGCCCAGGGCGTCGAAGGTGCTGGTCGGCCCCACCCGCCCCGCTCATTCATTCTGAGAAACCTGTTCGATGACGGAACAGGCACTGCTCAGAGAGAACAGCGCCTTCGAAATGAGAACGGGTCGTGAAACCCCATGGCTCCCCTCCTCCGCGCCGACCCGCTCCACCACACTGATACGTGGGAAACGAGCGCAAGGACACACGCGGGACCGACGCCGAGGGGCGCTTACCGGTGGACGCGCTCGGGCGAGGAGCTCGGCGCCACCCTTGACGTGGGACGCTGGGCGATCAGGTGGCTGAGCCGAACAGCCACCCCTGACCCCCACGCTTGACCGCCACCGCCGCAACAACCACAGCATGCATCGCCCGACAGGCTCGACCCACCGCACTCCCAGACGCAGCCGACGCTAGCTCCGAGCGGCGACCAGCTCGACGCCATACCGGCTGAGTACCCGGTCGGCGGTGACCAATGCCGGCACGTCCAACTGCGCCTGAGCGACGAGCATGCGAGCGAACGGATCACGATGGTGCATCGACAGTTGTCCGAGCGCAACCTTGATTCCCAGTTCCCACGGCGTGACCGCAGAGAAGAACACCTCGGAGGCCTGCTCCAGCTTGGAACGACACTCAGGCCCCATCTCGTTGTTCCTCTCGAGCCGCCACAGGGCGACGTGGCTGTCGACCAGCAGCCTCACAGCAACGGAGACTCGGCGGACTCGTCGAAGCGTGCGACTACCTGCTTCGGCCTAGCCCAGACCTTTCAGTTGTTGGGTGGGGTGGGTGCTGACCGCTGGTGAGGGCTCGACGGCGCCCATCCTGGCTAGTTGAACGTCGGTCAGCGGGTGGTGGGGCGCGTCGGGGCAGGGCTCGTGGGGTGGTGGGTGTTGTGTGCCGGCGGGGACGGTGTGGGGGGTGCTGAGGGCGGCAGGGCTCAGCGGCCTGTTCAGGTGAGGGTCCGGATCTTGTGGGCCCGGTCGAACGCGTCGATGAGCTGGTCGGTCCATCGCCAGCTGTCGGAGAGGTTGACGGTGTTCTGGCGGCTGTTCCGGCTGATGACCCCGGCGGTGTGGAACAGGCAGTAGCGGAGCCGTTTCGGCTGGGCGCCGGCGAGTTCACCGTCGAGACACAGCAGTTGGGTCCAGGCGATGATGTCCTGGGCGCACAACATGACGGTCACCCACGCCTGGTTGATCGCGAACGACGCCGACGGGAGGTTCGCCAGGCCGGTGTCCTTCGCGTCCGCGATGGTCTGTTCGACACGGCCACGGCCACGGTAAAGCGCTTCGAGGTAGGAGATGTCGGTGTCGGCCAGGTCGGTGACACACACCTGGAACCGGTGGCCTTCCTCGTCGGTGAACGTGAGCTGGGCGCCGGGGTGACACGGTTCGCGTCGGGCGATCATCCGGGTCCCGTCGGGCCAGGCCGACAGGTCGACCTTGTCGGTCACCTCACAGACCACCGCGTGGTCGCGTTCGGTGGTGCCGTCGGAGGTGACCGCCTGGATCCAATCGTCCTCCGGGATCGAAACGAGGACTTTGGCGATACCGATGTTGAGTTCGTGGCCGACCACGAAGCGGACATCACGCTGTCTGCACGTCTTGAGGAACTCGTGGGTGCACCCGGCCGAATCGGCCCGCATGATCACCTCGGTCTCGGTCGGGTCGACCGGCAACTGGAACAACGCGTCATCGAGAACGGTCACATGATCGGCTGCGGTGTTCGACCCGGCGTTCCCAGGACGCAGCATCCCGGCCAACGCCTCGCCGGTCGCATCGAGGTAGGCCATCAGCGGATGGAACCCGAACCCACGCTTGTAAGTCGGTTTGGCGTCTTCCTTCTCCGAGTGCGCACCGACGAGGGTGGCGTCGATGTCGATCACATAGAACCCCGGGTCCGCGCCGGCAGCCCATGCCCTCGCTCGTGCTGTGGCGCGGGCTTCGTTGATCCGATCGATCACCGATCCGTCCACGGCCTCCAAGGTCCGCCATGCGGTCGGGGTCGATGCGACCTCACCGAAGAGGCGGGGCTGGTCCCGCAACGTGCACAGGTCGGAGATCGACTTGCCGTCGTCGGCCAGCATGACTGCCAGATCGGTGAGGACCTTGCCCCGGTCATGGCCGCCCTTGCGTCGGCGGGTCACCGCCATGGCGTCGGAGAGCGCATCGGTCAGTCCGACCCCCTCGGCCACATCGGCCAGCAGCCTGGCCCCGGCGTGGTTGACGACCCCCTTGCCAGTGGGGGCGTATTTCAGGTTCGGACGGGCGCAGCTACGCTTCACCATGGACATGCCTTTCTGTGCCTGGACACTGGATGGACTTCAACACCCAGTATTCCAGACCAGGAAGGCATTTCCGCGGAAAACGGGCCCCTCACACCCCCGAACTACTGAAAAGTCTGGGCTAATGTCCGATGAGGAAGTCGACGGACTCGGACGGAGTGGCGTCGGGGTCGGTGTAGTCGACGAACGTCGTTGCGAACATGACGATGCCGTAGAAGAAGGTTCCGGCGGCGAGCAGCGCTGCTGCGCCACCGATGCGGGTGAGTCGGCCAGGTTCGGTGCTGCTCGGAGCGGCTGACCCCTGGCGTGTTGAGCCCAATCGGATCTAAGTTACAGTTATCAAGTAACCGATACTTAGAGGTGTCATGGCTTCACACTTGCGGAAGCGCTGGGACGCGAACTTCCAGGGGATGAGTCGGCGAGATCGACGCGGTTGTGACTACGACGCGTACCTCGCCGACCCACTTGCCGACTGGGACCTGTCGATCCCCGCCGACGTCGCCGCCGACGTCGCCGACGCCGAAGCTGCGGTTCGCGCGCTCAACGACGCGGGCACGACGCATGTGAGCCTCGAGGGCCTGGCCCGCTTCTTGCTGCGCGCCGAGTCGGTCGGATCGTCAAAGATCGAAGGCCTTGAGGCTGCGGCTCGTCGCCTCGCCCGAGCCGAGGCTGCGATCGTGCTCGGAGGCGAAGCGAATGATCGAGTCGCGGCCGAGGTGATCGGCAACATCGCCGCAATGGAATCTGCAGTCGAGCTCGCCACGAGCGCCGACCCGTTCGAGCTCGACGACCTGCTCTCCGTGCACCGCACCCTGATGGACAACTCACCGTCGCCCGAGCTCGGCGGGGTCGTTCGGGAGGAGCAGAACTGGATCGGAGGGAACTCGTTCAACCCGTGCAGCGCGGCGTTCGTCCCACCGCCCCACGAGTACCTCCCGGATCTGTTGGCCGACCTGCTCGGCTACGTCAACGGCGACGAGCACTCCCCCCTCGTCCAGGCCGCCATCGCCCACGCCCAGTTCGAGACGCTCCACCCCTTCGTCGACGGGAACGGTCGTACCGGCCGGGCGTTGATCCACGTCGTGCTACGACGCCGGGGCCTCGCCCCAACCTTCGTGCCACCGATCAGCCTCGTGTTGGCTACTTGGTCCGACGACTACGTCAACGGACTGATGACGTACCGCCACCTCAGCGAACCCGAGAGCACTCAGCGATCCGCTACCGCTGTCGAATGGCTGCGCATGTTCGCCACCGCCACGAGCCGGGCATGCCAAGACGCCGGAACATACAGCGATGACATCGGTGAGCTCACCGCGATCTGGCGTTCAAAGCTCGGCCGCGTCCGCGCCAACTCGAGCGCCGACTTGTTGCTGCGCGTCCTACCGGGCGCACCGATCGTCACCGTGGGTTCAGCCAGCAAGCTGATCGGCCGATCCAAAGCGCGCACGACCGACGCAGTCAACGCGCTCGCCAGAGCAGGCATCTTGCAACAGCGCAACGTTGGCCGACATCGCTACCGCGTCTTCGAGGCAACTGAAGTGCTCGATTTGTTCACCGGTCTCGAGCGGGTGCTCGCGAGCCAAACCGGCGACACCACGAGTGGCCCACCCATCCGTCGAGTGCCGCAGCACCCGGGAAGCGCTGAGCCCACCGGCCAGACGAGAAGCCATCCGCCCATTCCATCTTCGGCTTCGGCTTCGGCTTCGGCATCCTCAAGACCCGACGACAGCCCCCCCGCCAACGCCACCATCCGGAGCCTTCGCCGATGAATCATGACGACAAGGTCGGCCACGCCGGCTGGCTGGACGACCTTGACGAACTGGACCGCCACGAGCTGATCGAGCAGATCACGGTCGATGCCTATGGCGACGAGGCCTACTGGTCGTTCCACCAGGTGATCGGGGAACACGTCCAGTTCCCCGTCAGGGCTTCGATCGCCGGTGCCGACGTCACCGTGACCGAGATCGACTTCGACGGCGACGAACGCCGCGGCCTCACCGCGACGGCCCACCGCGACGACCACACCTGGAGCGTTTCGCTCCTCGACGTCGAATTCGATGCCGGTCAGCCGCGGATCGCCCGCCTCGCCGACGCCTACCGCCGCTGGCTCGGCATCGACAAGTAGTGCAGCGGCGGGCCGATCCCGTGACATGGTCCAGCATCGACCGTTGTCGCGCCGGACCACAACCCACACAAAGGCCCGGAACCCACGAGGATTCCGCGCCTTGCCGATTTCCTTGGGGGAAGGGGCAGGATTTGAACCCGTGACCTTCGGGTGATGAGCCCGACGAGCCTCCAGAGTCGCCCGGTCGAGCCACTGCTACCCGACCGCTGAATCAGCCGACAGTACTTCGACTTCGACATCGTCGATGGCAGGCCACTTTGCATCACAGGTGACCACGGGCAGGTTGCGTTCTGCACCGAAAGCCACCACGACCGCATCGACCATAGGGAAGTTCTTGTTGCCGTGGTCGGCGCGGAGTTGGCGTGCCCGATCGGCTACGGCATTGTCGAGTGGCTCGGTGGTGAACCCGAGGCGGCGTAGCTCAGCATCGGCGTCGTCGAGCTGCCCCGACCGCGTGGGGTGGATCAGAGCCTCCGCTCGTGTGATTCCCTGGATCAGTGGCTGGCCATCGCGCAAGCACCTCTCAAGCGCCGCTTCATGAAAGAGATGATTGGGATTGAGCACGGCGATCACCACGTTCGCGTCGACGACGATGGTCATCGTTCGCTGGCCTGCGCCCGCTCCTCTTGGAGGGATTGGGGAGGCCAGTCGATCTCAAGTCGCCTGATCCGATCACTGGCCGCCTTCACCCGCACCGCAAGGGCTTCGTCCTCGCGTTCGGCTGCGACCCGCTCGATTGCCTGCTGGGTCAGCTGAGACAGGTTGAGCTCAAAGTGACGACTGAGTTCATCCAGCTCCTCAGGCAAATACACGGTCCGATTCGGCATACGCATAGTGTAGCCGTACCTCTACGTATGTCAACGCCAAGCTCACGTACTGATCGATCTCACGCCGACAGTCGAGAACGTTAGTGGCGGGGGCAGGATTTGAACCTGCGACCTTCGGGTTATGAGCCCGACGGGCTTCCAAGAGATGGCCCCGGGACAGGACTGGCGCCACTTGCTCTCTGGGTAAACCTGGCCGAACGGGCTCGACATTGGCAGTGTCCAGCGGCGCCGTCCACGTGGTGCGAATCAAGCGAACCCGTTACTCGGCTGCGCAGGGTTCCTCTTCTTCTCCGGCGCGCTCGATCCGGATGAGCATGGAAGCAGATGGCGTCACCGAACCTGTTGCGTAGGTGCTGAGCCGGGAAGCGCTTGTGCCCACCTCGTTGGCGAACTGGGCGCTGGTGAGCCCGGAACGGGCAATGGCATCGCGAACCCGCTCTGCAACCTCGCCCTTCTCGGCGGCTTCGGCGACCTCCCGGGCTCGATCGATCGCAAGTTGAAAGAGCACCGTTGAACCGTCGCGGTCGCTGACCTCCAGGTAACGCTCAATGCTGCGAGCGACCTGCCCCCAAGGCGCACGACGGATCTCCGCAAAAATTGGCTGCCAATCTGGGACCAGGCCACGGTCGATAGCCGTCACCAGTGCCTCGAAGGGCCACGTTGTGACCTGATCGGTTGGCTCTGCTTCGACGTTTCGAAATTGCAACACCTCAGGTTGCTCCGCTGATCTCGAGGGCAAGGGGCATCCCACCCAGCAGCTGGCAAATGGTTTTCGCCGCTACATGGTCGCGATGATCCTTGCCAAGACCTTCTGGCCGCTCGGCGCGATGCAGCAGCAACTGCAGTGCCGATTCCTCCTCCAGTGGAGCTACTTCCAAAGCTCGAAACGGACCAAGATCACGTTGCCAGGTGGTGAACAGCATACGACAGGGTAGCCCGGCAAAGACGCCATAACCGTCCATTGGCGTCTTCAGCACAGTAGGGTTGGTGAGATTGTCGAGGATCACCAGGGCGTCGGGGTGCTGCCGCAGATAATCCCAGGTCAGGCGGACAAGCGCACTGCGTGGTTCGTCGTGGCTCTCGTGCAGCAGAGCGCGTCCTACCGCTGCCAGTCCATCCTCAAGGGGTCTGGCACCGTCCAGCCACAGTACGCCTCCCTCGTACACGTCCACGTACCGATAGGCGTACTCCACGGCGATCTGCGTCTTGCCAATGCCCGCCAGGCCGGTCAGGCCAACAGGCGACACCAGAGCCCTCGACCGCACCCGAAAAGCGGGTCCAAGGGTCGCGTCGGCGTCGGCCGAGGACTCCGCAGCATCGGGGTTGAGGGCAGCGTGAAGGTTTGCCAGCATCTCCTCTCGCCCCGCAAAGCCTGGATTGCGAGGGAAGGGCACGTTCCACGGCCGTCCCGGCACAATTTCGGGAGGGCGCCTGAAAAACTGCCAGACCAGTCTGGGAT
>ERZ1026814.932-NODE-932-length-13123-cov-2.676285_pt1 | contig 13123 bp, 15 predicted proteins | sample MGYA00520871_ERZ1026814 | MGnify/ENA primary metagenome ERZ1026814 (study PRJEB33270, sample SAMEA104284478) | anaerobic digester metagenome | biome: Anaerobic digester microbiome; feature: mesophilic sludge digester; material: Anaerobic digester biomass | place... | reverse complement strand
CTGCAGCATCACCCCCATGCGTTCGCTGAGCAGCCGCTGCTGGGTCGCCGGGTCGAGGCCCAGCACTCGCACGGTGCCGGCGGTTGCGCGCCGGTATCCCTCGCACACTTCGATCGTGCTGGTCTTGCCCGCGCCGTTGGGCCCCAGCACTGCAGTGATCTGGCCGGCCGCGGCGCTGAACGACACATCGTGCACTGCCACCAGCTGGCCGTAGCGCACGGTCAGACCCGACACCTCGACAGCTGCCACGGCCGTGAATCTACCTCCGCGGCGTGGGAAAGCCCTTGGGGCCCGCCGAAGGCGTGGCAGTAGCCTGGCGGTGTGATCGACGTCCGACTTCTGCGTACCGACCCCGATGGCGTTCGCGCGGCGTTGGCCCGCCGTGGCAATGCCGATGTGCTCGCTCAGCTGGCGCGAGCCATCGAGATCGAAGTCGAGGTGCGCGACCTCCAATCCCGCCGTGATGGGTTGCGCGCCGAGGTCAACGAGCTGTCGAAGCTGGTGGGTGCCAAGCGGCGCGAGGGCGATGCCGCCGGCGCCGAGGTGCTGCAAGCGCAGAGCCGTGCCCTCGGCGAGCAGGAGAAGGCAGCGGCCGACCTGCTGGAGGGCATCCAGGCGGAGCTGCGCGATCTGCTGCTGCGCATCCCCAACCTGCCGCATCCCGACGCTCCCGACGGCGCCGACGAGCGCGAGAACCCCATCATCAAGGGCCCGTTCCTCCCTGACAGCTTCCCCGACCACCAGCGGGTGCCGCACTGGGAGACCGGGGTCGCGCTGGGCATCCTCGACAACGAGCGGGCCACCAAGATCAGCGGCGCGATGTTCACCATGCAGCGCGGCGCCGGCGCCACCCTGGCCCGCGCGCTGTGCCAGTACGCGCTCGACATGAACGCCGACGCGTTCGAGGAGGTGCGGCCACCGTCGTTGGTCACCACCGCCACGCTCACCGCTACCGGCCAGCTGCCGAAGTTCGCCGACGATGCGTACGCCATCGAGCGCGACGACCTGTGGTGCATCCCCACTGCCGAAGTGCCGCTCACGTCGGTCTACTCGGGCGAGATCCTCGAGGAAGCACAGCTGCCCATCCGGCTGATGGCGTACACGCCCTGCTATCGCCGTGAGGCCGGCTCGGCGGGCCGCGACACGCGCGGCATGCTGCGCGCTCACGAGTTCGACAAGGTCGAGATCCTGTCGGTGGCCACCCCCGCGCAGGGCCCGGCCATGCTCATCGAGCTGCGCGACCGTGCCGAGGCGTTGATCAAGGGTCTCGGGTTGCCGTACCGGATCATCGAGATCTGCACCGGCGACATGGGCCAGAGCCACCATCGCAGCTTCGACATCGAGGTGTACGCGCCGGGGTGCGACGACTGGCTGGAGGTCAGCTCGGTCAGCTGGTTCAGCGACTACCAGGCGCGGCGCGGCGACATCCGCTTCCGCACGCCCGGCGAGAAGGGCACCACCGTGGCCAACACCCTCAACGGCTCGGCGCTCGCCGTGCCTCGCGTGTGGGCAGCCATCGTGGAGAACTACCGCCAGGCCGACGGCACGGTGGCCGTGCCACAGGTGCTGCAGCAGTACATGCGCGGCACGACGGTGATCGGCCCGCGATGACCACCGAGCCGTCGGCCGGCCCGCTCGCCGACCTGGCGCGTCACCGCTTCGACTACGAGACGGCTGGGCTCGACGTGGCCGATGTCGACGCCGACCCGATGGTGCAGTGGCAGCGTTGGTACCGCGAGGCGGGCGAGGCCGGGTGCACGGAACCCAACGCATTCGTGCTCGGCTCCGTCGACGAGGAGGGTTGGCCGCAGTCGCGCTACATCCTGTTGCGCGGCGCCGACCAGCGCGGCTTCACGTTCTTCACCAACTACGACTCGGCGAAGAGCCGGCAGATGGCCGCCACCGGCCGTGCCTCGATGCTGTTCACCTGGTTGCAGTTGCACCGTCAGGTGCGTGTGCTGGGCGAGGTCGTGCGCGTGCCCGACGCAGAGAGCGACGAGTACTTCGCCTCGCGCCCGCAGGGGTCGCAGGTGGGTGCTTGGTCGTCGCCGCAGTCGCAACCGATCCCAGATCGTGCATGGCTCGAGCAGCGAGTGCAGCAGATGGCGGGCACGTTCGGTGATGCGCCCGTGCCGCGGCCCGCGTTCTGGGGTGGGTGGCTGCTACGGCCGCAACGCTTCGAGTTCTGGCAGGGTCGGCCCAGCCGGTTGCACGACCGCCTGCGGTACACGGCTGAGCCCACCGACGGTGCGGCCACCAACTGGCAGATCGAACGCCTCGCACCCTGAGCCACGGGCACGGGTAGCCGGGCTCAGGTCGCGGCGCTACTCCAACTGGTGGCGGCGGCAACCAGGCCGTCGATCAACGACTCGGTGTGCGGTACCAGGCCGGGGCCGGGCCAGTCCTTCCAGATCGGGCTGCTGCCGCGCACGCGGGGCGGCAGCTCGATCTGCACGCCCTGCTGGCGAGGCAGGTTCACCGGGTTGTCGGCGTGCAGGCCGCGCAGCTCCCTGGGCATTGCCTCCAGGTCTGTCTCCACCGTGTAGTCGGGGAGGTGCGTGCGCAGGTGGCCGGCGATGTGATCGGCGAACGGCCGGTGCTGGCCGCCGAGCAGCAGCGAGGTCCAGAAGCCGTGGCGGCCGTAGCCGTGGATGGTGATGACGATGTCGACGTGTTCGAGGAAGCCGGCCAAGGTCGCCGAGTCGGTGGGCGAGACACGATGTGAGGGGATGTGCCAGTTGAAGTCGGGCGGCTGCAGCACGCCGTAGTAGCTGGCGCCGCTGCGCTCGGCCGCTTGCTCGGCGACGATGTCGGTGAGCGCTTCCAATGAACCGCCGTGGTACGCCATGAAGCCCAGCGGACCGCGCAGGTGGCACACCTCGCGCACACCCGGTGTGGCCAGCAGTTCGCGAAACGGTGTGCCGGTCATTCGGGCTGTGGCCGGCGAGCGCGTTCCCGAACCACCGAGTACCCGATGGCTGCGGCCACGATGCCGCCCAGCACCCAGGCCGTCGCCTGCCAGTTGTTGTGCAGGAAGCTCGACACATCGCGCTGCAATCCGTCGATCGCGTCGGTGATGGGGTCGCTGTCTTCGCGCACGTCGACCAGCCAGAAGTACCACAGCAGGTACATGCCCGACAGCAACACGAAGGCGCCCGACACCATCTCCACGTACTGCATCTTCGCCCGCAGCCAGCGCACGAAACCCATGTTGGCCGTCGCCAACGCGAGCGTGAGCGACACCACGACCAACGCCATGCCGATGGAGTAGGCGACGACGTTGGCCACGCCCGACCAGTAGCCGGCGCGCTTGCTGGCCTTGAACAGCGTGGAGATGAACAGTGGCAGCGTGCACCCGAGCGAGGCGGTGGCGTAGGCGATGCCGTAGACGAACATCGACCAGATCGTGCGGTCGCGCTTGTCGGTCTGCAGGCTGGGCGTGACGAACGGCAGCTTGTAGCCGAACAGCATCGCGATGCCGAGCACGACGAACACCAGGCCGATGACGGCGGTGGCGTACTTCGCGTTCTCGAGCAGGGATGTGGTCCAGTACTGGGTGATCGCGCCGATGGCGAAGAAGACCACGATGAAGCCCGACGAGACCGCACCGCCCACCAGCAGTGCACGCCGGATGGGTGCCCGCTGCGATTCCTGGTCGGTGGCACTGACCCCGAGGAAGTACATGAGATAGGTGGGCAGCAGCACGAATCCACACGGGTTGATGGAGGCGATCATCCCGGTGATGAAGCTGAGCGACAGGTTCACAGCAGGTCGCTCTCGATGTGCTCGGTGATCGCAGCCTCGTCGAGCAGGCCGGTCTGGCGCACGATGATGCCGTCGGAGTTGACGAACAAGGTCACGGGGAAGGCGGCGATGCCGACGTCGTTGGTGAACGCCCCGTCGGTGTCGTAGAACAGCTCGTACTGCACACCCTTGTCGCGGGCGAACGCTTCCTCGCGGTCGCTGGGCGCGAGGTAGTCGATGCCGATGAAGCGAACACGGTCGCCGAAGGTGAGGTGGGCGGCGGCGAAGTCGGGCAGCTCCTGCTTGCACGGGCCGCAGGTGGAACCCCACACGTTGATGACCATCGGCTGGCCGACGAGCGACAGCAGCGGCACATCGGTGCCGTCGAGCGTCTGCACGGCAACGTCGGGCAATGGGTTGCCCTTGACCACCGCGTTGGTCTCGATGCTGGGTGGCTGCAGCGGGCCATCGGTGCCGTCGATGATGACGGTGTCGCCGTTGTCGTTGCCGTTGCCGGAGGTGTTGCCAGTGCGAGCGATCGCCCAGCCGATGGCCACCGACGCCAGAGCCGCCACGACGAGCGAGATCACCAGCAGTCGCGGACGCACCTTCACGTGGCCACGTTACCGGTGCTGCTCGGCCGGTGCCCAGCAGCAGTGGGATGGCGCCGGGCACATCGGGGAAGTGCCGCGAACAGCCCCCCGCCGTCGCTGCCCTCGGGGGGAAGGGCGGCGAGCAGCGGCAGGGGGCCGGCGGGCAGCAAGCCGACGGGTCGCCGAAGCGTTGCCGTCGACCGGCGATCTTGGGCCGGAGCAACCGTGCCGGACGGGTTCGCATTCCCGAGAACGAGAACCCGTCCGGCGTCACCCGGGGTCGGTCAGGACCTGATGATCATGCGACTCGGTCCGGACGTACTCGCAACAGGTGCGGTGGAATCAGGACCTCGTCGATGATGACTGCCGGACGCGGGTGTTTGGGTGGCCGGCCACGTGGACGCTTGTTGGCGACGATGCGGCCGTTCTCGACCAGCTCGCCACCCCACACACCCCACGGCTCGGCTCGGTCGAGCGCACCGGCCAGGCAATCCTCGGCAAGTGTGCACTTGCTGCAGATGGCCTTGGCGCGGGCGGTGTCGAGCGGGATGTCCGAGAAGAACAGGTGGGTGAGGGTGCCGTTGCCGTCGGCGCAGCGCGGCTTGGCCACGCGCACGGCGATCGGCTCGACGAGCTCGTCGAACGTGGTCTGGATGTCGGTGTCGTCCAGTGTGTCGTTCAGTGTTGCGGTGTTGTTCAAGGTGTACATATCGGGGTGTTCCTCTCGGACGGAAGAAGGTGGAAAAACCAGAAAGGCCGCCAGGATCTTGCGATCCCGACGGCCTCGGTGTGGAGCTTGCGACGTGCGTTACGTCGTGAGCATCCCGAGGCGTCGGGCAGTGCGCTTGGTTGCGGTTGCATTGATGGACGTGACGTTCATCGGGTTGGCTGCGGACCGCATGCGCCACTGGTAGCCGTGACCAAATACGCCACACGAACGCGCAGCGCCGGCAACGGGTGCCAGTTCAAGTGCGAGGTCCGTGCGCTTCATGGTTCTTCGTGTACCTTCCGTGGTCGTGGTGATGAGCTGCCGTTCGCGGCACATCAGCGACTAGGCAATCACGTCAGCGCACGATCGTCAACTGATTTATTGTCACTGCAATGTTCCCCTTCGTGCCGGCGCCCTCCGTGGGCCGCATTCATGAGGGTGCGGCGGCGGTGCGCCTGGGCGACTCGTCGCCGGGTGGGCGGGCTCGGCTCGATGCGATGGCCCGCCACCTGCAAGACGTGAGCGACGACGACGCCAGGGCCGCCGGCTTCGGCGAGTACACGTGGGTGGTGCGCCGCACCGCACTCGCGGTGCACTCGTTCCCTGCGTATCTGGAGCCGCTGACGCTGCGCACGTGGTGCGCCGGTTTCGGCGCCGCGTGGGCCGAGCGGCGCATCAGCGTGGTCGGTGGCGCCGGCGGTCACGTGGAGGCGGCCACGTTGTGGGTGCACCTCGACGGCCGGTCGCTACGGCCGGCGCGCATGCCGGAGGCGTTCCTCGACGTGTTCGGTCCGTCGGCCGCCGGTCGGCGCGTGGGCTCGAAGGCGCAGCTGGCGCCGGCTCCCTCCGATGCGTGGTCGAGCGGTGTGCCGTGGCCGCTGCGGTTCGTCGACTTCGACGTGCTCGAGCACGTCAACAACGCTGTCTACTGGGCGGCGATCGAGCAGGAGCTCGCCCAGCGGCGAGCACTGCGGGCGCCGCTCACGGCGGTCATCGAGCACGGCGAGCCGATCGAACGCGGACATCAGGTGCGCTGGTGCGCGGTGGCCCGTGACGACGGCTTCGACGGTTGGTTGGTGGGGGCCGCCGGCGAGCAGTTCGCCGCGGTGCGCGTGTCAGCCGGCGTCTGAGGGGTCGGCCACCGCGACGACTGGCGCGACGACTGAACCAGCCGGTACGAAGATGTGCTCGCGGTAGTACTGCAGCTCGGCAACGCTCTCGCGGATGTCGTCGAGCGCGCGGTGCGAGCCCGCCTTCTGCCCGCGCCCGTTGAGCAGCGACGGGTACCAGCGACGCACGAGCTCCTTCACGCTGCTCACGTCGACGCTGCGGTAGTGCAGGTGGTTCTCGATCTCGGGCAGGTAGGCGGCAAGGAAGCGACGATCCATGCCGATGGAGTTGCCGCACAGCGGCACCTTGCGGGCCTCTGGCACGTGCTGCTTGATGAACGCGAGCGTCTGCGCGCCTGCTTCCTCGAGCGTGATGGTGCTGGCGCGGATCTGGTCGAGCAGCCCGCTCTTGGTGTGCATCTCGACGACGATCTGCTCCATCATCGCCAGCGCTTCCTCGGGCTGGTGCACCACCAGATCGGGGCCTTCGGCGACGATGTTGAGCTCGTCGTCGGTGATGATCGTCGCGATTTCCACGATCACGTTGTGGGCCGGTTCGAGGCCGGTCATCTCAAGGTCCATCCAGACGAGCACGGGCTGGACCCTACCCGCCGGCGGCCGCCTGCCGCCCACGCTCACCGGCCGTGTTCGGCGCTTCATGAAATCTTGCTACGGTCTTTACCGATTCGGCGGAATTGCTGTGCCCAGTAGGTGCGGGTGGTTGCAGCAGTAGTGGAGGTGGCGGCGGTGCATGCTCGTGGCGGGCTGGTGACTGTTCTGTGTGGCGCGGCGGTCGGTGCCGCGTCGCTGTGGGGTGTGGCGCTGACAGGCTGCTCGAGCGGCGACGGCGAGGGGGCTGTGCCCACTCTGCCGACGGCCCCGCCGGCGCCGACGGCCCCGCCGCCGACCGCCAGTGCATCCGCCGCCACCTCCAGCACCGCCGGCCCCACCCTGCCCGAGACCACCGCGCCGCCGCACCCACCACGGTGCCCGTGGCGGTACCCGTGGTCGGCCTCTCACCCGATGGCCCCTGGCGCCTGGTGGATTCCGCCCCCGGCGTCGCCGCACCCGGTCTCGTCTACGAACTGATGCCCAAGCTGTGGGCCGTCATCCAAGTCGAGGAGACCGACGAGAGCACCTACCCGTGGACCCTCAACGAAGCCGACCGCCCCATCATCGAGGCCTACCTACAGGCCCAACTGACCTATTTCACTGCAGCCACGTCCGACCCCATCGACCTGGACCCTGGTTGGGCTCGATCTTTCACTGGTACGGCGCTCGATCACAGCTGGCTCGTGGCACGCCAGCTTGAGGGCCAGTTCGTCGATCTCGACCTCGGCGTCGTCTACCGCCCAGAGGTCATAGGCGATGAACGAACCGCGGTGACAGCTGTGATCGCCGACTGCGTGCTTGATGGGAGCGTGTTCCGATTGCCGGACCAGTCGATTGCCACAGGGTCAAGTCCGGGAGTCGCAGAAGTAGCCCGCGTCACTCGCATGGCGCTGATAGGCGGCGAGTGGAAGATCTCGCAGGAGTTCAAGATCGAGGAAGGGTGCAGGTGATGGTCCGGATCGGGGTCACGTTCGCACTGCTGTCGTTGACCTTGAGTGGACGGGTCTTCGCAGCCGGAGGTGTAGACGACGCACAAACCGAGATTCCTCCGCCGGTGTTTGTGGCTGGGGGGCGGACGGTGGAGACGCGGAACTCGAGTGGCGGGCTGACCCGGCAGTCGTCGATTCCTGGCGACTCGGCATTCGCGACGTTCGGCGGCGGTGACAGCGCCACGTGCCAGTTCACGGCCGAACAAGATGGCGAGACGTCGGACGGCACCCCCTACGTTGCGGGCCAGGGCGTCATCTCCACCAGGTTCGTGTTCCGCGAGGTGCCGTCGTCGTTCTCGCCGGAACCATCGCTGGCCGACAACACGATGCATGGGGTCAGCAGTGGCCCGCTGGCCGAGGCGGTTCGGTACTTCGCCGTCTTCTGCGACTCGCGTTTCGACCTCGTCGGCGCCGCCTTCCCCGTCTCGGTGAACGACCCGCTGCTCGACCCGCGACCCTACGCGACAGACCTCTACAACCACCTCCAGCTGGAGCGTCCGGTGGTCTACCGCAACCCGGTGGTCGACACCTGGGGTGGTCTGGTCACCCGCTTCCCGACGTGGCTGGCAGTGCGACCCAGTGCATGGCGGGTGCAGAAGTCGCTGCCCGACTACTACCTGGGCTGGACGCTGCTCCTGCTCACGGAGCCGAGCGCGCTCGAGTTCGAGGTGCACTTCGTGCCCAACCCCGACAAGCCCTCGGACGCGTTCAGCGGGGTGGTCGCGTGCGTTGCCGCACCGAGTGCGGCCACGGCCGACAGCGTGGCCTTTCCGGCGATGCCGGAGCTGCCCGAGCAGTCGCCGCCGGGTGTGAACGGTGCCTGCATGTGGACGCCGCCTGGGCCTGGCTCGGTGACCATCCAGGCTCGCATCACCTATGCCGTCACCTTCTGGGCCAACGGTTACACCGAGCCGATGGCCGACTACGTGTGGACCAGCGAGCCGGTCACCTTCGTCACCGGCGAGCTGGCAGTGGTGAACACCAACGGCTGACTGGGAGCCCGTCGCCGGCCAGCAAGTACCGTGCCGAACGTATGACGAACGCCGAGGTACCCGTGAAGCCCGCCGCAACAGTGATGCTGCTGCGTGACACCACCCTTGGCTTGGAGGTGTTCATGCTGCGCCGCACCAACAACGCGGTGTTTGCGGGTGGCATGTACGTGTTCCCCGGCGGCAAGGTGGATGCCGCCGACGGTGAGGGCGACGAGGGCTATCGGGTGGCCGCAGTTCGTGAGTGCTACGAGGAGGCCGGCGTGCTGCTGGCCGTCGATGCCGATGGGCGGATGGTCGACGACGGTCATCCGGCGCTCGCGCACCGCACCGCGGTGTACGACGGCGACGTCGACGTGCGCGCGCTCGCTGCCGACCACGGGTTGCGCCTGACCACCGACGCCCTGCCCTGGACGAGCCACTGGATCACACCCAAGGGTGAAACCGCCCGTCGCTTCGACACCAGGTTCTTCATGGCGGCCAGCCCCGCCGGGCAGACCTTCCACCACGACGACAACGAGACCGTGGCCAGCATGTGGGTGCGCCCGGCGGATGCGCTGGCGCGCTGGGAAGCGGGCGAGTTGCAGTTGATGCCGCCCACCGTCACCAACCTGCGGTTCCTCGAGGCACACGGCACCGTCGAGTCGGCGATGGCCGCCGGCTGGGCCGTGGGCACGCCGCCATGCATCCTGCCCAAGATCCGGTTCGGCGAATCGGGTCGCATCATCGGCGTCGCGATGCCCGATGATGCCGACTACGAGTCGCTGGCCTGAGGCCCGTTCGCAGCGGCGTCCTTGGCGTCGAGGGCGGCGGCCACCATGCCCAGCATGCGGGCGCTGCACCCGGCCATGTTGGTGGGCGGTGCCACTTCCTCCACGATGAGGCGAGCGATGGCTCGGAACTCGTCGGCGGCCGGGCCGGTGCCGGCCAGGGCAACGGGCAGGCCAGCGTCGCCGCCGGCAGCCACCGCCGGCTCGAGCGGGATGCGGCCCAGCAGCGGCACGCCGACTTGGTCGGCCAGGGCTTGCCCGCCACCTTCGCCGAACAGCGCGTATGACGTGCCGTGCTCGCAGGTGAACGCGCTCATGTTCTCGATCACGCCGCACACGCGCAGGAAGCTGCGCCGGGCCATGTCGGCAGCGCGAGCCGCCACCTTCTGCGCGGCGAGCGCCGGCGTGGTGACGATGAGCAGATCCGTGCGCGGCAGCATTCGCGCCAGGCCCATCTGCACGTCGCCGGTGCCCGGCGGCATGTCGATGAACAGGTAGTCGAGCTCGCCCCACTCCACGTCGTTGAGGAACTGCTCGACCGCTTTGGTGAGCATCAGGCCACGCCACATCAGCGCCGTGTCCTCGCCCACCAGGAAGCCGGTGCTGACCACCTTCAACAGCCCCTTGGAGAGCCCGCGGCCGACCACCAACTCGTTGGGGATGATGCGTGGCTTGTCGCTGCCTTCCACCTTCTGGGCCTCGAGTGGCTCGTCGATGCCCAGCAGGCGGGGCACCGAGAAGCCCCAGATGTCGGCGTCGAGCACGCCGACGGTGAACCCCTGCGCGGCCACGGCGGCAGCCAGATTGACCGTGACCGAGCTCTTGCCCACGCCACCCTTACCGCTCGCGATGGCCAGCACCCGGGTGGTGACGGCGATAGCCGTGTCGGCGGCGTTCTCGCGGGCGTTCCAGCGCGCCTTGAGCATCACGTCGGTGCGCTCTTCGCTGCTCATCTCGCCCCACTCGATGCGCACGTCGCGCACGCCGGGGTGCACCGCCACGCGGCTCTCGACGTCCTTCTTGATCTGCGCGCGCAGCGGGCAGCCGCCGATGGTGAGCTTGATGCCGACGGTGACCACGCCGTCGGCGGCCACCGACACGCCCGGCACCATGCCGAGGGTGACGATGTCGGCCCCCAGCTCGGGGTCGATCACGGCCCGCAACAGTGCGGTGACCTCATCGACGGACGGCGGGTCTGTAATCACGAAGCCAATGCTACGGTAATTCCTGGTTACACTCTCGACCAGCCCTGGAAAGCCAGCTCACGCCACTCGGCACCAGCCCACACGTTCCAGCTCACACGATCCAGCTCACACGACCCAGCTCACACGACAAGGAGCCCCCATGATCACGGTCACCGACAGCGCCGCCCGCAAGGTGAAGGAACTACTCGAAGCCGAAGGCGCCACCGATCTCGCCTTGCGCGTGGCTGTTCGCCCCGGTGGGTGCAGCGGTTTCTCGTACGAGATGTTCTTCGACGGCGATTTCGCCGACGACGACGAAACGGCTCAGTTCGGGCCCGATCAGGTGAGCGTCGTCGTCGACCCCGCCTCGGCGCAACTGCTGCTGGGCGCCACGCTCGACTACAAGGACGGCCTCAACCAGGCCGGCTTCGCGATCACCAACCCCACAGCCACTCGCAGCTGCGGCTGCGGCCAGTCGTTCAGCTGACTCGGGTCAGCTGATCCGGTTCAGCTGAACCGGTCAGCCGGCCAGCAGCAGGTCGATGCGTTCGGTGAGCTCGCCACGGTCCCACACGGCGTCGAGGCGATCGACGATGGTGCCGTCGGCGGCACAGAAGTAGATGATCGGCTCGTACTGCACGCCCAGCGCCTCCACCGCAGGAGCAACGGTGGTGGCCTCCGCATCGGCGTACACGTCGGCGTGCACCATCACGATCTCGTCACCCACGCGTTCGTGCTCGGCCATCAGGAACTGCAGGCCCGGCGTGCAGGTGCCGGTGGTGCAGTGCGCGGGGGTGCCCACCATGTACACCACCCGCTTGCCCGACTGCAGCGCTTCGGTGAGCGTGACTGCGTGCAACGGGCACGGGTCGGGCGTGAGCGAGCAGTACGGCTCGACCCCGCGGTGGTCATCCTTGGTGGGCGTGTCGAACGGCTCGAGCGCGGTGCCCGTGGCAGGAGTGATCACGTCGGCAGGATCGAACAGTTCGAAGGTGGCGCCGAACCCGTCGTCGCCGTCGATGCGCATCGTGTACACCACGGCTGCATCGAGCGTGGCTCGCACCTCCCAGTACGGAGTGGGGAGGCCATCGCTGCGGCGGGTGCCCACCACGTCGGTGACTCGTGTGCCGTTGAAGTCCTCGATCCAGCCGGTGATGGTGGCCGGCCCGTTGTCGAGCATGCGGTCGGCGTCGGCCAGCGAGACCGGCAGGCGCACGTCGCCGGGGGTGAACAACGGATGGTTGGGGAAGCGTTGCACAAGCGCCCAGCCACCTTCGGGGGGTGTGGTGGGATCGCTGGCAGCAGCGTCGGTGCCGGTACTGGCGCTGGAGTCGGAGGCGTTCGAGTCGCTGCCACATGCAGCGAGTAGGGCGGCACTGCCTGCGGCGGCGAGCACCTGGCGTCGGGTGATGTTCACGGCAGCAACGGTACTGCTGTTGCGTTCGCGATTCCCAGCGTGCGAGTCTCACCGTTGATGACGAACGTGCCGGACCATCGCAGCACGCGTTCGCGGCGCCGGATCCTGGTCGCGGCGGCGCTCGCACTCCTCGTGATCGTCACCGCCCATGGCGCGAGCCCGAAGACCGTCCGTGTCCGGTACGACCGCACGGCGGCAGTCGCTTATGCGGACGCCTGGGCGCTGAAGACGAACCCGCGCTACTGGTCGTCGCCGGACAACGACTGCGCCAACTTCGTCTCGCAGTGCCTCGCGGCCGGCGGCCTTCGTCCCACCTGGGACGCCGGCCTCGAGTGGCATGCCGACGGCGTCGAGTTCCCCAGCGTCGCCTGGGTCAACTGCGGCGCCCAGAAGAGGGCGCTCTCGACACGCGGCGGCACGCATACGAGGTACATCTCGCGGACGACGCGAAGGCAGCCGCCGGGCTGGTCGCGCGGCGACATCGTCTACCTCGGGAACGTGGTGGACGGTGCGGTCGAGTGGCAGCACGTGATCTTCTGCAGCGAGAGGCGCGGCGGCGAGTGGGTCTACGACAGCCATACCGCCGCGCGCCGGCGCGTCGCCCTCGGTCACTGGTACCCGAAGCACTTCACGGAGGTCCGCTTCTGCCGGATCGCCGACGTGGTCCAGTACACCGGGGAGTGACGAGGAGCCGGAGTCTGGGGCGGTGAACGGTCGAGGCCCAGTGGCCCCGGGCGGTCGCGCCTCGACCCGTCCGGGTGCTCAGTCCTCCGCGGGCTCGACGGAGGTGCCGGGCACCCAGCCCGACGTGCCCGCGTCGGTGCGGCAGAGATACCACCCACCGGCGTCGTCGAGCACGTCGAGGACCTGTCTCTTATACACATCTCCGAGCCCACGAGACCGTACTAGAACTCGTATGCCGTCTTCTGCTTGAAAAAAAAAACACAAGAACATGACAATAACCAAGTAATCCAGCAACATGACAATGCAGCAGAACTACCGCAAAC
>ERZ1026814.929-NODE-929-length-13154-cov-3.393874_pt1 | contig 13154 bp, 12 predicted proteins | sample MGYA00520871_ERZ1026814 | MGnify/ENA primary metagenome ERZ1026814 (study PRJEB33270, sample SAMEA104284478) | anaerobic digester metagenome | biome: Anaerobic digester microbiome; feature: mesophilic sludge digester; material: Anaerobic digester biomass | place... | reverse complement strand
GGCTAATTGTATGCTGCGATCGGCGGGTTTTTTGTTGCAAGCAGAAGACGGCATACGAGGTCTAGTACGGTCTCGTGGGCTCGGATAGGTGTATAAGAGACAGTCTCCGGGGTGGGGGCGAGCGACAGGTCAACGATGCCGAACTCGGCCCCGACCTCCCGCGCCACCGCGCGCCCGATCAGCTCTCCCGTGCGGGTAACCCGGAACGACGTGTTCTTGATTTCCTCCGCGACGTCGGCAAGCGTCACGGGCATCCCGGACTCGCGAAGCCTCTCGACCGCGCGCTTCACCACGCCGGGTCCGCTGACTCCGACGTTCACGACGGTTTCGGGTTCTCCCGTCCCTTTGTAAGCCCCGGCCATGAACGGGTTGTCCTCCGGGATGTTCGCGAACACGCACAGCTTGCAGCAGCCGAAGCCGTCCCTGTCCGCGGTCCGCCTCGCGATCTCGAGAATCGTCTCGCCCAGCAGAAGCAGCGCGTCCATGTTGATGCCGGCGCGCGAAGACGCCGCGTTGACCGAAGCGCACACGCGCGATGTCGTCGCGAGCACTTCCGGAAGCGCCCCGATCAGCGCGCGATCCGAGGCGGTCATCCCCTTCTGGACCATCGCGGAAAACCCGCCCACAAAGTCGACACCGATCTCCGCCGCCACCTCGTCGAGGGCGCGCGCCAGGCGAAGCAGCCCTTTCGCGTCGTGCCCCGCTCCCAGGCACGAGGCCGGGCTGATCGCCAGCCGCTTGTTGACGATGGGGATGCCGTAACTCCGCGAAACCCGGTCGCAGGCCCGCACGAGGTCTCCGGCGGCCGCGTGGATCTTCTTCCTCACCAGATCGCACAGAGTCCCGATTCTGCGGTCGGCGCAGTCGAACAGGTCGAGCCCCAGAGTGATGGTCCGGACGTCCAGATGCTCCTCCTGAAGCATGGCGACCGTGGAGAGAATGTAGTCTCTACCCGGCATGGCTTACCTCTTGTCTCCGAGCCGCAGCACGGCCTGAAGGTCTGTTGTCGCGCGGAAGATGTCTATATGCTGGAGGTGGATCGTCACGCCGGTCTCCCGCGCAAGGCCGGCCATCTCCGACTGCACGTGCTCCACCATGGTGCCCGGCGTCACCCCGATCTCGAGGATCATAATCAACTCGCCGTCGTGGATGTACGCATAGAAATCGTCAATGTTAATCCCCGCATCGGCGAGTGTCTGGGAAATCCTGTGGATGATCCCCCGCTGGTCGCGGCAGCGGGCGGTGAGGATGAAGCGCTCCCGTATGTCGGGGCCGGGCTCCCGCCGCGCCGGCTCCGGCTCGAACGGAAGCACTCCGACTTCGAACTCGCCCTGCTGGCCGGCGATGGCAAGCGCGCCGCGCAGGGTCTCAAGCTCGAGCCCGTCCGGCGCCTCGACGGACATGATCATCGTGAAGTATCCCCGCAGCACGGTCTCGCTCAGATGCGTAATGTTCCCTCCGAGCTTCGCCGCCGCCCCCGAAACCGCCGCCACGATCCCCGGCCGGTCGCGGGACATAACCGAAATGATGTATTCGCGCATTGCCTTTCGTGCCCCCTCGTTTTCTCCTGCCCGTTTCGGCCCGCCGAGCATGCGTTCCTGCATGCCGGCGCCCGATGCCCGTCTCGGACGAGGCGCAAAGAAAAGGAGTGTGAGACACGAACCGTCTCACACTCCTCAAACCATCAGGAGGCCGCGGGCTTACGCCCTGGCTTTCTGCACTCTGCCTGTTTCCTTCTCCGGGTCCTTGAAGAAGAGCAGGAACGCCAGCGCGCAGGCCACCGTCAGCGCGCAGGGCACCAGAAACACGTGTGTCCACTTCGCCGGGTTATCCACGGGATTGAACACGCTCATGATCCACCCCGTGAACAATGTGCCCAGATAGTTGCCTATCCCGAGAGTAGCCAGCGTGAGCAGGCTCTGTGCCGAAGCGCGGATGTCCTTCGGCGCCACCATATCCACGTATATCTGGCTCACGACAAAGAAGAAAGTGTAGCCCAGTCCGTGCAGGGCGAGAGACGCGACGACCAGCGGGCGCATAACTTCCACAGCGCCGAACGGCGCGGCGGCGAACACGAAATAGCGCAGCGGCCACGCGATCACACCCAGTGCAAGCGCCCGCCTCACACCCCAGCGCTTCAGCACCCATCGGAGCAGAAACGCCATGGCGATAACTTCGCCGGCCTGTCCCACAGCCATTGTCATCGGAATCTTTGCGTTCGGAATCTCCAGCAACTTCTCGAGGAACGTCCCAGTCGGGCCATAGTAGAACTGCAGCTCGGTGGTAACGATGAAGGCGATGACCATGAACAGCAGGAAGTTCGGGTTCTTGAGAAGCACAAACGCTTCGCGGAATGCCAGCGGGTCCGCGGCTTCGTCCTTCGCAGGAGGTGTGTGGGGCAGGGTGAGGCAGAATACCGCCATCACGATGCTCACGATTCCCGCCAGCATCAGGCAGTCGGTCACATCCGGCATAAAGCCCTTGCCCCGCCAGAGCGTGAGCGCCAGGCCCGCACAAATCCACCCGATCGTGCCGAACACCCGGATAATCCCGAAGTCCTTCTCGTCAGAGAGGTGATGGAATGCCAGCGAGTTCGTGAGCGCCAGCGTGGGGGCAAAAACCAGCGTGTACACAGCGAACACGGCCAGCAAAGGGCCGAAAACGGTCATGTGCGACGCCCAGATGAGGAATATACCCCCCAGCAGGTGGGCCGCCGCAAGGAACTTCTCGGTCGAAACCCACCGGTCGGCAATCTGCCCGCCCGGGAACGGGGCCAGGATGCAGGCCAGAGGAAGCAGGCTGAAAATGAGCGCCGCCTGCGGATCACTCATGCCCAGGCCCTTCTTGACGTCGGTCATGTAGGGCCACAGCACAGGGGCCCAGGCGCCCCAGATCGCATACTGCAGGAACATCATGGCGCTAAGGCGCCACCGGATTGAACTCATAGAACACACTCCCGTGCTAAAGACTAGCCGAGGGAAGTGATTCTACAGCAATCCGCGGTTCCCCTTCTTCTGTGGCCTGCTGCCCTCGGCTATCTTTTCGGCGTTTGCAGCGTCAGGTCGGCAAAGGGCGCAATCCCGGCCGTGCCTGCGTCCCCGCTGTGAAGGACAACCCGGTATCGCAGCTCCAGTTTTTCGCCCTTCTTTATAGCGATGGGCGCCTGTGCAGCCTGCTCGCCCGCGAAGTCCTTGATCCCGAACGGATTGGCCGCGAACAGCCCGTAGTCGCGCGCGTGCCAGTACGAAGGGAATCGCGGGTTTCCCGGTCCCTCGACAATGGCCACTCCGGACGTCTGCTTGCCGTCGGTGCCCCAGCAGTCCACCCACGTCGCCCGCTTGCCCCACACGTTGGCGTCCAGAGCGCCGGCGGAGTTCACCATGTTCCCGGTTCCGGCCTTAACCGTCATCCACTTCGGAACGCGAATCCCGAACGAGCCTTCCTTGGTGTCTCCGAACGTCAGCGGACCTTCGCTCGCCCTGATGCACAGAAATACGTCAATCACCCGCGGGTCGTCCATGCCCCAGAACACGAATGTCTGCTCGTCCGCGCACACCTTCTTGCCGTCAGCCGCAATCCAGTCGTCCGCCAGCTTCACGATGGCGCAATCCGGGTGCTCTTCGGTCTTCACCGATCTGACAACGATCTTGCCCTTTCCGTCGCCCTCAGCCCAGAAGTCAACCCCGTTGACATCGCCGTGCGTGAACCACATCCCCCGGTGATGCGGATGGTCTTTGTCCTCGCCCTCCACGTCCTTCATCGGGTAGTTCCGGGTAATCTCCACGCCGCCCGGTCCCCACACGGGCCACACGTACGGCTTCGGCCCGCCGTTCGTCCGGATGGTCGCAAATGGCTGGCCTTCAAGCGTCACCTCAAGATCGTCGCCAGACTTGTTCACCCGGGCGGTCGGCCCCTGAGCCTGAGCGGGCGCCCCTCCCCGGCGTTTCTTCGCAATCATCTTCAGCTCTTCGCCCGCCCGCAGGTCGTGCAGTAGAACGCCGTAGTACTCGCTGTCACCTGAGTTCACCAGCGCCGGGCTGTAAACCCGCCCCGTGGTGTCCCGGGCGGTGACAGGGCTGTTCAGCCATCTCGGCGGAAGGGGGATAACCAGCGGAAATGTCTTCGCATCCGCAACCGGGCGCACTGTCACCTCGGTTTCTCCTGCCCGCGGCTTCGCGGATGCAGCGGAGGCGATCAGCAGCCCCAGTCCGGCCGCCAGGCACAAAACGTATGCAGCTTGTCTTCCCATATAGTCTTCCTGTATCCTTCCCGGCGCAGTCACGGCTGGTCTATCAACGCGCGCAACTGCGCCAGATGCTTCGGAACCGCTGTCTTCGGATCTTCCTGCGCTTCATACTCCAGCGCGACATATCCTCTGTACCCGGCTCCGCGCAGGATGTCGAGTTCCCGGCCAAGATCGGCCTCCATCTTCTGGCCGCCCGCCGGGGTAATCTCCGTCTTCACCTGAACGGTCACCGCGTACGGCGCCGCCATCTCTATCTCTTTGTAGGGGTCAGCGCCGCGGAAGTTTCCGGTGTCAAGGTTGATGCCCACCCACGGCGAGTTGACGCCCTTCACGATAGTGACGAGCTGCTCGGCCGTTGAGGTGATGCCTCCATGGTTCTCCAGCCCCAGAATGATGCCGCGCTCTCCAGCGATTCCACACGCTTCCTGCAGCGCCTCGATACAGCGCTTGATGGCATCCTCTTCTGTCACGCCCTTGGGCGCCGATCCGCCGAAAACCCTGATCACCGGCGCTCCCAACTCGGCGGCCTGATCAATGCGCATCCGCACCTCGTCCATCTGCTTGCGCCTCGGCTCGCCCGCGGCGACGCAGAAGTCATTGCGTATGGCCGTCCCGCTCACATCGAGCCCCAGCAGGAACGCGCGGCGCTTCAGATTGCGCAGGTACTGCGGCGTGGTTGGCTCCTCGAAGTAGTACGAGGTCAACTCCGCCCCATCGAGCCCCATCTCCGCGCACAACTCAAGGAACCGGAACAGGTCCATATCCTTGCTTGCGCCCGTCAGATACTTCCTGTACGAATACGCCGCGCAACTCAGCTTGAAACGCGAGCCCTTCACGCGCTCCACCGGCGCCATCGCGCGCGCCGAGCCCTGCAGCGCCGCCGCCGCAATGACCGCTCCCCCGCCCGAAATGGATCCTCTTCTGCTGATCTTCACTGTCTGCTCTCCTCGGCCTTCCTGCTAGATCTCATACATCTTTGGCGTCAGCTTGATCTTCTTGCCCGTCTCCGCCGCCTTGTTCGCCATGATGCACGGAACACAGGCGTTCAGCGCAACCTGCGGGTTGCAGCGCGGCTCTTTTCCCGTCCGGACGCAGTCGAAGAACTCAACAAGCTCTTCGTAGTAGTCGTTCTTCTTCGCCGACGTTATCGCCTCGCCCTCGGACTTCTCCCTGTCCTTGCGCGTGGCGCCAGCGTCGAGGATAATCGCATCCTTGCCCTTGCTCGCGTCCTTGTGCGCCAGCGGCGCCCAGACAAGGCTGTCAGCCTTCGGCTCGCGGAACAGCAGGCCCTTGTCCGGGTTCACGATCAGCGTGCCCTGATCACCCATGAACTCCTCGGTGTAGCCTTCGTGCTCGTTCGTCGTGATGGACGTGTACACGCACTTGACCCCGTTCGGGTACTCGAAGATGACGCTGATGTTGTCGTACGTCGAGCGTCCGTCCTTCCAGTAGTCAATGCCGCCCGCGGCCATCACGGAAATGGGCACAGCGTTCAGGAACCAGTTCACGACGTCAATCTGATGGCTGCCGAGCTCCGCCATCAGTCCGTGCGAGTATTCCTTATACATGCGCCAGTTCAGCAGCTTCTCGTACGCGGGATCGGGAATCGCGCGCCGCCAGCTTCCGTTGCGGTGCCACTGCGCCTTGATCTGCGTAACCTTGCCGCAGACCTTGTCCTGGTTGATCATCCGGTAGGCGTGATGGTAGCCCTCGTTCGCGTGGCGCTGGTGCCCGAGCTGCAGAATCTTCTTCGTGCTCTTCGCGGCCCGCCCCATGGCTTTCGCCTGGTCCACGGTATACGCCATCATCTTCTCGCAGAAGACATGCTTACCCGCGTTCAGCGCGTCAATCGTCATGGGCGCGTGCAGATAGAGCGGCGTCGCGATGACAACGGCGTCAATGTCTTTGCGCTCCAGCATTTTGCGGTAGTCGGTGTAGGGCTCCGCGCCCTCGGCCACCTTCAGAGCCTTTTCGCGATGGGGATCGTAGATATCGCACACCGCCACGAACTTGACGCCCGGAATCTTCACCGCCTGTCCCAGCAGCATCGTGCCCTGCGAGCCAGGGCCGATGATCGCCGCCCTCACCAGTGACGGACGCCTCGATGCCGGGGAACCCGTGCCCTGCGCCATTGCGCGTCCCGCGCTCGCCGTCGCGACCGCAGCCGCCGAACCCTTCAGAAAATCACGCCGGGTAATCGATTTCTCGCTCATCAATATCTCCTTGAGTAATAAAGACCGCCCGGACCGGCAGCCCGCCGAAATCCAGACTCTCAAAAGACTTCTGCCCCAACACCATTGCCGCGGTCGAAAGGGCGTCGCTGTCCGCCGCGCTTGCCGTCACGACAGACGCCGACATCGTGCCGTCCGCCGGCCAGCCGGTTCTCGGGTCCAGCACATGGCCGAACCTCCGCCCGCCCCCTTCAAAGAACTGCTCGTAATCGCCGGACGTTGACAACGACTCATTGACCAGAGTCATCTCCCCCCACCGCTCTCCCGTCCTGCGCGGATGGCGTATGCCGACCCGCCATCCACCTCCGCCGGGCCCCGCGCCCACGGCGCGCACAGTGCTCGTGCCCGCGTGCACCAGCGCTTCCCGCAGCCCGCACTCCAGCAATGTCTCCGCGGCGCAGTCCACCGCGTACCCCTTGCCGAATCCTCCGAGGTTGATCTCCACCCCTTCCCGGTCGAAGCGTATGCTGAAGTCGTCCGCGTCCAGCAGGACTCGCTCTCTCCCCGTCAACTTCAGCGTCTGCCCTGTTTCCTCCTGCCCGGGATTGCGTCCCCGTCCCTCGAAGAACCCCCAAAGCCGGATCAGCGGTCCCACAGTGATATCAAATGCCCCCTGAGTCAGGCCGGAAAGCACAAGCGCCCGCTCAATGAGACGGAACACGGGCGGGCTTACGCGCACGCTCCGGGTGGCCGCAAGGGCGTTGATGCGGCTGATCTCGCTGGCCGCGCGGTAAACGCTCAGTTCTTCTTCGACGCGGTCAATCGCCCGGAAGGCTTCCTCGGCGGCGTCTATCATATACTGCCGGTCTCCGCCGAACGCCGCAATCTCGAACCGGCACGCCATGGCCGTGTGCCCGTATCGCAGCATCTCCACCCCTTCGGATCCCGTCGGTACTCTGCCTTCAGTCATGGAACGCCTGGTGTGTTCCCGGGCTTCTCCAGTCGCTGCGCCGCCGCGGCGATCAGCGCTGCCACATCCGCCTCACCCTTGCCGATCCTGCAGCCGCCGGCGCGCTCGTGCCCTCCGCCCCCGAACTCCCGCGCGAGCGATGCGACATCCACGCTGTCGCGCGAACGCAGGCTCACCCTGTAGTCCTTTGCGCTCTCACGCAGAAGCACGGCCACTTCCACTGTGCCTATACGCAGCATATCGTGCACGACCTCGTCCGCGTCCTCTTCGGTCGCCCCGAACTGATCGAAGTCTGTCGTGCTGGCGGCTGTCCACGCAAGCCGCCCTCCGCACTGCGTGCGCATCCGGGTAAGACAGGCCCCTCGAAGACGCGCCGCTCCCTCCGGGTTGCGCCAGTAGAGCTGCTGTACGACGCTGTGCAGGTCCGCGCCCGCCGCCACCAGCTCCGCGCAGATGCGAAGGGACAGTGCTGAGACGCGTGAGAACTGGAAGCATCCCGTGTCCTCGACGATGGACGCGAGCAGGCACGCCGCCGCTTCCGCCGATACCGGCAGATCGAGCGCGTGCGCTATCTCCACAATCATCTCCCCGACGGCCGCCGCGTCTGGGTCGAGATATTCGATGTCGCCGAACGGCTCCCCGGCCAGGTGGTGGTCAATCCGCATCACCGTCTTGCAGCGCTCCAGCGCGTCACGGACCCGCCCGACTCTGCCTATGCCGCCGCAGTCCACGGCGACTCCGAGGTCGAAGACCTGTTGCGTATCTGTCTCGATGCCGCCGGCGCCCGGAAGAAAAAGATAGCGTGTTCCTGCTCCGTCCTGGTTAACGACGCAGGCCGTTTTTCCGGCAGCGCGCGCAATGTGCCACAGCCCGAGCGACGAGCCGATAGCGTCCCCATCGGGGTTGATGTGAGTCGTAATGAGAATCGACTCTGCCTGCTGTATGGCGCGGGCAGCGGCTTCGAGCCCCGCCGCGCGCTCAGTTCCGTCACCTGCCAAGAGCGTCTCCCTTTTGTCGCTTCCCCTGGTTCCCTGCGAGGCGGACCCTTCTGCTCCCAACAGGTTTGCCGCCTCCGGCCTGCATTGACTACTATACATGAAGACTGTATGCGTTTTCAGCCCCGCACGCGCGTTGCGTGCGAGGGTGGGGCGCTGAAGGTAAGGCTGGCATTCCGCATGGCTCTCAATCTCATCCCCGAAACAGACCCCGTGCTCCGTGATATCGCAAAGCCGATTGCCGACTACGGTTCGCGCCGGCTTCTGCGGCTGGCCGGAGAGATGGAAGACCTGCGCGCGGAGGAGTGCGCGCTCGGACTGGCGGCTCCCCAGGTGGGAGTCAGCGAGCGGATCATCGTTGTCGAAATTCCAGACGATGATTTCGTCGGAATCCCGGAAACCTGCCCCGTGCCGGCTACCGTTCTCGTCAATCCCGAAATCGTCTGGCAGACAGAGCAGCTCATCAAACTGCCCGAGGGGTGCCTGTCGCTGTGTGGACTGATGGGAAACGTGCTGCGGCCCAGCCGGATTCAGGTGGAGGCCCACGATGTGGAGGGCAATCCGTTTACGATTATGGCGGATGGCTGGCTTGCGCGTGTGCTGCAGCACGAGATAGACCACCTCGACGGAATCCTCTATCCCGATCGTATCGAAGAGCCGGGCGAACTCTGGATTGTCGAGACGTTGGATCTGACCGACCCTGTCTGGGCTCGCAACCCGACGGTGCGCGAGATTCTAGAGAGGCGTAATACCAACAGCCCGGGCGAGGCGAGGATGGCCTAGCCGGGAAGCCGGTGTTGAAAAACCCCGGCGCTTTAGAGATAATGCGTTAGAACAGTCACAAGCACTCTTTTCGAAAAGGAATCATCGTAAACTATGCCTCTAGTCACAAGCACCGAGTTGTTGGCCGCCGCTGAAGCCGGGAACTACGGCGTCGGCGCGTTCAACGCAATCAACATGGAGAGCGCCCAGGCGATCTTCAAAGCCGCCGAAGAGGAGCGGGCGCCGTTCATCCTGCAGGTTACCCAGACAACCCTCGGTTACACCGAGCCGGAAGAGCTGGTCGCCCTGATCAAAGAGCTGGCGAAGAAGTCCACCGTTCCGATGGCGCTGCATCTGGACCACGGCCGCTCCTTCGAGAAGGTTATGCAGTTCCTGGCGATGGGGTTCACCTCCGTTATGATTGACGGCTCGCTGACGGAGGACGGCCAGGGTCCGCGAAGCTGGGACGAGAACGTGGAAGTCACCTGCAAGGTCGTCGAGGCCGCGCATGCGATCGGCGTTCCGGTCGAAGGCGAGTTCGGGATGCTCGGGCAGATCGGCGGCGACCTCAAGGGCGGAGAGGGCGCTCTGACCGATCCGGACCTGGCGGCGAAGTTCGTCGAGACCACGGGCATTGACATTCTGGCGGTCGGCGTGGGAACCACTCACGGCCTGTTCAAGGGCAAGCCCTACATTGATCACGAGCGTCTGAAGCAGATCGACGCGAAGGTGAAGGTGCCGCTCGTTATGCACGGCGGGACCGGCGTTCCGGATGAAGACGTGAGGCAGGGGATCACCGAAGGCATCCGCAAGATCAACTTCGACACGGGCATCCGCGTTTCGTTCATCGAGGCTGTTGCCGGCGAGATTCACGCCATCGAGAAGGAATGGGACGATGCGGACAAGAGCGGCGGCGTGCGCAAGTACGACATCCGCAGAGTCCTCAAGCCTGCCCGCGCCGCGATGGTTGACGCGGTGCGCGACCGGATGCGGGTCTTTTCCTCTAGCGGCAAGGCGGATCTCGGCGGCGCATGTTCGGCGAAGGCCGACCCCGCGAAGGCAGCCGAGCGCGCCCGCGAAGCCGAAGTCGCCAAAGTCCTGGAGTAGATCCGGTCTCTGGCGGAAGTCAACATCCGTGCGGCCCGGCCGGTCACCCGGCCGGGCCGCCTGTTTCTTGGGGGGCGGCGCAGGGCAGTGTCCGCGCCCTGCTGGCAACGTGGCCCGGAGTGGAACCCTATGGACAGAAGGCATTTTCTGAAAGCGGCGCTGGCGGCGGGACTGGTTCCCGCGGCGATGGACGGCTCGTCGGCAAAGGAGGCCGCTCCCATCCAGAAGCGCGCGCTCGGAAGCACGGGCGAGAAGCTCTCCATCATCGGCCTTGGGGGCATCGTCCTTGTGGGGCTGGAGCAGAAAGCGGCGGACGAGGTCGTGCGCGGCGCTATTGACCGGGGCGTCAACTACTTCGATGTCGCGCCCAGCTACTGGGACGGCGAGGCCGAGAACAAGATGGGGGTGGGGCTGCGAGGCCGCCGGGACGGCGTGTTTCTTGCCTGCAAAACCGCCATGCGCGACCGCGACGGGGCGGCGAAGGAACTGGAGAGATCTCTCAAGCGTCTTCGCACAGACCGGTTCGATCTGTACCAGCTTCACGGCCTGGCCAGCGTCGAGGAGGTCGAGAAGGCTCTGGCGCCCGGAGGCGCTATCGAGACGCTGGCGAAAGCGCGCGAAGAGGGGAGGGCGCGCTTTCTGGGTTTCTCGGCCCACTCTGTGGACGCGGCGCTTCTGGCGATGGAGCGCTTCAAGTTCGATACCATCCTGTTTCCGTTCAACTGGGTCTGCTGGCAGGAAGGGAACTTCGGGCCGCAGGTGCTTGCCGCGGCGCAGAAGCGCGGGATGGGCTGCCTTGCGCTGAAGGCCATGGCGCTCGGTCCGTGGCCGAAGGATGCGAAGCGTGACTACCCGAAGTGCTGGTATCAGCCGATCACCGACCCGGACGAGATATCTCTTGCGCTGCGCTTCACTCTGTCACAGCCTGTCACAGCCGCCGTGCCGCCGGGCGATGAGCGTCTCTTTCCGCTCGCGCTCGAAGCGGCTGCGCGTTTCAAGCCTCTGTCCGATGGCGAACAGAAGAAGCTGCTGGAGGTGGCCCGCAACCTGGAGCCGCTCTTCCGCGCCGCGTGACAGTTGTGCGTGAGGCTCCCTCCGACCTGTTGGCTGCGGCTCGGCTGAACAGGGTTCCGCCTCCGCATCGCTGTGCGCCACTTGACGTGTGACGCGGGGGGGGTAATATGGGTGGTGGACAAGCAACCAGCGCCGGTGACCTCGTGTAGTACCGGTTTTTTGAGACCACCCCGTTTGCTGCTTGCCACTTCAGCATGGAGGTAAGCGAGTGATTAGTTCCCGTCCGACGTCCGATCTCTTTCGGACTCGCACTCATCCCCACGCTTGGCTGGCGCTGCCCGCCATTATCATCCTGTTCGCCGCCTGTGGGGCAAGGACCGCAGGCGAGCCAGCCGGAACGGGCAGTTCGACTCTTGACGAAGCTCGCGGAGCGCATGGCGCGGCGGACTTGGCGCGAGCCATTGACCTCTACAGCGTCGTCGCTCAGCAGCCCGCCACACCCCAGGATGCGCGGGACGCCAAACTCGGCATAGCCGCCTGTCTGTTTAGTCAGCGCGACTTCGACGGGGCGGCCGACGCTTTCCTGGCCTTCGCCAAACAATACCCGTCTGACGTCTTCGGCACTGTGGCTATCGTCCAGGCCGGCAATGTCCGCCTCGAACAGGGCCGGCTGGATGACGCCGAGGCCCTGTACGACAGGGCGTCAAGCGAGGGCGACACGGGCACGGGCGATGCTTACCTCTGGATTAGCTGGCAGGAGCTTGGCAAAGGCCGGGTGCTCACCGCGCGCGGCAAGTACGCGGAAGGGGCGGCCTTCCTGGTCCGAGCGATAGGCGCCGCCTCGGAAGCCAGGGTCACAGAGCTCGCGCAGGGATCGTTGACGCAGTGCACGGATGCATTGAAGGCTGCCGGCCAGACGCGGGCAGCCCAGGCGTGGGCCGCTGAGGCAAAGCTGGCGGAGGCCAGCCGATATGTAACTCAAGCGGACTGGGCGAGGGCCGAGCCAATCCTGCACCAAGCCCTCGAAACGTTGGAGGCGGCGGGATCTCTCAAACAGGCGCACCAGCTTCTGGCGGTATGCCAGGCCGGGCAGGAGCGGACCGCGCGGATCAAACTCGCCGAGAGCTATGAGGATTCCGGTGACATTGAGAAGGCGGTTGAAACGTGGAAACTTGAAGCTGTGAGCGCGCCGGACACGGTTCATGCCGTTCGGGCCGTTGATCGCATCGACAGGCTGTACGCGGGCAGGACCGTGGCCGCGACGGAGGCTCTACAAGCCCTGGCGGCGGGGCACCCGAATACCAAACTTGTCGCGGCGGCCGCGTTGGCCGCAGGCAGGCGGCTGCTCGCGCGGGGGAAGACGAGCGAGGCGTCGCCGCTGCTGCAAGAGGCCCTGAGGCTGGCGGACAAGGTGCCAGCCGTGAAGGCGGCCATCGCCGACGTGGTGTCAGCGCAGGCGTCCGAGGCGGACGCGCTGGAGAGAGGCGGACCGCAGCAGTGGCCTGCGGCGATAGCCAGGTGGAAACTGGTGTCCGAGCTGGAGGCTCGGCCGATACCCAGAGGCGACGCGCTCGTCAATCGGGGTGGCCTTCTCAGGGCCATCGGTGACTACCAGGGCGCAAGGGCTGACCTGAGCGTCATCTTATCTGACCCCGTAATGAAGGCGGACAGGCCGCTGTTTGAGAAGGCGCGCCTAACCACCATGCTTTGCTACCGCGGAGAACGAAACTATACCGTCGCCGCAGCTCTGTGCAAAGAGATCATGGACGATCCGGTTGACGTGGCCAAGTACAAGCCCTGTCTCTTATACACATCTCCGAGCCCACGAGACCGTACTAGATCTCGTATGCCGTCTTCTGCTTGAAAAAAAAAAAGAATAACAATATATA
>ERZ1026814.926-NODE-926-length-13166-cov-3.299026_pt1 | contig 13166 bp, 9 predicted proteins | sample MGYA00520871_ERZ1026814 | MGnify/ENA primary metagenome ERZ1026814 (study PRJEB33270, sample SAMEA104284478) | anaerobic digester metagenome | biome: Anaerobic digester microbiome; feature: mesophilic sludge digester; material: Anaerobic digester biomass | place... | reverse complement strand
GTGCTCCCGGGCGACGGGCGCATCGGCGAGGGCCGCGGCGGCTTCCGCGGTGCCGATCCGGCCGAGGGCTCTAATGGCGGCTTGGGCGAGCATTTCATCCTTGCTGTCGGCAAGCGCCGCAATCTGCGCCACCGCCTTGGCGTCGCCTCTCTCGCCCAGGGAGCTCACGACGCCGGTTTTGAGGTCGCCTTCCAGCGCGCCGAGGGCGGCCCTGAGCGCCTCGCCCGCCTTGGGCGAGGGGCAGTGCTGGAGCGCCAACCGGGCGAAGTGCGCGAGCTCCTTGTCGGCGAGGAGCCCCGCCAGAACCGGCACCGCCTGCTCGGTGCCGATGGCGCGCAGAAGCCGGCAGACCCACTGCTTGGCCGCGCAGGTGGCGTCCTTCGCCGCGAGCACGGCGAGAAGGCGCGCCTCGACGACGGCGACGACCTCCGCCGCGGCGGACCTGAGCGCAAGCTCGAGCGCTGCCTCCTGTTTCCGCTCTCGCCCGAACTCGAATTTCATCAGCGCCGGGAGCGCGCTTTCGGGGAGCACGGCGTCGGCGGCCGCGGCAATGTCGGACACAGGCAGCGTGATGCGAATGTTTCGATACGCCCCGGGGCCGTGATCGCCCTGGAGCATGAGGGGCCCCAGGGGTTTCTCGTCGTTTTCCCAGGTGGCGGCGCGGGTCGGACCCGTGACCTCGACGTTTTCGTGGACGAGGACGCCGTTGTGGACGACCTTGACGAAGCACGCGTTGGCGGTCTTCCTGCCGCTCGCGTCGAAGCGCGGCGCTCTGAAGACGACATCGAAGGTCTGCCACTGCCCGGGCGCCTTGCAGGCGTTGACACGGGGGCCGTGTCCCTCGTACCCGCCGTTCGCGCCCCAGCGTTCGTAGATGCCGCCGCAGTCGCTGTGCTTGGGGTCGGCCTTGGGGGCGTTCGCGGCGGCGTCCCAACTGTCGAAGACCTGGATCTCGTAGCGCGCCTGGAAGTAGACGCCCGAGTTGGAGCCTTGCGGCACCATGAACTCGATGTGGGCCTCGCAGTCGCCGTGCTCGATCTTGGAGTGGATGTTGCAGGTGCGCCCGTCGTCGCCGTTGACGATCGCCCCCCGCCCGGCCTTCCACGCCAGCAGGCCGGGCTTGTCCGGCCGTTGGGCGACCTCGCCCGCGACTTCCCACTTCCCGGTCGGAAGTTGCCAGGCGCTCATCACGGGGGCGTCGAGAAGCTCGACCGTGCGGGTTTCAGCCGCTCGGGCCGCGCCGCACGCCAGCGCGGCGGACATGGTGGCGAAAAGCATGCGGTTCATGTCGATTCCTTTCGTTCTCCGGCGTTGCATGGCCGAGCCTAGAGCGTCCAGGGCTCGCGATACGCCTTTCCGAGGAGGGCGCTCGCGCCGGGGTCGCCGATGATTTCCTCCGTGTCGGGATTCCACCTGATCTTGCGTCCCGTCAGCATGGCGATCTCGCCCAGCAGCCCCACGCTGATCGAGCGGTGGCCGATCTCGGCGGGCGCCACGGTTTCCCGGCGCGTTCGCACGCACTCCAGGAAGTTGCCCTTGTGGTCGTCGCTCTGGTAGACCTGGATCTCGTTCGGGCCGATTTCCTCGTCGAGGATTTCCTTGGGCTCGGCCTGGAGGGTGCCGCGGTTGACCAGGATCCAGCCGCGCTCGCCGTACCATTTGGCGCCGTGGGCGATGCCCTGCCCGCTGTCGTTGGCGACGGTCATCTGGAGCCCGTTCGCGTAGGTGCACACGAACTTGTAGCGCATGGGTACATCGTAGAGGCCGTCGGCGGGGAACTCGCCCTGGCCTTCCACCGCCACGGGCCCGGTGCGCTCGAAGCCGAGGCCCCACTGGGCGATGTCGATGTGATGGCCGGCCCAGTCGGTGAGCTGCCCGCCGGAGAAATCCATGATCCAGCGCCAGTCCCAGTGCGGGCTGTTGCCGCCGAAGTTGCAGAACGGACGGTAGGGCGCGGGGCCGAGCCACCAGTTCCAGTCGAGGTATTCCGGGACGGGGCGCGGGGGCTGGGCGTGGTGCTGGGGTTCGGCGGGGTGCTGGCGATGCTGCTGTTTCACATTTTCGTGAACATCGGCATGACGCTGGGGATTATGCCCGTCACGGGCGTGCCGCTCCCGCTCTTCAGCTATGGCCCCAGCAACCTGCTTGCGACAATGACCGCCCTCGGCCTGGTGATGGGCGTATACATTCGCCGCCACCGCATCGCCTTCTGAGGCCGTTTCGCGCCTCGCCGCCAGCACCGCTCGTAACCCGCGCCGCAACGCCGTATAATGGAAGCATGAAACTTGCGTTCTTTCTGGCAGTTGCTGCTTTTCTGGCTCTGGGCCCTTCGCGCGCGCGGGCTGCGGAGGCGGAGTACATCTACGGCATTCATGACCCCGGCGGAGAGAGCCTCATGTCTTCGGCCAAGGGGTGGATCGTGTTCACCGAAGGCATCGGGCACAACGCCTCGGACACCTCCGGCCGCGACTACCGGTACTGGTCGAATCAGGGCTACGGGGTCATCGTTCGCCTCAACAACGGCTACGGTTCGGACGGCACGCTGCCGTATGAGGCCAACTACGCCGCGTTCGCCGAGCGCTGCGCGAACTACGTGTCGCACTCGCAGGGGTGCGACTACTGGATCATCGGAAACGAAACGAACCTCCCGCGCGAATGGCCGGGCAATGTGGACGGCAACGCCGCGACAGGCGAGCCGATCACCGCGGCGCGTTATGTGAGCTGCTACAACCAGTGCTACAGCGCCATCAAGTCGGCGGCTTCGGGAGCGAAGATCATGCCGTCGCCATCCGGCACGTGGGCGCCGCCCTACCCCGCACAGGGCATACCCGGCTTTCTGGACTACTGGATCAACATCCTGAACAGCATCGGGGCGACAAAGGTGGACGGGCTGGCGGTGCACGCGTACACGCACGGCTGCGATCCCGCGCTGGCAACGAGCAACGCAAAGATGGGGTCGCCGTACGAGAACATCTTCTACAACTTCCGGGTCTACCGGAACTACCTGGGCGCGCTGCCTCTGGCGTTCCGGAGCAAGCCGGTTTACATCACCGAATGCGACCAGAACATCGAATGCGCGGACAACTCGTCGCCCCGGCGGACGTGGAGCAACAGCGCGAACGGATGGATGAGCGCCGTCTACGGCGAGGTCAATAACTGGAACAACACGAGCACTCAGAAGATCAGGTGCGTTGCGATGTTTCGCTGGGAGATGGCCAGCGAAGGCGAGTGGACGTTCGGATGGAGCCTTCTCGACGGCGTGAAGACGGACTTTCAGGCGGCGGTCGCGAAGGGATACAGGTGGGGTTCGGCGCCGGGGATGGTTGATGCTTCTCCGGGCGGGCTGAACCTGTCGCTGACGGCGGAACAGACAGCGGTTGACTCGAGCTTCGACGCGAACAGCACGGGAGCCAAGGCGAGGGACGGGCTCATCGGCCCGAGCAGCAAGTGGGCGAGCCAGGGAACGTCTCCGCCGCACTGGCTGGCGTTCGACATCGGCGCGGACAAGATCGTCAACGGCTACATCGTGCATCACGCAGGCGCCGGCGGCGAGCAGGCGGGCTACAACACGCAGAGTTTCTCGATACAGTCGGCGCCGTCGCTCGCGGGGCCGTGGACGGACGAGGCAATAGTCGAGAACATGCTTCGCGAGAACAGCACGCGGCGGCTCTATCAGACCCCGAAGCCGCTGCGCTACGTGCGGCTGCATATCCCGGACCCCGGAATAGACAACTTCGCGCGGATCTGCGAGTTCGAGGTGCACGGGTACTCCGGCGCCCTCCCGGCGGCCATAGAGGTGAGTACGGATTCCATGGCGGCATCCGCGAATCAGGGCGCGAGTCCTTCCCGGCGGCCGTTCACCGTGCGCAACAGCGGCGGCGGGACACTGAGCTACGCCATAACGAGGAACCAGTCGTGGCTGTCGCTCGACGCGTACTCGGGCACGAGCGCAGGCGAGAGCGACACGATCACCATCAGCTTTGCGACAGGGAGTCTGGCGGCGGGGACTCATCAGGCCACAATCACCGTCAGCGACACCGCCGGTCAGGCGGCATCGAAGGTCATCGGGGTCACCGTGACCATCAACGATGTCACCGCGCCAGCCATATCCGGGGCTGCCGTTGACCCGGCGTGCGCGCGCACCGGCTCGCTCGTCTCCCATAGCGCATCGGTGACCGACAACGCGGGCGGAAGCGGCGTGACGGCTGGCGGCATCTGGCTGGCTGGCCCGAACCTCCTGGTGAACCCGAGTTTCGAGGCCGGGGGAGCGGGAACTCTGGCCGGGTGGCTCAACACGTCGAGCATTCCCTTCGGCAGCAGCAACTACTACCCCAGTCCGGGGACAGCGAAGGACGGCAGCTTCTGGGCGGGAGTCTCGTGCGGATACGCAAGCGGAGTAAAGAGCCCGGAGCTTCGCGAGACGATTCCCGTTACCGCGGGCAAGACCTATCAGATCTCCGCGTGGGTGTACACCGATGGCAGCCCCAATCCGGCATCGTCGTTTCTTCAGTGGAAGGACGGAACCCCGCCCACCGGGGACGGGCAGTGCGTGACCGTCGCCTCATTCTCGTCGAACACGATGGGGTGGCAGAGGCTGTTCGGCACAGTCACGCCGTCCACAAACCAACTGACCATCTGTCTGCGTCTCAGCTGGGATTGCGCCAGCTCGGGCGGCGGGGGAAACTGGGATATGGCCGAGACGCGGCAGGTCTATGCTCCCGCGTCGTATTCCTCCGGGCTGGCGACCTGGGACCTGGTCCCGGCCTCCAGCCAGCCGCTTGTCATTACGGCGAGCGATGCAGCAGGGAACACGGCAACAGGAATGTCGGCCGCCCCCGCGATGGACGGCCTCCCTCCCGCAGCTTCGGCATCCACGCGATCCTTTACGAACAGCCCGGCCACAGTGAACTGGACGGCATCCGACCAGGGATGCGCCGGAGCCATTGCTTCAGGCTCGGTGCGCTTGTTCCTGCGAAAGGAGGGCGGCGCGTGGGTTGACTCCGGCGCGGCTGCGCAGAGCGGCTCCGCGGGCAGTTTCTCCGCATCCCTCAATAGCGGCGACGGGCGCTACTACTTCACAGTCGTGGCATCGGACACGCTCGGCAACGCCATTGCCCCGCCATCGGGGGTTTCCGGCAACAGGATGGCAAGCACGCTTTTCGACAGCACGCTGCCCTCAGCAAGTGCGATAGCGGCGGCAAAGCAGCAGCCGGACACTGCGAAGGTTTATCTTCAAGATAAGAGCGTGTCGGGAGTGTTCGGGGAGAGCTTTTACGTGCAGGATGACGCTCCGGCCGGCCTGTTGGTCGAACCAGACGCGCTGCCCGGCGGCATTGCAGCGGGCGGCATTGCGGACATCTCGGGGTTGATGGCCACTTCGGTCACCGGCGAGAGATACATCTCGGGAGCGGCGGCGCTGGTTTCCGGATCTCGCGCGGTGTCGCCTCTGAGGCTGAACAACCAGGCTCTCGGAGGCGAAGACTGGCTGTACAACAGCGCGACCGGCGCGGGTCAGAGGGGAGTCGCGGGGGCGGCCGGGCTGACCACGACAGGCCTGCTCGTGCGTATTTGTGGCCGGGTTACAGACGCCGGACCCAACTGGCTGCTGGTTGATGACGGCAGTGCGGTGCGGGTTCTGTGCATGGCAAGCGCAGCGTTAGGGGTGCCGGGACTGTCGGCGGGGTCGTTCGTAACGGTCACGGGCATGAGTTCTCTGGAGGAGCGTCCGGAGGGACCCGGGCGGATGGTGAAGCTGCGATCCGCGGCGGACGTCGCCGTCCTGATACCTTAGCCCTACTGCGTAACGACGACCGGCCACCCCACGGGCGCCATCTCGTAGAACTCCCGCGCGTCGGCATAGTGCAGGCGCACGCAGCCGTGCGAATCGGGGGTACCCAGCCTCGGGTATTCACTCGGCCAGGTCGCGTGGATGCCGTAGCGCCCGTCGCTCGTGATAGCGTTCCAGTAGCGCATGTCCACCTCGTAGCGGTTTGAGTGCGCCACGCGCATCTTGTTGTGGATGCGGGAGACCATCGTGGGAGTCGGGCCGCCGCCGTCTTTGTGACGCCGGCCCGTTGAGACCACCCAGGCAGCCTTCACCGCGCCGTCCTTCAGCGCGAACATCCGCTGGCGCGACTTGCTCACGACCACACCGCTCGCCATGTCCGCCGGCACCGACGCCGGGACGAACGTGACGGGCATCTTCGCCCGCGCTGCTTCGACACCCGCCGCGTCGAAACCCTTGGCGAACAGCCGAAGGCGAACGGCATCGTAGAAGGGCACCTGGAATGCGTGCCGCACGAATGTCACATTCGGCATCTCGATGGAGTAGCCGACGGGGGTGGCGGGAACAAGCACGCTGGTGAACTCGCCACGGGATTTGCCGCCGACGGGCGTCCGCTCGGCGGTGAGGTAGACGGAGACCGAAACGATGGCCGCGTCGGTGGTCTCGACAACGATTTCGGCATCCTTACCTTCGCGCCACACGTCTGGAGCGCGCATTACGATTGAGGGCCGGCGCGGGGCGGGCACGGGCTCGATCACAGGGATGACCTCCGGCGTCTCCTGCGCGAAAGACGCGGCCGCGCACAGCGAAATAAGTAAAACGGAAAGGGGTTGTCTCATCGTCTCTGCACCTGTGACGGCCGCATTCAGGCGGCCCATACATAAGGATACCCAAATACCCTCCCGCGGTTCCCCCTGCACGGAAATCGGACAAAAAAACGGCGGCGATTTCGTTGACAGCGCGCGGAGCGTTGGCTACAATCCCATTGGTTTGGATGGAGCGCGGACGATTGGACGCGCTCGTTCCGGGAGCGCCCGGGACATCGCCTTTAAGTTAGTCCTGCGAGGCTAGCAAGGGAGACGGTACGGATAGAGAAAGCGCCGGTTGAAGGAGCAGGCACACGGCTCCCGGCGCCCCGCACAGGCCGCCTTGCGTTTCGCAGGGAGGCTTTTTTTGTGCCCGCCGGAATGCGGGCACGCGATACGCGATACGCGTGACGCGATACGCGCTACGCAACACGCGACGGAGGATCGCCAGATGGCCGTTGACGAGATCAACCAGGTGATGGACGCGGACGAAATCCGGCGCGCCATTGCTAGGATTTCGCATGAGATCATCGAGCGCAATCACGGCGCGGCGGGGCTCGTGATCATCGGCATTCAGAAGAAGGGCGTTCCTCTCGCGCTTCGAATCCGCCAGGCTATTCAGGCCATAGAGGGCGCCGATCTGCCCTTCGGAACCCTCGACATTTCTCTTTATCGCGACGACTACGGCTCCCGCACCGCCGCGGTGCACCCCACGGACATCCCCCACTCTCTCACGGGACGCACGGTCATTCTGGTTGACGACGTCATGTTCACGGGCCGGACGGTGCGAAGCGCACTGGAAGCGCTCGTGGACTTCGGGCGCCCGTCGGCGATTCAGCTTGCCGTGCTGGTAGACCGCGGGCACCGGGAACTGCCGGTGCGGCCGGACTATGTGGGCAAGAACCTGCCGACATCGAGGCGCGAGGAAGTGCTGGTCACAATCGGCGAGGCTCCGGGAGACGACCGGGTCTGCATTCAGAAGCCTGACGAGGAGGAGGCCGCGGAGTGAACCTGACGCGCAAGGATATTCTGGGGCTTCAGGAAATGAGCAGCGAAGAGATTCTCCTGATCCTCAACAGGGCGGCGGATATGAAGGAGATCCTCTCGCGGGACATCAAGAAAGTGCCCACGCTGAGGGGCAAATCCGTCGTCACGATGTTCTTCGAGAACAGCACGCGGACGCGCATGTCTTTCGAGATGGCTGCGAAGATACTCTCCGCGGACGTCTCGGGTTTTGCCGCATCCACATCCAGCGTTCAGAAAGGCGAGTCGCTGAAAGACACGATCCTGACGCTCGACGCGATGAAGCCGGATGTGTTCGTCATCCGCCACTCGGCGAGCGGCGCGGCGCAGTTCACGGCGAGCCTGACAGGGGCGCACGTCATCAACGCCGGAGACGGGGCTCACGAGCATCCGACGCAGGCGCTGCTCGACATGCTCACGATCATCGAGCACAAGGGCGGCATCGAGGGGCTGACGGTGGCGATCGTCGGCGACATCGCTCACAGCCGCGTGGCGCGCTCGAACATCTGGGGACTGATGAAGCTGGGGGCAACGGTGCGCATCGTGGGGCCGGAGACGCTGCTTCCCGCTGAGATAAGGCAGCTTCCGGTGGAAGTGCACACCGACCTGCGCTCGGGCATACGGGGATGTGACGTCGTGAACGTGCTGAGGATTCAGCTCGAGCGGCAGGAAGCGGGGCTTTTCCCGTCGCTGCGGGAGTACGCGCAGAGGTTCGGGGTCAACAGCAACGTGCTGCGCGAAGCTCAGCCCGACGTGCTCGTGATGCACCCGGGCCCCATGAACAGGGGCGTCGAGATAGCGCCGGACGTCGCAGACGGGGAGTTCTCGGTTGTCACCGAGCAGGTGACGAACGGCGTTGCGGTGCGGATGGCGCTGCTCTACCTTCTACTGGGAGGTTCACCAGATGCGGCTTCGAATTGAGGGCGGACAGATGATTGACCCGGCAAGCGGCACGAGCCGCGCCGGAGACTTGCTGTTGGATGACGGCGTCATCGCGTGGATCGGCGAACGCCTTCCGGAAGCTGAGGCGCGGGGGGTTGACCGCGTCTTCGACGCTTCGGGGCTGGTGGTCGCCCCGGGTCTCATGGATATGCACGTGCATCTGAGGGAGCCCGGCCACGAGTACAAGGAGACGATTGAAACGGGCGGGAGGGCGGCCGCCGCGGGAGGCTTCACCGCGGTTGTCCCGATGCCGAACACGCTCCCCGCGACAGACAACCGGGCAACCGTGGAGTTTGTGGCCAGGCGCGCGCGGGAGACCAGCCCGGTGCGGGTGTATCCGGCGGTCGCGGCGACGCGCGGCAACGAAAACACCGAAATGTCGGAGATCGCGGACGCGAAGGACGCGGGCGCTGTTGCCGTAACCGACGACGCCTTCCCGCTTCAGTCGGCCGAAATGACGCGCCGTGTGATGGAGTACTGCCGCACGTTCGACCTGCCGCTTCTGACCCACTGCGAGGACAAGGCGCTCACAAAGCGCGGTGTGATGAACGAGGGGATTACCTCTACCGTGATGGGCCTGCAGGGGATGCCGAAGGCGGCGGAAGACCTTCAGGTCGCCCGCAACATCGAGCTTGCGGAGATGACCGGCTGCCGGCTGCACATTCAGCACATATCGTCGGAGAGGGCAATCGAACTGGTGCGGCAGGCGAAGGCGCGCGGAGTCGCGGTGACGTGCGAGACCTGCCCGCAGTACTTCTGCCTGACGGATGAGGACGTGCGGGGCTACAACACGCTGGCCAAGTGCAACCCGCCGCTCAGAACAAAGGCCGACCAGGACGCGGTGAAGGCCGGGCTGGCGGACGGCACGATAGACGCCATCGCCACAGACCACGCCCCGCACGCCGTCAACGAGAAGGAGTGCGAGTTCCAGACGGCGGCGTTCGGGATGACGGGGTTGGAGACGGCGCTCGGACTTGTGCTGACGCATCTGGTTGACGCGGGAATTCTGAGTTTGGGCGAGGCGATCGGCAAGATGAGCACGGCGCCGGCGCGGATTCTGAATCTGCCCGGTGGCCGTCTCGAGGCCGGCGCCCCGGCGGACATCACGATATTCGATCCGGCGGCAGAATGGGTGGTGGACCCCGCGAAGATGCGCTCGCGCTCGCGCAACACGGCGTTCGCGGGGTGGGAACTGACCGGCAGGGCAGTTGCTACCCTGGTCCGGGGAGAGATAGTTTACGAAGACAGCGCCAGGCATTCGGCACAGGAATCCGCGCACGGCGGAAAGGATCGCAAGTGAAAGCAATTCTCGCAATTGAGGATGGGACGATATTCGAAGGCCAGTCTATCGGCATGGCCGGGACAAGCACTGGCGAGGTCGTATTCTCGACGGCTATGACCGGGTATCAGGAGATGCTCACGGACCCGTCCTGCGCGGGGCAGCTTCTGACACTGACTTATCCGCTGGTCGGGAACTACGGCATCAACCAGGAGGACGTCGAGTCGGGCAAAGTGCAGGTGGCGGGCTTCATCATCCGCAACCTGTGCGACGCTCCCAGCAACTGGCGCAGCACGGGCACGCTCACCGAGTACCTGCGGGCGAACAGCGTTGTCGCAATGTCGGAGGTGGACACGCGGGCGATCACGCGGCACATACGGGTGCGCGGCGTGATGATGGGCGCCATCTCGACGGAACTGGCGGCGGATGAACTGGTCGAAACGGTGCGCAAGGCCGCGAACTACTCGGAGATAGACTTCGTGCAGAAGGTCAGCACTCCCCGGCCGTACGTCTGGCCGATTGACGAGGACAGGATACGCAGGCGTGTTTCGCTGATTGACTGCGGCGTGAAGCGCAACATCATGCGCGAGATGACGAAGCTCGGGTGCGAGGTGACCGTCTGGCCCTGCTCCACCCGCGCGGAGGAGATTCTGGAGCGCGACCCCGACGGGGTTGTGGTGTCGCCGGGTCCCGGGGACCCCGAGAGGCTGCGGGACATCGCGGCGGAGATTCGCAAGCTCGCCGAGGCGAAGCCGCTGCTCGGGATCTGTCTGGGACATCAGTTGCTCGGACAGGCGTACGGCGCAAAGACGTTCAAGCTCAAGTTCGGTCACAGGGGCGGCAACCACCCGGTCAAGGACCTGACAAGCGAGCGGGTATACATCACCAGCCAGAACCACGGATACGCGCTCGACCCGGACGGGCTGAAGGACGGCCCGCTGGAAGTGTCCCAGATCAACATGAACGACGGGACGGTGGAGGGACTGCGGCACAAAGAGCGGCCCATCTTCTCCATCCAGTATCATCCCGAGGCATCACCGGGGCCGGTGGATTCGGGCTACCTGTTTGACCGTTTTGTGCGGAGTTTGGTGAGGTAGCACGCGTGGGAGTCGGTCAGTCGGTCAGTCGGTCAGTCTATCAGTCTGGCAGGCGGGCAGGCGGGCAGGCGGGCAACGGGTAAGAGCCGGGAAGCCGGCTTCGAGTTAGTTTGAATGCAGGATTTTCGCAATCTAAAAGTATGGGAAAGGGCCCACAGGCTGGCGATGGCCATCTACGAAATCACAAGGGAGTTCCCGAAAGCTGAAGCCTTTGGACTGACATCTCAGCTTCGGCGATGCGCCGTCTCGATACCGTCGAATATTGCCGAGGGCTGCGGCAGGTCCGGGGATCGGGAACTGGCGCGGTTCTTGCAGATTGCCGGCGGCTCGGCCAGCGAACTGGAATACCAACTGCTGCTTTGTCTTGAGCTCGGGTACATAGAGAAGCAGAGTCACGACATCCTGGAGAAACGTGTTCAAGAGGTGAAACGGATGATAGGCACTCTGGCGCGATCGTTGAGGGAAGGCGCAAGCGGCCTGCCGCACCAGCCCGGCCGTGGCGACACCACCGCGCAGGATTGAGGATTTCCGGGCACATGAAGGGGCAAGACAGAACTCAGTGAGACTAAACGATGAGTGAGACCATCTGCTACAAGGTAATATCGGAGAAACGAAGCGCAAGTCATTGGTCTGCCCGCGCAAAAAGCTGACTGATTGACTAAAGGACTGACTGACCGACTGCCCGACTGACCGACTGACTGACTGATTGACTGACTGACCTTACGAGGAGGAATGCATTGCTTTCAAGACTTCTGGCGCGGCTGAAGCGCCCGCGGCCGGCCGCGGCCGAAATCGCCTCGGCGCGGCGTCACCCGATGCTGTCGCTGGCAGGGCTGGCGCCGCATGCGCCGGACGATCTCGCGGCGCGGCACGGTCTGGAGATATACGACCGGATGCAGGCGGACGCTCAGATCGCGGCGTCGCTTGCGACGAAGAAGTTCGCGGTGCTTGCGCACGGGTGGGAGGTGATCGAGGAGTCCAGCGCTCCCGCCGACCGCGCGGCCGCCGGGTTCTGCCGCTTCGCGCTTCAGGAGATGCAGGGCACGGTTGAGGATACGCTGTTCGGAATACTGGACGCGCTTGCGAAGGGCTACTCGATCGCGGAGATCAACTTCAGGCGCATCGAGGGCGGACAGTGGGACGGCCGCATCGGCCTGGCCTCCATCAAGCACAAAGACCCGGGGCTGTTCGATTTCGAGACGGACGAGTTTCTGAACGTGACGGGGCTGATCCGCACGGGCGCGGACGGCGCGCCGGAGAAGCGCCTGCCCATCGAGAAGTTCGTGGTGTACACCTACATGCCGTCCTACGAGGAGCCGCGGGGGCATTCGGACCTGCGCGCCTGCTACAAGCACTGGTGGGCGAAGGACATCATCCTGAGGTTTCTCTCTTCGTATCTGGAGCGGTTCGGGACGCCGGTGGTGAAAGGGACCTACCGGCGCGGGATGACCACAAACCAGCAGGACGACCTGTTGCGGGCGCTGGAGGGCATCCAGCGGGAGACGGCGATTGTGGTGCCGGAGGACGTGACGGTGGAGCTGCTTCAGGCGTCCGCGCAGGGCGAGCAGGGCTTTACGGAGGCGATCGCCTATCACGACCGGCAGATCGCCAAGGCGATTCTGGGCGAGACGCTGACCCAGGAAGAGGGGCACAGAACGGGCGCGCTTGCGCTGGCGAAGGTGCACCAGGACACGATGCTTCTGCGGCTGCAGAAGATCAAGCGCGATCTGGAGGAGACAGTCGTCCGTGAGCAGGTGTTCCGTCCGCTTGTGGCGCTGAACTTCCCCGGCGCATCCGCGCCGCGTTTCAGCCTGGGGAGCCTGGAGCGGGAGGGTGCTCCGGCAGGATAGGGGCTGGCGTGCGGCGAGAATGCCAGTGGATTGCCGATCCGCGCAAGGTTAGGGCATTGAAGCTGGCCGAAGACGGCCAACCTGGCAAGGACTGCCAGGACACAGCAAGGCAAGGCGCTTGCATGGCTGAGGCCGTGGCTGGTAGAATGACGCACGCTCGGGAGCATGAAGCGACTTGGCTCACGGCGCCGTCGCTCGCGCAGAGCGCAGGAGGTTAGGTCAAGTGTACTGCATACGGACTGTCTCTTATACACATCTGACGCTGCCGACGATCTACTCTGTGTAGATCCCTGTTGTCGCCGTATCACTAAACAACAATACCTAATACTCCCATCTCAATACACAAAAATCAACTCCTCAAATACCTTTCACACCCGTTAAACA
>ERZ1026814.922-NODE-922-length-13240-cov-5.049112_pt1 | contig 13240 bp, 8 predicted proteins | sample MGYA00520871_ERZ1026814 | MGnify/ENA primary metagenome ERZ1026814 (study PRJEB33270, sample SAMEA104284478) | anaerobic digester metagenome | biome: Anaerobic digester microbiome; feature: mesophilic sludge digester; material: Anaerobic digester biomass | place... | reverse complement strand
CCGCAAGTTACCCATGCAACCTCGTCAGACTCGTCAGAATGGAGATGCCGACGCCACGTGCCCCGCGGCTTCCAGAGACTAAACTAAACATAACAGACTGCAAAGTGAGGTGAAGCCGTGTTACGATATCTGTTGATTGCCCTACTGATTCTGTTGGGATTGAGCAGCCTGGGCAGCGCCATCTTTGGGCGTCAGGCCCGCCGCCGCCTGGCGCTGGCCGCGTTCACCGTGATCGTCTGGGGCGCCGCCGCCTTCATCTACCTGAACCCAACGGTTGCCGCGCCGCGCTTGAGCCAGGAGCCGACCGTCGCGCTGACCCCCACAGCCACCCCGGCGCCCACGGCTACCCCACAGCCTGGTCGCATCCTCTGGCATGCAGGCCCCAGCGACAACCTGCAACTGTGGATCATGGACGACGACGGCAGCAACCAACGCCAGTTGACCGCCGGTGAGGCCATCGGCACCAACGTCGAACCGGCCTGGTCGCCCGATGGCAGTCAGGTGGCCTTTGTCACCGATCGCCTGGACCCCGAAGCCCTGCAGATCTACGCCATGGGTGTGGACGGCAGCAATCTGCGCGCCATCATGCCCTTCCAGGCCACGCACAGCTGGTCGCCCGACTGGTCGCCCGATGGGCAGAAGATCCTCTTCCAAACCAATCGCGACGAAAACGCCATCTTCCAGTTGTACACCTGCAACGTAGATGGCAGCGACATCAAAAACGTGACCCATACCACCTCCAACGAAAGCCGCGGCGATTGGTCGCCCAATGGACAACAGATCGCGTTCGTCTCCGAACGTGACGGCGACCGCAACATCTATGTCATGAACGCAGACGGCAGCAACCAGCACGCCTTGACCACCGTCAAGAGCGACGAACGCTATCAGCGCTGGTCGCCTGACGGCTCTGAGATTCTGTTTCAGAGCAATCAGGAGGGTAACGGCAACTTCGGCATCTATGTCATGAACGCCGACGGCAGCAACGTGCAGCGCATCAGCGACCTGGCCGCCAACAACATCACCCCAACCTGGGCGCGCAAGGGTCAGGCCATCGTCTTTGCGTCGGATCGTGATGACCCGACCTGGGATCTGTACATCATGGATCGCGACGGTTCGAACCTGCGCCGCCTGACCAACCAAAAGACTGTAGATCGTTTCCCCACCTGGCACGGGAGATAGAGAATTATGCGCGCAAAACAGCGCCGGCTGCGCTGGCCGGCAGGGTTTTGGAACATCGCCGGGCCGGTCTTCATCGTGCTGGCGATGACGCACCAGGGTTCCCTGCCCCCGCCAAGCTACATCGGCTCAGACAACGAGCGGGCCGGATTCGGCGTCACGACCCAAATTAGTGACTTCGATGTCAGCCTGCTCAACGGTGGCTGGTTCGTCCGCTGGGATGTGCAACCCGCGCCGGCCGAGCCGGCCGGCTACATCTACATGCCCATGCTGCGCGTGACCGGCAGCACCTTCATCCCAAGCGGCGTTGAATTGGCCGCCGGCGTTGCCAACAACCTTGGCCGCACCTGGATCATCGGCAACGAGGCTGACAACATCTGGCAAGACAACGTCCTGCCGCAAGATTACGCCGTCGCGTATCACGACGCCTATTTCTTCATCAAACAGCGCGATCCCACGGCCCAAATCGCCATCAATGGCGTCACCCAGGGCACGCCGCTGCGCCTGCAGTGGCTTGACCTGGTGTGGAACAGCGCCAGCCCCGCACTCTACGTCGCCAGCTTTCGCCAGGCGGACGGAGTCGTCGTGCGCAGCAAAGGCCGCCAGCGCTGGCATATCTACTGCCTGACGCTCGATCCCGCCGCCAGGGTGCTCTTTGAGCGGCGACTGCGCGTCGCCAAGGAGAAAGTCGCGCTGATCGTCGCCAGCGAGATTTTCGCCACCCAGCCCCAGCTCCCGCGCGATTTCTACGGCGGCGACGCCTTCCAGCAGGCGTGCATCGACGCCCAGGACCAGCAGTTCGACCATATCCTGGTGCTCTCGCCCGAGCACGGCGTCATCTCGCTGGACGATGTGGTGCCGTCCGAACAGTTGTGGGAGGATGTGCTGGAGCGGCGTATCTGGACCTGGCAGAACGCGGCGCATAACCGGTTGGGGCGCTACCTGTTCGCCCCGCCGAAGATGGCCCTCCCGCGCGCGGACGAGGTCAACTGGTGGGCGTGGCTCAACCCCGAATCGCGCTATACCTTCACCGTGTTTGGCAGCGGGTTCGCCGTGCGCATCCTGATCGATCACCTGCTGCGCGCGCGCGGGCGGGCGCCCCACATCTGGCCGGAGATCGTCCTGGCCGAGCCGCGGCCCGGCTATGACGTGGGCGACTACGACGACGAGTTCGAGCTTGACTTCGATCTCGACGAGGATTTGGAGGACGAAGACGATTTCGAGGCCGCGCTGCGCGACATCGACCGGCTGCTCGAGTGGGCCGGCGAGTTCGTCACCGTCATCGGCGCCATCGGCGCACCGATCGTGGCCGCCGCCAGGATCTTGGCCCCGGCCGCTGCGCCCGCCAGCGCCCCGGCCGCGAGGTACGCGCGCCAGCGGCGCGGCTCCGGCAGCGAGCGTGCGAGGACCACGGCGAGCACACCAGACATTCCCCACAGTGCGGCGCCGAGGTCGACGCCGGCCCACGTGGCGCTCATGACGACCGGGGCGGTCGTTCCGAGGATCGCCGCGCTCCATGCCGCGGCGCGCGGTCCCGCAAGCCGCCGGGCCAGCGCGGAGACCGCGCTGAGGGTACACAGCCCCGCCCACCAGTGCACGGCCTGGGCGGCCCAGGTTCCCGGCAGGAGCAGCGGGTAGCAGTAAAGCAGGGACATCGTGCCGGCGATGAACGAGTACTGATGGCGCAGCAGGACGAACACGGTGCCCTGGCGCAACCAGTGGAACGGGAACCCCAGGTGGTAGTGGAGCTGGTCGAAAAACGGCGCGTCGGTGAGCAGTAGCACGAAGGCGAGGAAGAACGCTGCCCCCACGAGCAGGACCGGGAGGCGCGCGCCGGCCGGGACGCGCAGCTCGGGGACGGGGTACCGCTTGGCGAGCGACACGGTGCCCCACACCGCGCTGGCGACGAGCACGGCACCCACCGGCCCAGGGCGCAGCCAACGCAAAAGCGCCAGCGCGCCGGCCAGCCCAGCGAGGACGGTCGAGCCGAGCCCCAGCACGAGCGGTGCGGACTCCCAGCGCGTCGGGCGGTGCCCCGTCACCCAGCGCCACACCGCAAGGCCCGGGCCGGCCGCCGCCGCCGTCAGCAGCGCGAGCCAGACGGCAGCGGTAGCGGCCATCACGAGCGGCGTCGGGTTTTCTACCCGTTCGAAGCGGAGCAGCACCCAGGCGGCAAAGCCGAGGAACACGAGGCTGGCTGCGAGGCGGCGGGAGTACGGCGAGAGCACGGCGGGATCGTACCGCGGTTGCGGCTGCGGCGGGAATGCGTGCGCTCAGGTCGTCCGGACCGTCCCCTCGATCAGCTCGCGCGTGTGCTCCACCACCATGCGAAGGAGCGGGATGCAGACCCGCTGCTTGACCGGTGGGAAGGCGTCGGGGCGCGCCGGGTCGCGGGAGTCCAGGCCGGTGAGGACGCGGCACTGGATGCTGCCGAAGCGCGCCTCGACCGCGGCGAGGAGTGCCTCACCGGCCGCGTAGGCGCGCGCCTTGGCCTCGTCGTCGCCCGGCACGCTCCGCCCGAGGTGCAGCCCGAGCGCCATGAGGGCGCCGGAGAGCGCTCCGCACAGCATGCCCCGGCGCGCCACGCCGCCGCCGAACGGTGTGGCCAAACGCTGCAGCTCGCCCTGCACCGTGGTCTGGTCGCCGGACAGCGCCAGCAGCGCCGACTCGGCGCAGTTGTACCCGCCCTCGAAGTACGCGACGGCGGCATCCATCGGTGACGTGATCGCACCAGCCGACATCTTCCCTCCTCCCCCCGTCGTGAGCCTACGCCCCACGTTTCCCGCGTGCCACGGTGACGGTCCGCTCGGCGCTCGACACGCGCTCGTCTCGTATCCGGCCCGGGAGGGCGGCAAACAGCCCGGACTCGGCGTGACGCTCCTCGACCGCGCCACCTGCCGGTCGGCTCGGGACCGTCGCCGACATGCCTAGTGCTCGGCGAGCTCGAAGGCGAAGCGCTCGGGATCGAAGAACCCCTGTTCTCGGACCTCGTTGCCGCGGGCGATCGCCCAGCTCGGTAGCATCGGCTGGTACGCCACGGTCATGCGCCAAAGCTGCAGCGCGCTGTTGGCGGTCACCACGTACAGCGTCCGTTTCGGGTTGAACGGGCTCGGCAGAACCAGGAAGAGCCCATCGTCCGGATGGGCGTACAGGCGACCTCGGAAGCGGAAGAAGCCGTCACCGAGCTCCGTTGGCAGCTTCCCGGCCAGGCGTCCGAGCACCGCGTTGTCGCGCCCCTCGCCGAGCACCACGAGGTCGTGCGCCGCCGCGAGCTCGCCGTCGAGCTCGGCGTCTTTGACGAGTGGCGGCAGGATCTCCGAGAAGGCATCCGCCAACGCCGTCTGGAACCGCAGGCCGATCGTGTGGTTGGCTTCCACTTGCCGGGCGGTGCCGTACACCACGAGCGTGTGGTCGAAGTCGTCAGCGAACGAGGACCAGGCGAAGTACTGCGGGTTGGGAACCGGGAAGTCGCGGCCGGCGTTGAACAGCACGCGGGTGGGGCGGGCTTGGAGACGCCACTCGGCCGTGGTGGCCGGACCCTCGAGCTCGATCGTCTTGAGCAGCCGCTGCCCACCAGCCTCGATCGCGAGTGAGCCCCACAATCGCCATGGGGTGTCGACCTGCCGCACCTCGAGCGTGACGACCCACTCGGCACCGGCCGGCTCGATCCGCACCGTGGGCCGTGGGTCCGGCACCCCCTCGCGCTCGATCCACGGCCGCACGATCCCGGACACGTCGCGTCCGGCGCCGGCCGACAGCGCATCGAGAAACGCTTTGGTGCCCACGGTACGGTTGCCGAACCGCTCGTGCGCCGCCCGCATCGCGGCGAGGAATGTCTCGGTCCCGAGGGCGAGGCGGAGCTGGTGGAGGGCGAACGTGCCCTTGATGCGGGGGATCTGGTACGGGCCGTACCGTTCGTACGAGCGCTCGGCTTTCACCGCCGCGAGGTCCGGCTCGTGGGCGACCACGTACTGGTACCGGTTGCCGAGCTCAGCGAGCTGGTCCGAGAGCTTTTCGAACGCTTTCTCGGGTCTGTCCGGCAGGTCGCGCAGCATCCGCCAGTACGCGGCGGACGCCGAGGCCAGCCAGTTGTCGCCGTCCGAAGCCGGGAACACGCTTTGCCGCCAGAGCTTGGTGGCATTCACGCGGTACCGGTCGGTGACCTCGTCGAGCACGAGGTCGGGCTCTTTCGGCTTCTCCGGCGGGGCGGTGCGCGCCGCCTTGAGCATCTGCGACACGACGACCGGGCTCTGCGGCGCCCACCCCAGCGTGAGGTGCGGGATGGCACCGGGCAGGTCGGGCATGCGCCGGCCGGTACCGGGAACCTTCTCGCGCAGCGTCGTCTTGCCCTGGTGGGCGAGAAATACCATGCGGCGACCCATCTCGGTGGTGGTGAGCTTGCCGTCGCAGGCGTGGGGACGGTTGACCGGCGAGCTGGCCAGGAGCTCGAGGGTGTTCTCGACATCGATCCGACCGTGGTGCCGGTGGTAGAACTCCCGGAAGGCGAGATCGCGGTTCCACGCCCCGAACGCCATGTCAAACGGCGCGTCGTCCGGCTGCCTCGCGTACTCTTGACGGACGCCGTTGTCGCGGGCGTTGTTGTTGGCCCACAGGAACCCAGGGGTGCCGAACGGTGCCGGCGTGTCCGAGGTGCGCCACAGCTTCGAGCGTTTCGTCCCGAGCAGGAAGACGGCGGTTTCGCCGGTCTTCAGGTCGGCCATCGGCCAGTCGTTGGTGTACAGCCCGTTGTTGCGCTCCGAGAGGATGCGGACGACGTCGTCGATCGAGCGCGCGTACTGCGCAGCCCGGCGGGCGCGTGAGGACTGCGGCGTGCCGCTGATCTCGAACGGGGTCTGCGCCACCGTGGTCTCGCCGAAGACGATGCCCGCGTCATTGAGGTAGAAATCGGTGCCGGAGTGGATCCCGCCCGGGAACGTCTGGTACACCAGGCGTTGCCCTTTGGCCGGCAGCAGGTCGCACAGGACGTTGAAGTGCACGCCGGTGTAGCCGCCCCACATGAATAGCTGACCAAAAACGACGCCGCCGTCGGCGGTCGCGGGCCCGGTGGCGGCGATTGCCGAGCACTTGTGGCGGGTGTCGGGGATAGCGAGCTCCTCGGCCGCCGAGAGAAAGCTCCTGCCGGAGAGCGCGTGCGATGTCACCTGTATGCCGCTCGCCGCGTAGCTCAGGTCGACGATCGAGTTGAGCGTCGCCACGTCGAGCAGGTCGAGCGCCCGGCCCTCGTACCTCGCCCCGGCGCCTGCCGCGCCGTCGGCGATCCCCTTCATCTCCTCGAGCTGCTCGGCATCGAAACCGCGCAGGAACAGCAGGTCGGCGCGCAAGCGCAGGCTCGCCCACCCGGCCGCAGGTTCCTTGCTGTTCTCTTGGATCGCGAGCTTCGAGAGGTAGGCGACGATCTCGTCGGCGAGCAGCGACCCGTGCTGAAACCCGCGGGCGTACGGCGTGCCCTCGACGTGGAGCACGATCCAGCCGCGGTCATCGTAGCGGAACCCCTCGCCCCGCCAGCGCACCGTCTCTGGCGCCACCAGCGCCGCGACGTCGGTCACCTCCTCCACCGTCACGTCGTCGAACCAGGCGGTGCCGGTGGCGGTGCCGTTGCGCCCCAGGTGGAGCTGCACACGATCCTCGCCACGGGTGGCGATGAACACCGTCTCGACCGCTGTCCAGTCACTGTCGGCGCCGACCGCTGGGGCGTGGTTGGTGAACGGAAACGAGGCCATCGACAGCGTTGCCGGCACCGCGGTGGGGTAGCGCGAGAGCGGGTCGGACACGGCGCCCTGGGTACGGATGACCCCACGCAGCCGATACGGATGCCCGACCGTGAGTCGCACCGGCGTCGACGCCACCGTGGCCTCACAGGCGGTGGCGCACTCGAGGCGCAGCGACCCGGTGCCGCCGTGTGCAACCGCAGGGTCGGCTGACACCCTCGCGGCCGTCGGCCTCCCCTTGGCGAGCAGCTCCCACCCCGCGAGACCGTGCTCGAACCCGGCGTTGCTCGGTCCGAGCGTGCCCGCCTCGGCCGTTCCCATCGTCACACCCAGGATCACCAACCCAATCACGAGCCTCATGACACCCCCCACTTCTGCAGCACCTCTGGCAATCGCCCCATGTCGTGCAGCACCTGCACGTCCGGGTGGTGGCGTTCGCCGCGTCGGGACGGGTCGTACCACACGGTCCGCAACCCGGCTGCGAGTGCCCCGGCGACGTCGGCCTGCCACTCATCCCCTACCATCACGACCCGTTCCGGCGCCAGCCCGAGATCGGCGAGCACCGCTGCGAAGTACTCGCGTGACGGCTTGCGCACCCCGAGCGAGCGGTAGCAATAGAGCTTCTCGAAATACGACGACAGCCGCGCCCGCCGCAGCGCCGCCCAAATCTCGCCGGCGTCGGAGTCGGCGGCGTTGGTGGCGAGCCCGAGCACCGCCTGCCGCCGTAAGGCAACCAGTGCCCGCCGCACCCCCGGCACGGCCTCGACCCGTGGCCAGCTCACCATCGGCCCGACCGCATCCGGAAACACCCGCATCACCGTGTCGCCCCAGTCGAAAAGCACTGCCCAGCGCCGGTGGCCGGTGCCGGGTGGTCCGTGCTCCGCGGAGGGAGAGGGAGCGCCCACCATGTCGCGGTACTGTAGCCGATCGCACCACCGCGTCGATCCTGTGCCCGGGCGTGGTCACCCCCCTCCGGCGTGGGCGCCGTGTTTGGCCGCCGGTTATCGTCCCGAAAGTGCCGAGGCAGCGGTCGAGACCCGTGACCGGTCGGGCGGCGCCGGCTCAGTACGACGCGGGGCTGTGGATCACCTGGTCGGAGGGGAGCTCGAGCTCCTCCGGACGGGCGCGGATGACCTCGCGCAGCCAGCGCTCGGGGTAACCCAGCTCCTGGGGCATGCCCTTCTCGTCCTTGACGTAGCCGTCGTTGTACTTGGTGAACAGCGCCTCGGCGAGCTGTCGCCAGCGGCGAGTCACCTGCTCGCCGGCGGACACCGAGTAGTCGGTGAGGAAGCGGCGCGCCCGCTCGGCGTCGGTGGCGAGCATCTTCTGTGCCGTGGCTTCGATCGCTGGCTGCAGGGCGAGGAAGTTGCCCTCGAGCTCCGCCTGCACCTGCTGGATGTCCTTCACCATGTCGGCAAAGCGGAGCTGTGCGTAGTTGGCCACGAGGTTGAACACCCACCACGCCGAGTCCCAGGAGAACTTCCTGAGCTCACCGGTGGTGGTCGAGGGCGGCACCGCGGTGATCCCGGCGTAGAGCGGGAAGTAGCAGCTCGTGTAGGTGTCGTCGAGGCCGTACCAGAGCACGCCGCCGATCGGGTCGGGCAAGGACGCGCGCGACTGGGCCACGTACGAGCAGCCGGTCTGCTGGGTCGAGATCGGGCGCTCCCACGAGTACGTCGCCCCATCGAGCTTGAACGTCATCGGTCGGGCGCGCAGCGGCGAACCGAACGGGCCGGCATCTACCCCGGTGGTCATGTCGTACGGGGTGCCCTCGTAGTGGTCGCGCATGAGCGCCATGACGTCCGCGAGGGCGAGCTTGCGCTCCGGCTTGATCCACAGCGGGTAGGCCGGTGCCCCCGGTACCCCACGGTGGAGGTCGGGAGAGAAGCTCTGGGACGGTGCGACGCGGCGGAAGATCGACCACACCCGGGTCTCGGTGTAGCGCAGCGTCTGCGCAGTGGCGGGGCAGTAGGCCTCGCAGAAGCGGAACGGGCCGTCTTTGGCCGGGTCGTAGTAGCCGTGCTCGATCGCGAAGTCGATGACGTTCGGCGAGTACAGGCACCGCTGCGGCTCATTGAGCGGGAAGCTGCCGATGCGGGCTTTGTTGGCGTGGGCAGCGACCATCCCGTCCGGCACCCGTAGGGCGACCCAGATGGCGCCTTTGCCGCCTTTGCCCGGGCCGATCATCTCGAGGATCCACGCCTCTTTCGGGTCGCCGATCGAGAACGACTCGCCCGTCGAGGCGTAGCCGAACTCGGTCACGAGCCCGGTCATCACCTCGATCGCCTCGCGCGCTGTGCGGGCCCGCTGCAGGGTGACCCACATGAGCGTCCAGTAGTGCAGCCCACCGTCGGGGTTTTCGAGCTCCGGCCGGCCGTCGAACGTGGTCTCACCGATCGTCACCTGGTGTTCGTTCATGATCCCGGTCACGGCGTAGGTGTGGGCCGGGTAGGGGATGCGCAGCCGCACATTGCCCGACCAGTCTCTGATGTCCTGCAGCTCCCCCGGCGCGTGGTCGGCCGCCGGTATGTGGCGCAGCAACGGGTGGAACTCGCCGTCCACCGCGTAGGTGATGATCGTCGAGCCATCCGCTGAGGCGCCGGGCGTGACGAGGATGTTGGTACAACCGGGCGCAGTCCGGGCCGCGAGAAGCGCTGCCACGACGGTGACGAGCAGAGCATACGGTCGCATGCGAGACCCTCCGCTTCTGGCCGCGGGGTGGCCGGGCCGGCGCGAATTATACAAACCCGACCGATCGAGGCCGCAACCGGATCTGCAGCGCCACCGCTTCGCACCGAGCTCGATCTCGGCCGGTGCCGGCCCGCAAGACGTGTCGCAGCGGGCAGCTCGAGGGCGCTACCTTTGCCATCGGCTCGTCAGCATCGGCCCCCGCGTCGGCTTGCTCGCCCTGGCCCTCGTCGTCGCCGCCGGCTGCTCGCTCCGCAGTCGGCTGTGGGCCCGCCGACGACAACCCGGCACCGTCAGAGCGGGGCCGCGCCACACCGGACGGGTGACCGGTCAAACCAGCCGGCGTAGCAGCAGCAGCGCGGCGAAGCCGAGCAATAGCACCAGACCTGCCAGGGCCGCCGGTCCGAGCGAGGGGATCGGTTCCGGCGCGGAAACCACGAACGTGGTCGGGTTCTCGGTTCCTGGCACCGCCGGGTCGTCGGTGAGTCGGGTCGAGCCGTTGCTCCCGGTGCCGGCGCCGTCGTAGTTGATCGTCCCCTGGTTGGACACGGAGCGGCCATTGGGGACGTCGTTGATCGTGGCCGAGACCATAATCGTCACCGAGCCTCCGGCGGCGATCGCGCCGTTCCACGTGATGAGGTTGCCGGTCCGCGCCACCGTTCCCGAGCTGGCGGAAGCACCGGTCGCGGTGAGCTGTGAGGGCAGCGTGTCGACGAACTCGTCACCGGGATTGTCGGGTTGCGGGCCGGGGCCGGCGTTGCTCAGCACGATGGTGTACGTGATGGTCCCACCCGGCCGGTAGGGGCCGCCGCTCACGGTCTTGGTACCGCTGACGTTGGCCGGCTGCGCCACGGTCACCGTCGCGCTGGCCTGCGCTGAGGCGTACTCCTGCTCGCTCGCGTAGGCGGTCCAGGTGCCGGTGTTGGTCGTCGTCGTGTCGATCACGGCCGGAATCAGGAGCCCGGCTGCGACCGTGTCGAAGCTGCTGCCTGGCGTGAGCGCGTGGCTCAGCCCGGTGACGACGGGACCGAGCTGGTCGTCCACGAGGTCGTGCAGGTTGAGGGTCACGGTGCCGGTGTTGGTGACCGTGAAGCAGTAGTACACGGTCGTTCCGGGCGCGACGGTGATGGCGGAGGTGGTCGCACAGACACCTGATGTGGTGCCCACGGTCTTGACCAATGAGATTGCCGGACCAGCGGTGGCGTTGACGGCGAAGTTGTCCATGCGCGCGTACCCGGCGTAGCCGGCGATGCCGACCCCGGTCCCTTCGGCAGCCGGGGCACCAGTGCAGACGTAGGTCTGGTTCGGCTGCGCGCCGCCGTCGATGTTGGTGAGCTCGATCGTCACCGTGGTGCCGGACCGTGTGGCCTTCATGTGCGCGGTGGAGAACGGCGAGCTCAACTGGAAGAACCCCAGACCGAAGCCGCTTCCGTTGTTTCCCGTGTAGCAGCCTGCATGGCCGAATTGGGTGCCGCCACTCTGGTTCTGCACCTTCAGGAACGGGTTGGAGGTCCCGGCCCCGTAGTTGAGCAGCAGCGCCGCGTACTGTAGCTCCGTGCCGTTGTTCGCCACGTCCATCTCGGCCGTGTCGCCGGTGCCGGGGGCGCCGTTGAACGTCGCCCGTCCGACGTTGGCGCACACCGCGGCGTTGTTGGAGACGTTGCACGTCCCGTCGTGGACGGTCCAGTTGGCGCCGATCGGCCCGTCGGGGCGGTCGAAGGTGTCGAGGATCGCCTGGATGCTGTTGCCGCCGTGGGGCACCGGACCGCCGGTAGGCACCGCGGCTGGTGGAGAGTACGGCTGCACCTTGGTCATGTCGACCGGGGGAGGCTCAGCCCCGACGCTCGCTGTCACGACACCCACGAGAGCAACGACTACCGCGACTGACAACCGCTGTGTCCGATCCATGGTCCCAACCCCCCCTTCGGATGACCGCTGATTGTCGCATCGGGTCGAGGCCGGAGTCAACCGCTCGGATCCGTGGGGCCCCCACCGCCGAACCAGGTACGGCACCGGTAGCACGTGTCCGGGAGCTTCGCTGCCGGGACGGCGAGCTTCACCTGCCGTCCCGGCTCGAAGCCGTCGACGTTTTCGAGCCGCGGCTTCTGCCTCCATCCCGTGGTCTCGTCTCCGGCGCGTCCGGCCAGACCCCTCGCTCCCCAAGGCCCGCAGATGGCCTATCATAGCCGGGATGGCCTCAGCCCAGGACTTGCGGCCGTTGCCTGCCAGCGGCATCGCCTCGTTCGCGGCAGAGAAGCAACGGGTTGCGCTCACGTCGGTCGTCAGTGCCGTCTTCCTCACCACGATGAAGCTCGGCGTGGGTCTGTGGACGGGCAGCCTCGGGATCCTCGCCGAGGCGGCCCACTCGCTGCTCGATTTGGTCGCGGCGGCGATGACCGTCTGGGCGGTGCGCGCCGCGGCGCAGCCGGCCGACGGTCGCCACACGTACGGCCACGGGAAGTTCGAGAACCTCTCGGCGCTCGGCGAGACGGTGCTGCTGCTGGCGACCTGCGTGTGGATCCTCACCGAGGCGGGGCAGCGTTTGCTCGGCAAACCCGTCGAGGTCGAGGTCACGGTCTGGGGGTTCGTGGTCATGGCGGTGTCGATCGCCGTCGACGTGTCGCGCTCCCGGGCGCTGCGGCGCGTCGCCCTGCAGACCGGCAGCCAGGCGCTCGAAGCCGACGCGTTGCACTTTTCCACCGACGTGTGGTCGTCGAGCGTGGTCATCCTCGGCCTCGCTGCCGTGTGGCTGGGGCCGCGCGTGCGGCTGCCGTGGCTCGCCGGCGCCGACACCGTCGCTGCCATCCTCGTCGCGCTCATCGTCGTCTGGGTGAGCCTTCAGCTCGGGCGCAGGTCGGTTGCCGACTTGTTGGACGAGGCGCCAGCCGGTGCCCGGGAGGCGGTGGCCGCGGCCGTCGCCGTGCCCGGGGTCCGTGGCGTGTCGCGTGTGCGGGTGCGCCAGTCGGGCCCCGAGGTGTTCGTGGACGTCACGCTCACGGTCGAGCCGGGGACCTCGATCGAGCGCGGCCACACCATCGCCGACGCTGCCGAGCGTGCCATCCAGAACCTGCTGCCGGGCGCCGACGTTGTCGTGCACGTCGAGCCGGCTTCAGGCGGCGTCCCAGAAAGCGACAACCCGGCCGAGGTGGTGCGACGGCTGGCAGCCGAGCACGGCGTGCCGGTCCACGGTTTGCAGTTTCGGAACGTCCTCGGGCGGCTGTCACTGGAGCTGCACGCCGAGGTCGCCCCGGTGTTGTCCGTCGCCCAAGCTCACGACCAGGTGACGGCGCTCGAGGCCGCGGTCCGGCACGCGATTCCGCGCCTGGCTGCGGTGGTGACGCACATCGAGCCCGCAGCCCGGTCGGCAAGCCCCGTGGTGTCCGTGCCGCACGGTCAGTTCACGACCCTCGAGGCGGTCCACGAGGTACTGGCCGAGCACCACACGCTGGGGTCTGTCTCTTATACACATCTCCGAGCCCACGAGACCGTACTAGACCTCGTATGCCGTCTTCTGCTTGAAAAAAAAAAAGACAACAAAAAAGACATTCGAGCCTTTAAAAAATTGCCTCAACACATATAGTAGCCGGAGCTGCATCAACTTACTCGATAATAAATCATGTCACGTAGTAAGAATTGATCATCTAGTA
>ERZ1026814.921-NODE-921-length-13247-cov-4.937271_pt1 | contig 13247 bp, 14 predicted proteins | sample MGYA00520871_ERZ1026814 | MGnify/ENA primary metagenome ERZ1026814 (study PRJEB33270, sample SAMEA104284478) | anaerobic digester metagenome | biome: Anaerobic digester microbiome; feature: mesophilic sludge digester; material: Anaerobic digester biomass | place... | reverse complement strand
GAAGTGCGTGCTGCTGGTTAGCCTGTGCAGGTAGGTGTGCTGGCAGGTTCGCTCTGGTTGATGGGGTCGACGGTGCTTGTTTTTTTGAGGGCACGGCCCCCACCGATATCTACACAGTGTAGCTCGTCGGCGCCGTCATGTGTGTATAAGGGACAGTTTCCGCGCTTGCTCCCTCTCCCCCGCTCTCGCGGGGGCGAGGGAGCAAGCGCGGAAATGTATCGACCTGCGAGCCGGGTGAGGGGCCAAAGGTACTGGCCCCGACCCTCCACTCTGCCAAGTGGGGGCCGACACCCCCATACCCTACGTGCCACCACTGCGCCTGCACGTTGTTGGTGAATACACGGCCAAAGACACGAATGGCCGCCCGTAGGCGGCCATCACACAGAGGCTTTGCCGTCAAGGTAACGCTGACCAGCAGCCGCTACGGCAGGAGGCGCTCGAGGTCCTCCCGCCGCAGCACGAGGTCGTACGGCTTGCGGCAGACGAACCGTCCCGTCGCCAGGCTCATCGCCGCCACGGATCGCCTGCCCACCAGCACCTTCGCCACCGGCCCGTGCTCGTACCGCACCACCAGCACGCGGATCTTCGGGCGCCACACGCGCCGCACCAGCCCCGACACCCGCAGCGCGTGGTATGGCCGGCGTGCAACCCTCCCGAGGACGCGCCGCGCCAGCGCACGTAAGCGCTGGATCCGCGCCCGCCACGTCCCCCGTGCTCCGCCGGCCACTGCGAGCAATCGCCGGCCCCGCCGCGCGTGCGTAACCACGCCCACGAGGTTCGCCGCCGTCACCGGCTCAGGGTCCACGAAGTGGTTGCCGTCACCCCGCGTGATCAGCCCCTCGGCTACCACGCGCACCACCCGGTGGACCACGTCTTGGCTCTCCGCCACCCCGTTCTGGCTCGCGAACACCACCACGTCGCCGCACCGCACCGCCGCCACGCCAACCGCGGCGATGACGAGCCCGTCTCCCGGCCGGAACGTTCCCCGCATGCTCCGCCCGCGGTACAGGCGTTCTCCCCTCTCGGGCTCGAGCGCCTGGAGGTCGAAGCCAGAGTCGTGGGGTGTGTCGGTCACGAGCGTGTGCGCCTGTCGTGTCGATTCAGGGCCACAAAGCGGCACTGGCCATCTGGTCAGATGACCGCCGGAGGTGCGGTATGCGGGTTCCAACTACCACCTTCGTAGCCACCTGGAGCGAGCTCATGGACACGGTGGCCGGCAGCGGGGAGGGGATCGTCGTCACGAAGCGAGGAAAGCCGGTGGAAAAGCCGGTCGCGGCCGACCTGCCCGCTTTGGGGACGTCGTTTGGCTGCATGCGCGGCCGCACGCGGATCCTGGACGACCTTGCGGAGCCGGTCGAGGAGGCCGGAGATGCCGACGACCGCCCAGCGCAGTGGCGGGCTGCTTCTGGACACTAACATCTGGCTTTGGTGGCTGACGGGACACGAGCATCTCGCCGCCGCCAGCTGCCGATCGCCAATCGAGCGCGCCGAGCTCGGCGGGCGGCTGGCGATCTCCGCCATCACGCTGTCGGAAGCGCTGTTTCTGCCTGACGTTTGCCACCTTGACCTCGGTACCGAACCACGAACGTCGATACCACCGGACGTGGAGGCGCCGTGAGCTGTAAAACCGAAAACGCCTTTGTCGCATCACATCGCAATATTAGCTATGTCCAAACGCTCTTATCTATTTATATTCTGCGACTACCAATCACAATGCACGATATGTGCTACCTGGTATCGTTCAAGTACCACTCATTCATCATTCATGTGGTTCATCTGGTCGATTGGATTTCTATAGTCCTTCCACTGACATGCCAACGGCTCTTGTCAGGAGTTCAACGGCCTCGCGATCGGGCGAAAAGCGCAACTCGAACCCTCTGACAAGACCAGCAATGCTACGGGCTGTGTCCAACCCCCGCACCCTCATCGAGAGCGGCAACTGATCTAGGGGCCCTGCTTCGGCATGGCTGTTAAGTAGCGCCTGCACTACGGCCAGCCTGCCCAACGGGTGAACACTGCTAGGTTGAGCCTTCCGAAGTACCACCACTGCGTCAAGCCTCGCCCTGGGCCACTTCCTCCCCTCACGAGCCGCCAGATTCGAAATGCCGAAGATCTCGATAAGGTTTTGACGACGCAACTGCACTATTGCTTGATCGTCGGCCAATACTCTCAACCCAGCGTCAGCACCCAGCCGAGCGAACGTGCTCTTGCCGCCTCCGCTTCTTGCCAGCAGGGCGACCGCCCCGCCTCCCCACTCCACAGCAGAGCAGTGGAGCGTCAGCGCTTTCCTCTCAAGGTGCCAAAGCATGACCAAGAAGCGGACCACCAGAGAGAGCGTTGAAAGAAAGGAAACGTCGTCTTCGTGGCCAACAATCCAGTGGAAGACAGTCCGCCTGCGGCGATCGTAGCGCAGCAGGAGCAACCCCGGAAAGACTGCATCTGGGGGGACCGGCCACGGGAGGGCTTCAAACCTGCGGGCGAGCTGCCCAAAACTCGCGACCCTGCTGAACATTATCCAGCTTTCCACCGTCCCGAGAAGGATCGCTTCCTGTTCTGCCTCAAGCCCTGTTGGATCCGCCACCTCGTCCCGGCTCCTCCCACGAATGATCGCGAGCGTCCACTCGCCCTCAACCTCGCAAGGGGATCCAACATCGAAATCTGCAAGGAAGGAATGCGCCAATGCACGCGAGTGCGGATCCCCTGCGAGCACGAGCGATAGGGTTCCGAATTGCATTTGTCGTCAGCAGTGCTGCTGCGTACCGTTGTGACCTAGCCTGGGAAGACACCAGAATCCCAACCGGTCCGATGGTGGCAACGATTGATGTGGAACAGGGCCACCCCAGTCACCCCGCGTCTGTGAGGGCATTCTCCTGCTGTCCAGGACCATGCGGCGCACCAACAACCTCCCACGAGGTTTGGGTAGCCTAGAAGAAGTACCCCTGCAGAGGACAATAGTCTAGCCCGACCCAAGAACCACCGGCGACCAGACTTCATCCGGCGTTCTTCGACACCCTGGCTAGCCCGCCGCTGAGAAGCCCATGTTGCAGCTCACAGTCGCCTGAGATCCTATGGAACAGTTCGGTATCTTGTCACCGCCCCCAACATCGCACCAGCTGCCATAGTGAGCACTACCGCGACTGCAGTTGGAGGCGACCGAAAAGCCCTGCGGGCAGGTATTCAGGTCGTCGGCCAGACTGCCGTCGGGAGCACCGGGGATCGGCGGACCATCCCACTGTCCTGAAGCCAGCATCTCCCGGAGACCTTGAAGGTCACGAGCCATGGGCTTTGAATATCGTGGCTTCACTTTCGCCTCCCCACGCACCTTGAACTCAGGCTAGCCGACAAAGGCTCCGCCTCACAATTCCTACTCGTGAGACTACTACCGGAACGACCCGGTTGCAAGTTGTCAACCCCTTGCGATGCCGGAGGAGGCACCAGCCGAGACGGCGGGAAAAGCCCCGCAGCCTCTGCCTGCGCGCAGAACCAGAACGGTGCGCTCAGGCTCCTCGCGTGATGGTAGTTGTTCGCCAGGCAGTTCCCAAGGCAGCTTCCCCGCACTAGGCAGCGCGCACAGATCCCTTCGAGACGGCCAGGAACGGTCTTCCGGAGATCCACCAACATCGGGTGGCTCGCCCAGACGTCGGCGAGGTTGTCGACGCCGAGCTGGCCGTAGCACAGCTCGGGGATCACCTCGCCGATGCCGCACATCGCGAGCTGCCCGGCGGGAAGCACCCCGAGGATCGTGTAGATTCCGCACACACCCAGGTTGTCATTCGCCAGGCGCTTGAGCGAGTAAAACGCCATCGGCCACGAGTAGTGCAGGCTGACCGAGCAGCGCGGCTGCAGCTCGCGCTCGACCCAGCGGCCGAGCTCGATCAGCCGCTCGATCGACAGCACCTGCCCGGCGTCGGTGAGCTGCTCGCCACGGCCGCACGGCTGCACCAGGTTGAACTTGACCGAGCCGGCCCCGAGACCCTCGGCCATCCGTACGAGCGGCTCGATGTCATCGACGTTGCCGGTGTGCAGGCTCATGATGACCTGCGGGCGGTACCCAGCCGCCACCAGCGCCCGGGCGCCGTCCACCGCGCGCTCGAAGCTGCCAACCACGCCGCGGAACGGGTCGTGGATCTCCGCACGGGAGCCGTCGATGCTCACGGAGATGAAGTTGAGCGTGCTGCGCTCGCGCAGCGCCTGCGCCAGCTCCGGCGTCACCAGCGTGCCGTTGGTCTCGATCGTGAGGCTGACCTTGCGGTCCTTGAGGATGTCGACGAGCCGCAGAGTATCCGGGTGCAGGAACGGCTCGCCGCCCGTGAGCTTGACGCCCTGCAGGCCGAGGGGGATAGCCTCGTCGAGGGCGCGCTCGAACAGCTCGACCGACAGGTGCCCGCCGGTGCCGCCGTCGGGGTGGAACGAGGGCGTGAGCCAGCAGTGCCGGCACGCCAGGTTGCAGCCGCCCGTGAGGTAGACGTACAGCGTGCGCAGCGGCGGCACGCCCGGCGGCAACGGGGCGCGCTCAGTCGCCATCGCCCACCACCTCGTCGACCACCCGCGAGCCGACCAGCGATTGGTAGAGCTCGATCACGTCGGCCTCGACGTCGCCGTCCGCACCCTCGAACTGCGAGCGCAGCAGCTTGGCGATCTCACCGACCGGATGGGCACCGTTGGTTCGCTCGATGATGAACAGCGCGACGGGGTCGAGCTCGACGAACTGGCGGTCGGACAGCCGCAGCACCAGGCCGCCGTCGTCAAAACCTTCCACGGCCACGTCGTCGCGGACCCGGAAGACGCGGTGCGCCGTGGGCTTGTCGGTGCGGTGCGGCGCGTTGGGGCTCTCGTTGGCCACGTGGGTCGCGCCCGGGGCCCCGCTCATCGCGCCTCGCCTTTCGGCGCCACGAGCGTGCCGACAAAGCCGGTGCCCACCATCTCCTCGACGAACTGCCGGACATGCTGCTCGACCTCGTCGTCGGGAGCGCCCTCGAACCCCTCCTTCACCGCCTCGACGAGCGCCGCCAGGTCGCGCGTCCCGTCGCAGAGGTGCCAGACGAACACGCCGGTCGCGTTGAGGACGCGGATGCGGTTGGTGTCGGGGTTGAACAGCAGCGCGCCGTCGACATCCTCCTCGCGGACCACGACCTCCGGGTTGACGAGCAAAAGGCCGCCAGGTTGAATTGCTTCGGTCACGGATTGGACCTCCGAGCTGCCCCAATCGGGAAAGTACCGCACGGGTAGTGAGCGGACAAGACCCCCTCACCCCTGCCCCTCTCCCCCGCTACCGCGGGGGCGAGGGATAGAAATGCGCCGCTCGCACGGGGGAAGGATCCCCTCGCCCCGCGCCAGCGGGGAGAGGGTGGCGAGCACAGCGAGCCGGGTGAGGGGCCAAAACGCCGGCCCCAACCTTGCGCCCCGCAAAGCGGGGAAAGGGTGGCGAGCACAGCGAGCCGGGTGAGGGGCCAAGACGCCGGCCCCGACCTTCCACCCCGCGCAGCGGGGAGTCTCGCCCCCTCACCCCTGCCCCTCTCCCCCGCTACCGCGGGGGCGAGGGATGAAGACCTGCCGTGCGCGCGGGGTACCATCCCCCTCGCCCCGCAAAGCGGGGAGAGGGTGGCGAGCGCAGCGAGCCGGGTGAGGGGCCAGAACGCCGGCCCCGACCTTGCGCCCCGCACCAGCGGGGAGTCTCACCCCCTCACCCTGCCCCTCTCCCCCGCTACCGCGGGGGCGAGGGATAGAAATACGCTGCTCGCACGGGGGAAGGAACCCCCTCGCCCCGCGCAGCGGGGAGAGGGTGGCGAGCGCAGCGAGCCGGGTGAGGGGCCAAAACGCCGGCCTTGACCTTGCGCCCCGCGCCCAGCGAGGGGGACTTTCACCCCCTCACCCTGCCCTCTCCCCCGCTACCGCGGGGGCGAGGGGGCAAGCGCGGAAATGTATCGACCTGCGAGCCGGGTGAGGGGTCCGGCGGGCCTCCAACCCGGCACAGCTTGGGACAACCGCGCTCACCTCAGATGGGGCGGCCGGGACGTCCCCACCCACCTCGACGGCCGGTGGCCACGAGCCGCCCAATGCCAGTGGACATGGCCAGAGCCATTTGCCTCAGCTACATCGTACGCGGCCAAGGACGGGCCGAGTGCAGAACCCGCAGCACCTGGACCTCGTCGTGCTTGACCCGATACGCAACGATGTAGCTCGAGACAACCAGCTCGCGTGTCCCCGGCACACGGCCGGGCCGGCCGAGCCCCGGGAATCGGCCGAGTCGACCAACCTCGGCGACCACAGCGTTCACCTCTCGCTCGGCCGCGTCTGGATCATCCTCGCCGATGTAGGCGTGGAGCCGCTCGAGGTCCTCAACTGCCAGCAACAGCCAGCGGATTCTCAACGTTTCCTTGTCTTCCGCTCGCGCGCTGTCGCACCCAGCACCCGCGATGTCACCGCGTCATGCTCGACAAACCCGGCAGCGCCATCATCAGCCTCGCAGACAGCATCTTGGATAGCCCTGACCTGCCATTCCTGGGTTTCGAGGTACTCCTCGATCGCGCGCCCCGCCAGGTACGCCTTCGAGCGTTCTGTCGAGTGCGCCAACCGCTCCAGGCGCTCCTTGACCTCGACTGGGAGCCTTACCGTCATCGTGACCGTCGAAGCCATCTGCGCACCTCCTGTGTACACAATAGCACAGGACCGCACATGCGATCATGGAAGTGACAATACCGTGAGTTGGTGGAGGAAGACCCCCTCACCCCTGCCCCTCTCCCCCGCTACCGCGGGGGCGAGGGATGGAGACCTGTCGCGCCCGCGGGGTACTAATCCCCTCGCCCCGCGCCCAGCGGGGAGAGGGTGGCGAGCGCAGCGAGCCGGGTGAGGGGCCAAGACGCTGGCCCCGACCTTACGCCCCGCACCCACCGGGGAGTCTCACCCCCTCACCCCTGCCCCTCTCCCCCGCTACCGCGGGGGCGAGGGGGCAAGCGCGGAAATGTATCGACCTGCGAGCCGGGTGAGGGGCCAAGTGTACTGGCCCCGACCTTCCGCCCCGCGCCCAGCGAGGAGTCTCACCCCCTCACCCCTGCCCCTCTCCCCCGCTACCGCGGGGGCGAGGGGGCAAGCGCGGAAATGTATCGACCTGCGAGCCGGGTGAGGGGTCAGAACGCCACCCGCTATGTACGGATCGCGGCGGTCAGGTTGCGGACAGTGCGGGCGAGGCGCACGGCCTGGAGGAACGGCGGGATCGCGAGCCACGTCGGCAGGAGGACAAGGTCACGCTCGCCTGGCTGGAGCGCCAGCATGTACAGCAAGCTCGCGCGGTCGCGCCAGCGCTCGAGGAAACGCAGATGCTCGGTGACGAGGCGCGGAAAGCTGATCGTTTCGGCGTCCGATGAGAGCAACCGTGGCCTCGCCAAGGAGACGAGGCGACCGATGTCGGTGCGGTCAGTGAGGAACGCCGTGATGCGCGGCGGCACCGCTAGGCCGAGCAGCTCGCCCGCGAGCACGACGCTCGCGCCGACCGCCCGCCACTTACCGCTCCGAGCGGCCCGGGCGTGGAGCCTCTCCCATCCCGCAACGTCGAGAGCTTCGAGCGCCCGAGCTGCGTCCAGGAGCTGATAGACCGTGCTCCAGCCATCTTCGGCAGCCTTGAGGCAGTAGTACAGCGCAAGATCCACGTCGCCGAGGGTGCGCACCGGACGGCCCTCGAAGTCCACCTCAGCCGAGCGGTCCCAGAGCTCGTCCTCGCGGCACCACGCGAAGTGCGCGCCCAGCGACTCCCAGTGCAGGTCGACGACCCACCCGGTCGGATGCGTGACCTTGAGCTCACGGCGTCCGGTTCGGAGGAGCGTGCGGAGATGGCGCTCGCCAAGCCGCACCTCGGGCACGAACCCAAGGTCTCGCAGCTCGTCGAGAGCCTCTGTCGCATGGGCCCGTGGAACCAGCAGGTCCAGGTCGCCGAACTGCCGGGCGGACAGGTTGCCGTGCTGCACGTACGCGGCGACTGGGCCCTTCAGCGCGATGACGCGGACACTGCGCGCCTCCAGACGCTCCAACAGCGTCAGGAACACGCACACATACGCGAGGTTCGTGCCGATGGTGGCGCGGAAGGTCTTCTCGAATGCTTCCCGTACGTCCGCCGGCACAGCAGGGAAACCCTGTTCGCGAAGGCGCCAGTAGACCGAGGGGCCGAGCCGGTGGCGCGAGGCGAAGCTCTGCGCTGCCGCCCAGTCGAAGCCTGCCGCGGGCTCGGACGGTACTGTGCCGTCCCGTCGGCACAGCGCCAACACCCACGCCACCTCCGGCGTCATGCTTGCGTGCGGCGAAGCGATGTTGTTCACTCATTCCCCGACCGTGGTCCGCGGCCACCCACCCGACGCGGCTAGGAACAACCGCACGCACCTTTCAAGGCGCGGTCGGGGCGTCCGCGCCCACCACTCTGGCGACCGCCCAGCCGAGCGAACCCGTCGGCCAGCGGGGAGAGGGCGGAAAGGCACCCCCTCACCCCTGCCCCTCTCCCCCGCTACCGCGGGGGCGAGGGATGGAGACCTGTCGCGCCCGCGGGGTACTAATCCCCTCGCCCCGCAAAGCGGGGAGAGGGTGGCGAGCGCAGCGAGCCGGGTGAGGGGCCAAAACGCCGGCCCCGACCTTGCGCCCCGCACCAGCGGGGAGTCTCACCCCCTCACCCTGCCCCTCTCCCCCGCTACCGCGGGGGCGAGGGATACAACCCCACCGCTCGCAATCCCCTCGCCCCGCGCCCACCGGGGAGTCTCACCCCCTCACCCCTGCCCCTCTCCCCCGCTACCGCGGGGGCGAGGGATAGAAATGCGCCGCTCGCGCGGGGGCGAGGGGAAGAACCTCACCGCTCGGAATCCCCTCGCCCCGCGCTCAGCGGGGAGAGGGTGGCGAGCGCAGCGAGCCGGGTGAGGGGCCAAAACGCCGGCCCCGGCCTTGCGCCCCGCGCAGCGGGGACTCTCACCCCCTCACCCTGCCCTCTCCCCCGCTACCGCGGGGGCGAGGGATACAACCCCACCGCTCTCGCGAGGGCGAGGGATGAAGACCTGCTGCGCCCGCGGGGCACCAATCCCCTCGCCCCGCGCAGCGGGGAGAGGGTGGCGAGCACAGCGAGCCGGGTGAGGGGTCGGAACGCCGGCCCCGACCTTCCGCCCCGCACCAGCGGGGAGTCTCACCCCCTCACCCCTGCCCCTCTCCCCCGCTACCGCGGGGGCGAGGGATAGAAATGCGCCGCTCACACGGGGGCGAGGGATGGAGACCTACCGCGCCCGCGGGGCACCAACCCCTCGCCCCGCGCTCAGCGGGGAGAGGGTGGCGAGCGCAGCGAGCCGGGTGAGGGGCCAAGACGCCGGCCCCAACCTTGCGCCCCGCGCTCACCTCCGAGACTGCTGTCAAACGAGGTACGACGGGATGACGGTCACGTTCCGGGTCGCTGCGTACTCCTCGACCTCGGGCTCCACGGAGTACGACACCACCAGCAGGAACAGGGGGTGCTTCGCCTCGCCGCTACGGGTGAGGCGTTCGCCCAGCCGGCAAAGCGAATCCAGGTGCTTGCGGGAAAGCCGCGCCTTCGCCTCGCCACATACCGTCACCGGCTCGCCGGCACGCACACCTTCTCCGAAGATGTTGATTTCGTCTTTCTTACCGTTGGCGTAGCGCACAAACCGGCGCATCAGGCGACCTTTGACCGTCACCCCATGCTCCTCGGCAAGCAGCCGCGGCAGCTCCTTGATCGCCCGATCTTCGAGACCGTACCCAACCGCGTCGGACAGGCCACCCACCATCTGCCGCGTCTCGGCTAGGCCGATCGCGAGCTTCTCAACGGTCGCTTCGGTCCGCTTCTGCGCTACCGCGAGCTCCTCGACCGCCGCTTCCAGCCGACCGAGCCGCTCCTCGTTCCGCGCCTGCGCTGCGATGAGCTTCTCGACCGCTACCTCGAGCTTCTCGACCGCCACTTCCAGCCGGCCGAGCCGCTCCTCGTTCCGCGCCTGCGCTGCAATGAGCTTCTCGACCGCGGCTTCCAGCCGGCCGAGCCGCTCCTCGTTCCGCGCCTGCGCCGCGACGAGCTTCTCGACCGCCGCTTCCAGCCGGCCGAGCCGCTCCTCGTTCCGTTCCTGCGCCGCGACGAGCTTCTCGACCGCCGCTTCCAGCCGACCGAGCCGCTCCTCACCTCGTTCCTGCGCTTCCGCCAAGCGCTGAACGACTTCCTGAAGCTCCCGCAGCTCCGCCTTGGTCACGGTGTTCTCCAGCTCGCCGAAGTACTCCGTGAGCGTCTCCATGAGAGCCTTGGCCCCCTCGGGGGAGAACGCAGCGCTGAGCCGCTCGTAAAGACGGTACGTATTCAGCACGTCCACAACCTAGGTCGCCACCACGATGATTGCAAGCTCAGCCGGCGCGGCCAGGATGTCCGCACCGACTTCGCTGGCGACCGCTCCGGCACGCGAACCCCTCGCCGGGTAGTGGCACGAAATAAGCAGGGAAGGCACCCCCTCACCCCTGCCCCTCTCCCCCGCTACCGCGGGGGCGAGGGATACAACCCCACCGCTCTCCCGGGGGCGAGGGATGGAGGCCTGCCGCGCACGCGGGGTGCCAATCCCCTCGCCCCGCAAAGCGGGGAGAGGGTGGCGAGCGCAGCGAGCCGGGTGAGGGGCCAAGACGCCGGCCCCAACCTTGCGCCCCGCACCAGCGTGCGCTGTGACCCCCTCACCCCTGCCCCTCTCCCCCGCTCGCGCGGGGGCGAGGGATACAACCCCACCGCTCTCGCGAGGGCGAGGGATGAAGACCTGCTGCGCCCGCGGGGCACCAATCCCCTCGCCCCGCGCAGCGGGGAGAGGGTGGCGAGCGCAGCGAGCCGGGTGAGGGGCCAAGACGCCGGCCCCAACCTTGCGCCCCGCGCCCAGCAGGGACTCTCACCCCCTCACCCCTGCCCCTCTCCCCCGCTCGCGCGGGGGCGAGGGGGCAAGCGCGGAAGTGTATCGACCTGCGAGCCGGGTGAGGGGTCGGAACGCTTCCGGCGGCGTCACGCCGTCGCTTCGAACCCCTGCCAACGGTGGGCGTGGCCGTTGTGCTGCGGCGTGTAGCTCGGGACCAGCGAGCGCATGATCTCGATGACCAGCGCGGCGTCCTCGGCGGCGGCGGCGCGCTCGAGCTCGTCGAGCCGCTCCTCGAGGTTGAACGGCGGCGGCGGGCACACGGCGGTGAACACCTTCTTCATCGCCTGGTGCGTCTTCTCCTCGTCCTCGGTAAGCAGCTCCTCGTAGAGCTTTTCGCCCGGCCGCAGCCCGGTGTACTCGATCTTGATGTCCACGTCCGGCGTCCGTCCGGCCATGATGATCATGTGCCGCGCCAGCTCGTCGATCCGGATCTGCTCACCCATGTCGAGCACGCACAGATCCTTGCAGCCACCGTACCCGGCCCGCAGCACGAGCCCCACGGCCTCCGAGATGGTCATGAAGTACCGCCGCACCTCGGGGTCGGTGACCGTCACCGGCCCACCGCGCGCGATCTGCTCGCGGAAGATCGGCACCACCGACCCGGCCGACCCCAGCACGTTGCCGAAACGCACCGCCTTGAACGCCGTCGGCGAGCGCAGCGCCAGCGCCCGCACCACCATCTCCCCCACCCGCTTGCTCGCCCCCATCACCGACGTCGGCCGCACCGCCTTGTCGGTCGAGATGTAGATGCAGCGGTCCGCCCCCAGCTCGTGCGCCGCGCGCGCCACGTTGCGCGTGCCGCCGACGTTGTTCTTCACCGCCTCGCACGGCGCCGCCTCCATGAGCGGCACGTGCTTGTGCGCCGCCGCATGGAACACGTCCTCCGGCCGGTAGCGCTCGAACAGCGCCCGCATCCGCCCGGCGTCCCGGATATCCGCCACCTCGACCACCAGCTCCCGCCCGTCGAGCTGCGATTCGAGCCGCCGCTGCGCCAGGTACAGCTCGTTCTCGTTGATGTCCACCATCACGAGCTGCTTGACGTGCGCCCGCAGAAGCTGCCGGCAGATCTCGCCGCCGATCGAGCCCGCCGCCCCGGTCACCAGCACCCGCCGCCCCAGCGCCGTGCCCGACTCCCCGGTGTCCGAGAAGTCCACCTGCACCCGCGGCAGCAGGTCGTCGGGCTGCAGATCCTGCAGCATCGAGGCCGAGATCTTGGCGTCGATGTAGACGAACGACACCGGTAGGCTCTTGACCCGCAGCCCGAGCTCGGCGCACATCGACAGGATCTCGCGCAGCCGCTTCGGCGCCAGGCGCGGAATGGCGATCAGCAGCTTCTCGACGTGGTGCTTGGCGGCGAGCCACGGCAGCTCGTCGAGCGTCCCCAGCACCGTCTTGCCGCCGATGACCTCCCCACGCTTGTGCGTGTCGTCGTCGACGAACCCGACGACCACGTACTGGTGCTCGTTCGACCGCTGCAGGTCGCGTAGCAGCATCTCGCCCGCCGCCCCTGCCCCGGCGATCAGGGTGTGCAAGCGGCTGGTACGCCCGCGTGAGAAGTCGAGCCACCTCGCCGCGGCGTAGCGGGGGGAAAAGCGAATCGCCCCCATCACCGCCAGCGACATCAGCAGCTCCATCACCACCACCGAGCGCGGCAGCCGCGGCGCGTTGAGAAAATACACCGCACCGAGGAACAGGCCGCTGCCGAGCAGCCCTGCCAGCAACACCCGCACCGCGTCCGCCAGCCCCGAAAAGCGGAACGACCAGCGGTGCGAGCGTACGATGACCGCCGCCGCCATGCGCGCCGCCGCCACGAGCACGAGCAAAAATGCCAGGCCGGTGGCTCGCTCGAGATTCCCCTCGAACCGCAAGTAGTACGCCACCAGCAAAGACAGCGGCGCTACCACGCCGTCGGCAGCCAACAACAGCAAGTGCCTCAACGGCGACCCCGCGAGGGTCGCAAGGAACCCCCCCATCGAGCTCCGCCGCTCGCGTGCCGTCTCGTCTCGATCTACCAACCGTCCTCCGCCGCCACTGTAACGCACATAACGCTTCCAATTACACCACAGTCAGTACCTGTCTCTTATACACATCTCCGAGCCCACGAGACCGTACTAGATCTCGTATGCCGTCTTCTGCTTGAAAAAAAAAAATGAGTAAATCATAGTGAACGAATACCACCCATTCATCCCAGAAGAAAGGCATGGAATAGTATACACGATATCCCTGTTACCGCATACACGAATACAGACCCTAGGCACTATACAAAAACGCATCAACTACCAAAGTCGCCAGCATCGTACTGATCTATTGCGCCTGTCTCCACACACTACC
>ERZ1026814.913-NODE-913-length-13317-cov-5.366187_pt1 | contig 13317 bp, 14 predicted proteins | sample MGYA00520871_ERZ1026814 | MGnify/ENA primary metagenome ERZ1026814 (study PRJEB33270, sample SAMEA104284478) | anaerobic digester metagenome | biome: Anaerobic digester microbiome; feature: mesophilic sludge digester; material: Anaerobic digester biomass | place... | reverse complement strand
GTGTGTTGGGTGGTGTGGTGTCGAGTGCATTCGCGGGGTCTGGGGGTTCGGGCATGGCTGTTGGTCGAGCTGTCTGGAGTCGGCGTTGAGTCGATAGGTGAGTTGTGTTGTCTGAGGCTATTGTGTTGGTGTTTTTTTTTTTTAATGATACGGCGACCACCGAGATCTACACAGAGTAGATCGTCGGCAGCGTCAGATGTGTATAAGAGACAGGCCCACTGGCTCCACTCGTCGGGCCGATTCTCAACGTCGCCCTGGTGACCATGGTGGTGTTCGGGCTCAGCCGGTACCGACTGAGCGCCGACCTCACCATCGCGGTACTCGCAGCGATCGGCCTGATCGCCGCAACCCATCGCTTCGGCCCCAACCGGGAGACCTCCTCCCCACCCGACAACTAACCTGAGCGCCTCGCTCGCCGGTTTGAGTCGAAACCCCCGGCATATCGCAGGCGCCCCTAGGAGCACGAACCATGTCCAAAGAAGCTCGCCTCATTGCGGCCGTCGTCGCAGTGGTCATCGTGATCGTCGGGGCGTTGGTGGTCTTCGGGGGCGACGACGACGCGGAGGTGCAGGCCTCCGACACGAGCGCAGCGGCCGGGAGCGCTGCCACCTCCACCTCCACCTCGGCCTCGGACGCATCGCAGGCTCCCGAAGCATCGACCACCACCGCCGCCGCGTCACCGACAACCGCTGCCGTGCCCAATACCAAGGCCCCCGCCCCCGAAGCTCCCGTGGAAACGGTGGCACCCGGCTCGGTGAGCGTCAGCAACACCGCGCCCTGGCAGATACGCCTCTCCGCCAGCACGGTTCGCAACCGCTTCGACGCAGCCGAGTCCAGCGACGACCTGTGCACGCAACTCGTCGCGCTCACCTCGCTGCCCGACCTCAACTCCCTCCCCAGCCAGTCCAAGGACGACCTGGCGGAGTACTTCACCAGATGGCAGGCGTTGGCCGCGAAGACCGCTCCCACCACCGAGGGCACGCTGGCCCAGCGTCTTCGGGCCGCCCAGGATGCGATGCTGACCGTCGAGCAGACCGTCAACGACAACGGTGGCACGTTCACCGAGGCCGCTGTCGACAAGCTCCTTGGCGAAGACAGCAGCGAACTCACCCAGCTGTTGGCACTCTTTGTTTTGGCCGGCGACCAGTGCCCGACCCCCGCCGACGCCTAACGGTCCCCTCCCAACGACAGCACCAGGTCGTACACCCGGCGCTTGGGCACCCCGAAGTCGGCGGCCACCGCCTTGGCCGTCCGCGACGGCGATTCCCCGCGCTTCAGGGCGGCCTCGATGGCGCCGAGCAGCTCAGCGTCGGTCGCTTCGGTGGGGGCCTCGGCCTCGATGACGAGCCACCCGGCCTCGTCGCCATCGGCAGGCCGGTCGGATCGCAGCTCGGCGACGCTGCCGAGGTGCCACCCATGCATCACCTCGACGGCAGCGCCCGCGTCGAGGCGCTGGTCGCCGTGCGGGTCGGCGACCCAGGCGGCGCCGGTGTTCGCGTTCAGCCGGTCGAGGACGGCGCCGAGGCCACCCGGGCTGACGGCGAGCACGGCGGTCATCGAGCGGTCGAGGACGGCCAGGTCTGCCCCGGGGTCGAGGAGCACGGCGAAGCGGGCGCTGTCCAGGCCGGATCCGGCCAACGCCGCCAGCGCCCGCTCCATCCGTTGACGCTCCCGATCACCCTCCGACCGGCGGCTCACGCTGCGGCCGATCCGCTGGGGCATCCCCACTCGATGTCCAACGGCGACCCTGGGGCCAGCCCGAGGCGGTCGGCCGCCAACGGGAAGTCGAACGCGTCTTCCGCGAAACCAACGACGAACTCTACGAGGCCAGTTTTGGCGCCCAGTTCGTCTCCGGAATCATTCAGCCGGCGACGATGATGGTGGGAAACCTGAACTTCGTCGCCATCGCCGTACTCGGCGGTATCCGTGTGGCCAATGGCGGCATGACGATCGGCGGCGTGCAGGCGTTCATCCAGTATTCACGGACCTTCACCCAGCCGCTGTCGTGGATGGCCTCGATGGTCAACCTCTTACAGTCCGGCATCGCATCGGCCGAGCGGGTCTTCGAACTCCTCGATGCCGAAGAGCAGAGTCCCGAGGTCTCGGCATACGAGCCCGTCGGCCAAACCGCCGGCCGGGTGGAGTTCTCGCACGTCTCGTTCTCGTATAACCCCGAACGGCCGCTCATTACCGACCTTTCACTGACGGCCGAACCGGGCCGGACGGTCGCGATCGTCGGGCCGACGGGAGCGGGCAAGACGACGCTGCTTCGCCGTCTGATCGCCGAGCTGGGGAAGCGCGGCCGGACGTCGGCGGTCGTCAAGCACTGCGGCGGGGGATTCGATCTCGGGGGGGCGGACAAGGATTCGAGCGCGTTTTTCCGGGCCGGAGCCCGGTGGGTCACCTTGTCCGGGCCGGGCGGCGCCGCCCTCTTGCGGAAGCCGTCTTCCCGTCCTGGAGATCGCGACTTGGCCGCCGCGGCCGGAGAGGAGGTCGATTTTGTTTTCATTGAAGGAGGGAAGATCGGGCCCGAAATCCCGACGATCGAGGTGATCGGCCCGAATGTCAAGGACCGTGTTCCGATCCGGGACCGGGATCGGTGGATCGTCGTTTCTTCCGTCCCGCTCCGGACCTCGAGGACCGTGCTCCGTCCCGGCGACATCGGCCGCCTGGCCGATCTCGTCGAGGCGCGGGGGCGGGAAGACGCGGACGACCGGTCGGAGCGGCTGCGAAAACGGTTCTATGCCCGCCATGATCCGGAGGTCGCCGCCGTCCTCAAGACAAGCGTCGTCGGCGTCGCCGGGGCCGGAGGGCTTGGCTCCAATGTCGCTTTCCACCTGGCCCGGGCCGGCGTGGGGAAGCTCATCATCGCCGATTTCGACCGGGTGGAAACGTCCAACCTCAACCGCCAGCAGTATTTCGCCGACCAGGTCGGCCGCTTCAAGGTCGAGGCCCTGGCGGCCAACCTCCGGCGGATTCCCTCGGCCACGGTCGTCGTTTTCCGGCGGACGACGGTCACGGCCCGAAACGCCGCCCGCCTCTTCGGTGAGGCCGACGTCCTGATTGAGGCGTTCGACCGGGCCGGGAGCAAGCAGATGCTGATCGAGGCCTGGATGAAGGCCTTCCCGGAACGGCCGGTCATCGCCGCCTCGGGACTGGCCGGATACGGGGCCAACAACCGGATCAGGGAGCGGCGGTTCGGACGGCTTACGCTCATCGGCGACGGGGCGGGGGAAAGCCCGGCGGCGGTTTCGCCGATGGCCCCGCGGGTCGGAATCGTCGCGGCCATGCAGGCCAACCGGGCCATCGAATGTCTAATGAAAAAAAGGAGAAAAACATGATGAAAGTCAATGAATATTTCGGCGGAAAGGTCAAATCGATCGGTTTTACGACCGAAGGCGGCCCGGCCACGATCGGGGTGATGGCCCCGGGCGACTACGAGTTCGGCACGTCCACCCGGGAGATCATGACGGTCGTCAGTGGCGTCCTCAACGTCAAGCTTCCGGGAAGCGAGGAATGGAAGGCGTTCAAGGCCGGTGAATCGTTCACCGTCGAGAAAGACCGAAAATTCCAGTTGAAGGTCCCCGGCGACGCCGCTTATCTCTGCCTCTATCGCTGAGAGCCGAGGCGCCGCCTCCGTCCGGCCGGATCGGAATCCCGCGGAAGAACGGGAAACCGTCCGGCTGGACGAATTTTCGGTCGGAAAAACGTCGGCGGAAGAAAATAAAACGGGTCGCCGGCCGATGCCGAATCCGGGAATCCAGGCCGCTGGAAATACTTCCGCGGTCTCGGCCGGGAGTCCGGCCCGGCGAAAGGCGTTTCAACCGCAAAGACACCGGTCTGTCCGAGGCGCGGACCTCAGCCGCCGGAATAGATGGGCGAAACGGCGATCGTGTCGCCGTCCGCGAGACGGTCCTCCGGAAGCACGGCCTTTCCGTTCCGGGTCACGATCCGGGGGCGCTCCGGGGGGATGCCGATCTGTTCGACGAGATCCCGGACGGTCGTTTCCGCGTCCAGCTCGAGGTCCCTTTCGCTGAAACCGGTCTTGTAGATCAAGGGTCCGATGACCTTGACGCGGACTTTCATGAGCGTCACTCCGTCAGGTCGGCGTATTTCCGGGCGTCGGCGGCCTCGTCCTCCAGGCCCAGGGAACGAAGGGTCGCCATGGTCGGGATGCCGCGCCGGTCGTAACCGCGCTGGTCGTAATAGTGCTGGAGCAGGCCGTCGTATTTGTCGATCTCCAGGTGTTTTCCGGCGATCGGGCCCTCGGTGTCGGCGTTGGCCGGATCGAACCAGACCCGCGGCGGATAATCATCCTCCCGGCTGGCGCCGGGGAATTCGCGGAGATAGTGGAGCTTGATGAGCGAATAGATCCGGTCGCCGACTTGCCACATATCATCCAAGCCCCAGTTCAGGCCGGTGGCCAGGTTGAAGTACTTCGGATAGTGATCGAGCGGCCAGCCGTTTTCAATCCAGGGGAAGCGGCAGGCGACGATGAATTCGAACAAGCCGCCCCGGATGCGCTGGAGCTCGATGACCTTGGCCGCCTTTTCCGGGCCGTAGGATTCCCGGGTCGTGTGCTTGATCTCGAAGGTGATGATCCAGGCTTCCCGGTGATGGGCTCCGATGGGCGCGACACCGTAGGACAAGGCCTGGCCGGGGATGAACTTGCAGTTGTAAGCCGCGACTTCCAAGCCCTTGACGTTCATGGCGTAGGCCTCGGAGCCGCGGCCGAAAGCCCGGGCCATGCGCCGGGTTCCGTCCGCCAGGAGATGGCCGACCTTGCCTTCCCGATGGGCGGCCAGGCGGAGGAGCTCCTTGGCCCGCTCGGCGTCGCCGAACTTGAAATCGCCGTCCACCGCCCCTTGGTCGATGGCGTCGGCATAGAAGGAAAGGGTGCAGCCGGCCGACATCGTGTCGAGGCCGAATTCGTCGCAAAGATAGTTGAGCGAGGCCATCTGGGGGATATCGAAAATTTCGAGGTTGGGGCCCAGGAGAGCGACGTTTTCATAATCGAGCTCGGATTCGTGGCCTTCCTTGTCCAGGACGGTGACGCCGCAGCGCATCGTGCAGGTCGGGCAGCCGTAGGTCGCCACCCGGGCGTTGTTGCAGCGCTCTCCGTCGACCTGCCAGGCCAAGGGGTGATGGGTTTTCCGGAAGTTGCGGACGGGCAGGCCGGCGACCTCGTTGCAGAAGGGAAGGACGCCGGTGGTGGCTTGGATCGACCAGCCCGACTGCTTGTCGAGAACCCCGACCTGACGAAGGTCGGCCGAGCCGGCGGCCTTCATTCCGGCGGGATCGGCCTGGGGGATGGGACGAGTGCCTTTGACGACGATGGCCTTGAGGAGCTTGGAGCCCATGACCGCCCCGATGCCCGGCCGGCCGCCGGCCCGGCCTTCCAGGCTCCGGACGACGGCGAAACGGGCGAGGTTCTCCCCGCCTTGGCCGATGTTCAGGACGCCGACGCCCTTGCCGTATTTCGAATAGATCCAGTCGTTGCAGGCGAAGGTCCCTTTTCCCCAGATTTCGTCGGCCGGAAGGAATTCGACCTTGTCGTCTTCGATGTAGAGCATCGTCGGCCGGTCGGCCTTGCCCTCGACGATCAACATGTCGTAGCCCGCTTTCCGGAGCTGTTCGACCGCCCGCGTTCCCAGGTTGCCGTCTCCGTAGAATCCGGTCAGCGGCGATTTGGCCGCGACGACGGCCTTGCCGGTGTTGGGAGCCGGGATTCCGGAAATGGGGCCGAGGGCGACGATGAACTTGTTGTCCGGTCCGAGGGGATCGATCCCGGGCTTGAGCTCGTCGTACAGGGTTTTAACCGCGAAACCGCGGCCGCCGACCCATTTATGGGCGAATTCCTCGGAAAACGTCTCTTTTTTATACGTCTTGGAAGAGAGATTGACTCGTAAGATATTGCCGGTCCATCCTTTCATGAAAGCCTCCAGGAATTGAGATAAATATGCGTAATGAGGGAGAAATACTTGATACCATGCCGGGACCGAAGAGTCAAGGCGCGGCCGGCGCCTGTCATTTAAACTTTAAAAGTGGACTGTTTTTAGGGCATTTAAAGTTTAAAAGTGGACTCCTCCAAAAGGTCGGGATATATCTCCAGAACTGAAGGGAGGTATATCTATGCCCAAACAGCTTCACAAGTCCTTCCGGGACGCCCAGATCCGGGATCTTTTTGCTCGGTATACTCGCAAGGAGATCAAGCTTGCCCATCTGACCGCCATCTTCAAGATCGGCCGCAGCCGAATCTTTGCTCTGCTCAATCGTTACAAGGAGGATCCAGAGGGGTTCACGGTCAACTATCGCCGTTGTAACGCCCCTCATCGCATCGCTCCGGAGATCGAGGAAAACATCCTCCGTGAACTTCGGATCGAAAAAAAGCTCATTCTTGATCCCCAGATCAAACTCTGGAGTTATAACTACTCCTATATTCGGGACCGGCTCCGCGATCAGTACGGGCAGAGAGTCTCCGTTCCAACAATCATCAGGAAGGCCAAGTCCGGAGGTTTCTATCTCCGTAAGCCAGTCCGGAGGGCTCACACCCGCGAGGTTCTGACCAACTATATTGGTGAGCTCATCCAGCACGACAGCTCTCATCACCTCTGGGCTCCCGCGGCTGGGACCAAATGGCATCTCATCACCAGTCTCGACGACCACAGCCGCTATATCCTCTATGCCGACCTGGCCGAGCGTGAGACCAGTTGGGACCACATCAGCGCCCTGGAAAGCCTGATTTTATGCTGGGGCATCCCCTTCAGCTTCTACACCGACTCCCACTCCATCTTCCGCTTCGTCCAGGGCCGGGACTCCCACTGCCGACGGCACCATCTCCTCACCGATGGCGTCGATCCCCAATGGAAACAAGTCATCCGCGACCTGGGGATCGAGGTCCGCCATGCTCTCTCCCCTCAAGCCAAGGGCAAAATCGAACGCCCCTATGGTTGGCTCCAGGACCGGCTCGTCCGAACCTGTTCCCGCGAGGATGTCCGGACGATCGACGAGGGCCGACAGGTCCTCCGGGCCGAACTGGAACGTTACAACAACCGCCAGGTCCACTCGACCACCGGGGAAATCCCCGCAGTCCGCTTCCAGCGGGCCAGAAAAGAGAAGCGGAGTCTGTTCCGCGAGTTCATGATCCCTCCCCCCTTCCTCTCCACAAAGGACATCTTCTGTCTCCGCTTGGAAAGGGTCGTAGATGCCTACCGGACGGTCCGGATCCGCGATCTGAGCTTCAGACTCAAAGGCGTCGATCCTCGAGAGCCGGTTCAGATGCGGATCGTCTTTCGCCGAGATCAGGACCTTGCCGAGATCCGCTTCTGGCATGAAAAGACCTATCTGGGAACTCAACGGGCTAAACTCGAGGACTTCGAAGGAGTCCGCTTTTAAACTTTACGACAGTCCACTTTTAAAAGTTTGCTAACAGGCGCGGCCGGCGCCGGGGGCCGGCCGGTTTGACATTTTCGCCCGCCGGAGGGATAATCCAGGCTCGAAGCCGCCGGATCACGCGGAAACCACCCCCCACGACCTCCTCGACTCAGGAATTCATCCTCGGCCGGGGGAGGCGGGGGGATTGAAAGGCGATCCGGGGAAGCCGGCCGGAGAGGGAGATGAACGACGAAAAGCCCCTGGGAGACCGGATCAGGGAAACGTTGATCGGCAAGCCGAAAAGCATCAAGGATCCGTCCCTTTTTCACAAGCTGGCCCTGATTCCCATCCTGGCTTGGATCGGCCTCGGGGCCGACGGCCTCTCCTCTTCGTCGTATGGTCCCGAGGAAGCCTTCAAGACGCTGGGGACGCATACGTACCTGGCGCTTTTTCTGGCCGTGGCCACGGCCCTGACGGTCTTCATCATTTCCAAGGCGTACGCCCGCATCATCGAATATTTTCCCTCCGGCGGCGGCGGATATGTCGTGGCCACTCAAACGCTGGGTCCCAAGGCCGGGGTCCTCTCCGGGGCCGCCCTGCTGGTGGACTATGTCCTGACCATCACCGTCTCGATCGTCTCCTGCGGGGCGGCGTTGTTCAGCTTTCTGCCCGTCTCCTGGCATGACTACAAGATTCCGTTCGACCTGGCCTTGATTGTCATCCTCGTGATCCTCAACCTCCGCGGAGTGAAAGAGTCGATCCAGCTTCTCGCCCCGATTTTCATTATCTTCGTCCTGACCCACCTCCTGCTGATCGGCTACGGAATCTTGAGCCATGCTCCCCGGATCGGGCCGGTTTCGGCCAAAATCGGCGGCGATTTCCAGGCGGGGCTGGCGACGCTTGGAGCCGGCGGCATGATCTTACTCTTCCTTAAGGCCTTTTCCATGGGCGGGGGGACTTACACCGGGATCGAGGCGGTCTCCAACGGCCTGGGCATCCTTCGGGAGCCCCGCGTCCATACCGGGAAAAAGACGATGGCCTACATGGCCGGATCCTTGGCCTTTACGGCCGGCGGCATCCTTCTCTGCTACCTGTTGATCGGGGTGCGGCCGGTGGACGGGCGGACGCTCAACGCCGTCCTGGCCGACGGCGTGTTCAGCGGCTGGTCCATCGGAGGGATCCTGGCGTTCATCACCATCTTCTCCGAGGGCGCCCTGTTGCTCGTCGGGGCCCAGACGGGATTCGTCGACGGGCCGCGGGTCATGGCCAACATGGCCGCCGACTACTGGTTCCCGCACCGGTTCGCCTCCCTCTCGAACCGGTTCACGATCCAGAACGGCGTCCTGATGATGGGCGGATCGGCGATCCTTCTGCTGCTTTATTCGCGCGGCCATATCACGACCCTGGTGGTCATGTATTCGATCAACGTCTTCCTGACCTTCACTCTCAGCCAGCTCGGCATGTCGAGGATGTTCATCCGGAAGCGGGCGACGGAGCCGAAATGGAAGCGGCATCTGCCGCTCCATCTCGTCGGCCTGGTCGTCTGCCTGACGATTCTCGTCATCACCTCGATCGAGAAGTTCGCCTTAGGCGGCTGGCTGACCTTCCTGATCACGGGGGTGGTCGTCCTTCTTTGCTTCCTGACCCGCCGGCACTACAATAACGTCCGGCGCGGCGTGCGGGAGCTGGACGAGCTCCTGAGCCTGCCGATCGACGGCCCGGTCAACCATGACCCGGTCCAGCCGAAGGCGACGACGGCCATTCAACTCGTCAACGGGTACACGGGATTCGGCGTCCATACGTTTTTATCGATCCTCCGCAGCTTCCGCCGCCTCTACAAGCAGTTCATCTTCGTCTCGGTGGGGGAGATCGATGTGACCGCCTTCAAGGGGACCGACGAGGTCCGGAAGCTGGAGGAGGCCACCCGCCGGGATCTCGATCAATACGTTTCCCTGGCCCGGCGCTTCGGTTTTCCGGCCGCGGCCCGGATGGAAATGGGGCCGGATGTGGTGGCCACGGCTTCGTCCCTGATCGAGGCGGTGAGCCGGGAATTTCCCGATTCCATCGTTTTCGCCGGTCAGTCCGTTTTCCGGAAGCCGGGCGTCATTCATCGCCTTCTCCACAACGAAACGGCGTTTGCCATCCAGCAGGAGCTCCGGTGGAAGGGGATCACGACGGTGATCCTGCCCATCCGGATTAACATTTAAGGGAGGCCGCGTTGACTTCGCCCCTGTTCTTCATTATAAAAAAAGCGGGAGACGAGCGTTCATGACCGCCTTCGACGCCGGCGCATTCAGGCATATCGCCCTGGAGGGCGTTTTCCATTCGGGGAAGACGCAATGGGCCGGGCTTTTGGCCGAGCGGATGGGCGGAAAGCTCGTTCAGGACAAGACCGACAATCCCTATCTCAAGGATTTCTACGACGAAAAAGACGGGGCCGCCTTCCTGGCCCAGCTCGTGTTCCTGGTCAACCGCTATCACCAGCAGTCCCGCCTTGTCCAGCGGGAGCTCTTCGAGGAGCGGATCCTTTGCGACTATATCTTCGAAAAAGACAAGATCTACGCTTACCAGACGCTGTCGGACGACGAGCTGGCCGTTTACGATAAGATCTACGGCGTGTTTTCCGAAAGGATTCCCAAGCCCGACCTCGTCATCTATCTCCAAATCGGCCTGCCCACGCTGCTGCGCCGGATCAGCCGCCAGGGATCGCCGCTCGACCGGAACATCTCGGAAAAGTATCTTCAAGACCTCATCGAGGCTTATGATTATTTTTTCTTCAATTACCAGGCCACGCCCCTTCTCGTCGTCAAGTCCGACGAGCTCGACGCGTCCCGCGGGGATCACCTCGACGATTTGATCGAGCAGATCAACGGAATGAAGAAAACGTCCCTCTATTATGTCCCGTCCAGCTTCGACGGAGCGGCGGCGAAGAAGAGATGAGCGATTGAGACTTTACCCCAACCCCGGTTTTTAAGACGGGGTGGGGAGAAAGGATAAAACATGACCCCCCAGCAAGAGCCCTCCCGAATGACGGTCCCCCTCCTCCGGGCCCGCAAGGGCGCCGGCAAGATCGTGGCCCTCACGGCCTACGATTACGCCGTCGCTTCCATCCTGGACGCGGCCGGCGCGGACCTCCTTCTCGTCGGAGATTCCCTCGGCATGGTCCTCCTCGGCTACGAAAACACGCTTCCGGTGACGATGGACGAGATGATCAATCACACGAAGCCGGTCGCCCGGGCCGCCCGGCGAGCCCTGGTCGTGGGCGACATGCCGTTCCTCTCGTATCATCTCTCCGCCGAGCAGGCCGTGGCCAACGCCGGCCGGTTCATCAAGGAGGGGGGGGCGGCGGCCGTTAAGATCGAGGGCGCCTCGCCCCGGAGGTTGCGGCTGATCGAAACCTTGGTCGAGGCCGACATTCCCGTCCTCGGCCATATCGGGCTCACGCCCCAGTCCATCGGCCGCTTCGGCGGCTTCAAGGTCCAAGGGACGACGCCGGCCGGAGCCCGGCGGCTCGTGGCCGAGGCCCGGGCCGTGGAAAAAGCCGGGGCTTTCGGGATGGTTGTGGAGTGCGTCCCGGCGGAGGTCGCAGCGGGGATTACGGCCGCGGTCGGCATTCCCACGATCGGCATCGGAGCCGGGCCTGGCTGTGACGGCCAGATCATCGTTTTTCACGACCTGGTCGGCTTTCACCATGGCTACATGCCCAAATTCGTCAAGACCTACGCCGACCTCCACGGGGTGATTTCAGAAGCGGTCGGCCGCTACCGGGACGACGTCCGGTCGGGTGTCTTCCCGGACGAGGCTCATTCCTATCACCTGAAAGCCGGGACGGCCCGCGGGCCGAAAAGCGGCCGGGCGCGCGGCTGAGCCCCGGAGAAAAGCCATGAAGATCATCGCGACGGTCGAGGAAATGGGCCGGGCGGTCCGGGAAGAGCGGCGGCGGGGACGTTCGATCAGCCTTGTCCCGACGATGGGATTCCTGCATGAGGGGCATTTGTCGCTGGTCCGGCTCTCCCGGGTCGCGGCCGACATCACTGTCGTCAGCCTGTTCGTCAATCCGACGCAATTCGGGCCCAAGGAAGATTTGAACACCTACCCGCGCGATTTCGAGCGGGACGCGGCGATGCTTCGGGCCGAGGGCGCGGATTACCTGTTCGCCCCGGCGGCTGAAGACATGTATGCCTCGGAACACCGGACGTTCGTCGAGGTTCGGGACCTCCAGGACAAGCTTTGCGGGCGGTCCCGTCCCGGTCATTTCCGGGGCGTCTGCACGATCGTCTTGAAGCTGTTCAACCTGGTGCAGCCGGATTGCTCCGTCTTCGGCCAAAAAGACGCCCAGCAAGCCTTGATCCTTAAGCGGATGATCGCCGATCTGAACGTCCCTGTCCGGATGATCGTCGGGCCGATCGTCCGGGAAGCCGACGGCCTGGCCCTGAGCTCGCGCAACACCTACCTGAATCCGGAGGAGCGGCGGGCCGCCCGGATCCTGTCGCTGAGCCTGGCCGAGGCCCGGACGCTCATCGAGGCGGGGGAGCGGGACGCGGGGCGGGTGCTGGTCCGGATGAGAACCCTGATCGAGGCCGAGCCGACCGCCCGCATCGATTACGTCGAGGCGGTCGGTCCCGAAAACCTCGAGCCCGTCTCCGTCCTCAAGAACGGAACCTTGATCGCCCTGGCCGTTTGGATCGGCCGGACGCGCCTGATCGACAACCTGATCGTCGCCTAGGAGAAAGAGGTCCATGCGCCGCACGATGCTCAAATCAAAAATCCACCGGGCCCGGGTCACCGTATCCGATCTTCATTACGAAGGGAGCCTGGGGCTGGACGAGGACCTCATGGAGGCCGCCGGCCTCGTTCCGTACGAGAAAGCGCACGTGTACAATGTTTCCAACGGCGCCCGGTTTTCAACCTACATCATCCGGGAAGAGCGGGGATCGGGGAGCGTGGCCATTTACGGGGCCGCCGCCCACCGGGCCCGCCCCGGCGACCTGCTGATCATCGCGGCTTACGCCCAGTTCGAGGAGACGGAAATCAAGGAATGGAGGCCCAAGGTCGTCCATGTCGATTCCGAGAACCGGGTCAAAAGCTGACGATAACCGCTATTCGCGCCGGTAGTTGGGCGCTTCCTTGGTGATCATGACGTCGTGGACGTGGCTTTCCTTGAGGCCGGCGGATGAAATCCGGATGAAGCGGCCGCGCTCCTGGAGCTCGCGGATCGTCCGGCAGCCGGCGTAGCCCATCCCGGATTTGAGGCCCCCGACGAGCATCTGGATAATCGAGGCGACCGCGCCCTTATAGGGGACCATGCCCTCGATGCCTTCCGGGACGAGCTTCGCCTCGGGGACGGCGGCGTCCTGGAAATAGCGGTCGCGGCTCCGGCCTTCGCGCATGACCTCGAGCGATCCCATGCCCCGGTAAATCTTGTAGGAGCGCCCCTGATAGAGAACGACCTCTCCGGGAGCCTCGTCCGTTCCGGCGAGCATGTTTCCCAGCATGACCGTGCTGGCTCCGGCCGTGACCGCCTTGGTGATGTCCCCGGAGAATTTCACCCCGCCGTCGGCGATGACGGGGATATCCTTGGGCCGGGCGATGCGGACGACGTCGGCGATGGCCGTGATCTGGGGGATGCCGCAGCCGCTGACCATCCGGGTCGTGCAGATCGAACCCGGCCCGACCCCGACCTTGACGGCGTCGACCCCGAGGTCGATCAGCTCCCGGGCGGCCTCGGCCGTTCCGATATTTCCGGCGACCAGCTCCTGATCGGGGAATTCCCGGCGGATCAGCTTGACCATGTCCAGCACCTGTCTCTTATACACATCTGACGCTGCCGACGATCTACTCTGTGTAGATCTCGGTGGTCGCCGTCTCATTAAAAAAAAAAAAAAAAAGACAAACAACAACAAATGTGGACGTACGAACGAGCAACAAGACCATGAAAACACA
>ERZ1026814.902-NODE-902-length-13433-cov-3.365700_pt1 | contig 13433 bp, 13 predicted proteins | sample MGYA00520871_ERZ1026814 | MGnify/ENA primary metagenome ERZ1026814 (study PRJEB33270, sample SAMEA104284478) | anaerobic digester metagenome | biome: Anaerobic digester microbiome; feature: mesophilic sludge digester; material: Anaerobic digester biomass | place... | reverse complement strand
AAGCGAAGCAATCTCTGTTTTATGCTTGGGCTTGCTTCGTCGCTGTCGCTCCTCGCAATGACAGAGGGAAGGGTGCTCCACGCAATGACGTCCTTGTTTGTCATTGCGAGCGAAGCGAAGCAATCTCGGTTCTATGCCATGGATTGCTTCGTCGCTGTCGCTCCTCGCAATGACAGAGGGAAGGGCGCTCCTCGCAATGACAGAGGGAAGGGCGCTCCTCGCAATGACAGGAAGAGTCGTCAGGAATCGGCGCCCAGCTCCACGCCCATCTCGGCGAGCGTCACGAGGGCTTCGCGGGGGAGACTGTCCCGGAGGTCCTCGATGTCGGTCTGCATGACCTCGCAGAAGGCGTGCACGAAGGACTCGTACATGAGGATGAGGTTGTTGACGCCGCCGTCCCCGAGTCCGCTTTTGAGGCCCTCCTCGATGCTCATCACGATGAACTCGTCCTCGGCAAGGCCGAGGGAAGACTTCCGGATCTGCTCGAGGTACTTCTCGGGCGGGATCGATTCGTTGGACAGCATCCAGTTGAGCTGCAGGCAGATCAGGTAGCAGTACTCGGCCCGCTCGCAGACCTCTTTTTCGCTGAGCATGCGTTCCCCCTCTCACAGGTCGCCGTAGAGGCGGTCTCCCTTGCGGGTGCGGTCGTAGCAGTAGGCATCCGCGCCGGGGATGACGACCCTCACCGCGGGGATGCCCGTCTCGGGCCTTGTCAGCTCCACGGCGATGACCCGGTCCAGGCCCCGCTCCCGGAGCCGCGCCACGCAGGCCTCGAGGTCCTCGGTGATGTCGCTGCTGTAGCCGATCTCCATCTCGGAGAGGGCCTTCGCGCTGCGGACGGCGAAGCGCGGGTCTTCGACCGCCTCGTCGTGGGTCAGGTACAGGGGGCTCGTATCCCGGAGCCCGTCGGGTCCGTGCCTGACGAGAAAGAGGGCCCTCGTCGTCGCCATCTCCATGAGCGCCCTCCCCATGGCCACCTTCGGGTCCGTGTGGGCGCCGAACCCCTCGACGGGAAGCGCGTCGCCGTGGCGCATGTCCTTCGAGAAGGCCGCCACGACGGGGATGCCGATGTCGGAGGTGATGTCGCGGGCGACGATCTCGAGGCCCGCCTGCTCGAATCTCCCGGCGATCTCGAGCAGGAAGCGGTTTTCGGGCCGGTCCTCGACGACAATGGGCTCGCCGTAGTCTCGGTTGTACTTGGCGATGCTCCAGGCGTCGCGCTCGACGATCTCCGTGAGGGCATGGAAGACGGCCTCCTCGATCGTGTTGCCCGAGGCAAGGCCGTTGGTGTGAGAACCGTAGAGGAGGCCCTCGTCGCGGTGGAAGGGGTGATAAACCTCCCTGGCGGGGACGAGGATTTCCTCGTTGCGGGCGATGTCGTAGCCCGCCACCCAATGCAGATCGGCATCCGGGCTGAAGTCGCTGAACTGGGAAAGGACGAGTGTCGTGGGGTCGAGGGTGTTGCGTGCCGCGCGAAGGGCGTTGTAGCTGCCGACAATCAGCCGGTCGGCCCATTCCTCGCGGAACTCCGAGGAGAATCGCTCGATCGACTCCAGGGTAAGGGAGACCTGCGCCTGGACGGCCGAGGCGCCCTTGCCGGTGTGGAAGGTCCTGGTGTCGTCCGGCCTCAGGCGCCAGCAGGTGAACACGGGGATGCCGATGCGGTCCAGGGCCGTCGCCTCGCGGAAGTCCTGCATCCCGAGAAGGTCCCGCATGCCCCCGACGAAGCGCAGGGTGTCATCCGGCGGCTTCGCGCGGTGCGTCTCGTGGATGTAGAGCTTCGGGCAGCTCTTGAAGGTGATCGGTGCCATGGCTCCTCCCGATTGCTCAAGCTGCTGTACTCAACGACAATTCGGGGGGGAAAGTCAATAGAAAAGGGGTTCAGGGTCCAGGGCACAGGGAGAAGAATTTTGAGTTGTCCGTTGTGAACGATGAGTTGTGGGAATGGGCTGCCGCGTTTTCATGACGGTAGAATGGAAATTGAACGGGGACTACAGATTCTTGGCGGCCCAGAGGGCGGCCTGGAGGCGGTTGGGGACGTTGATCTTCTTGAAAATGTTGTAGATGTGCGTCTTTACGGTGTGGGGGCTGATGCAGATCCGGGCCGCGATCTCCTCGTTGGTGGCCCCGGAGACGACCATGCTGAGGATCTCGAGCTCCCGCTGCGTCAGGAAGATCATGTCCTTGCCGGACGGTTCCCCGGCGGTGCGCTGCGACAAGATGCACTTGGCCATGATATCGCGGGAGAGCCACATTTCTCCCTTGAAGAGCGACTGGATGCCCTTCATCATCTGCTCCACGGAGTCCGTCTCGTAGAAGAATCCCCGGATGCCCCAGGAAACGGCCCGCTCCTCGATGCCGAGCCCCGGCCTGACGTTGAACAGGGCCACGAGGCAATTCGACAGGACGCGCTTGCCCGACACGGCGAGGGCCATGAAGTACTTGACCGGGTCCCGATCGGGGCAGTCCAGCAGGACAAGCGTGCTGTGATCGGCCTCTTTCGGGTTCACGGTGATCGCAGCCGGATCGGAAGCGATCTTGCACGAGACCCCGGCGGCGGTCGTCATGTAGTGGGCCATCAGTTCGCACTGGAGCGTGCGGGTGCTGATGATCTGGATCGTTTTCTTGCCGGGCGAGTCAGTCTTTGCAGTCCTGTTCTTCATGGCCTGTGTGAAATGGGAGATGGATTCGATCGTGTCTAATACTCGGGTATTAGGATAAGCATATTCCGTTCCACTCTGTGGCTGTTCGCTAAAAATGTTGAATAATCAGTAAGTACATATATTTATGTATAGCCTGGGAGGGCAGTTCCCTGTGCGGGCGGCTGCCGTGTTCTTTGACAGGCGGCGTGAGGGAAGCGAGCGTGGAGAAGAGCGGCGTTTTGAGTCATGGGTGTTGAGGAGTGAAGCGGGGAAGGGAAAGAAGGGAAAGAAGGGGCGCGGGTCAGCCGTTCATCGACGTGCGGGGCGCCATCGAAGCGATGGCGTAGTCCTCACCGAATCGGATGGCCATGCCGTCCTGCCGGGTGCGGGTGACGGTTCCCAGGACGCGGATCCGCGCGCTCGCGGGGCCGAGGAACGTCCCGAGGCCGCCGTAGGAGATCACGAGATCGAGCCGGACCTTCGTGCCCTCCGCCAGGGCGGTGTCGGTGCGGAAGAAGGCGCCGCCGGCGCAGACGTTGACCGTTTTCAGGGAGATCTTTCTTTTTTTCGCCGTGCCTGCCAGGGTCTCGATCTTCACCGGCAACGCGAGATCGTAGCGATCGAATTTCCTGCGCTCAACCATCCGGCACACTCCGACAACCTTTGCTATGGTTGCAGTCTATCGGGTGGGGACCCAAAAGCAAGACGGAAAAAAGTATGAATTTGCATAAGAAAATATCATGAGACAAACCGGTCGGAGTAATCTTTCGAGCATTAGGGGCATCAATGAAAAACGAGAAATGATTCCAATTTTCGCGCTCTTGTGTTACTGTTTCGCCGCTGCGTGTCAGCGACAAAAAGACTGATGCCACGATTGTGACGGATGTTACAAGGCGTGGGATCCGGGGGATGGAGGCCGTAGTGCCGGTATGACGAAAATAGAGGTGAAAAAGGAAAGTCCGGCCGCGTTTCGCGGGGCGATGCTCGCGGTGTGTCATTTCGAGGATTCAAAGAAGCTTGCCGGGGCCGCCCTGCAGCTCGACAGGCAGTCGGGGGGTATCCTCGAGGACGTGATCCGGCGTGGCGATTTTTCAGGCAAGCATGCGCAGGTCTCCATCGTCTACACACGAGGTGCGCTGCCCGTGCACAGAATCCTTCTCCTGGGCCTCGGCAAGAAAGAGAAATGCGACCTCGAGAGATTCCGCCGGGCCTTTTCGAAGGCGGCCCGTGCCGCCCGGGACCTGGGTGTCGGGGAGCTCGCCGTCCGTCTCGAGCCGGTCGGCGTGTCCTACGGCCTGGAGCAACTGGCGGAGGCCGTCGTAGAGGGCGTGCTCCTCGGGCTCTACCGGTTCAGGAAGTTCAAGACCGCCGACCGGGACGAGGTAAAGGATCTCCGCAGGCTGCTGCTCCTGGCCGCGGACGATCAGGAGGCGAAAAGGCTGAAAGCCGCTGCAGGCACGGCCGGGATCGTTTCAAAGGCCGTTTACTACGCGCGGGACCTCGCCTCCACTCCCTCCAACGAAATGACGCCCACCGACCTGGCCCGCCGCGCCCGGGAAGCGGCGGTGTCGAAGAAGGTGAAGCTCACCACGCTCGGCATGCGGGAGATGGAGAAGCTTGGAATGAACGCGCTTCTCTCCGTTGCCCGGGGAAGCATGGAGCCCGCCCGGTTCATCATCCTCGAGTATTCGGGGGGACACCGGGGCGACAGGCCTTTCGTCATTGTCGGCAAAGGGATCACCTTCGACAGCGGCGGGATCTCGCTCAAACCCCCGGACAAGATGGAGGAGATGAAGGCCGACATGTCCGGAGGGGCGGCCGTGCTGGCCGTGGTCAAGGCGGCCTCCGAGCTCGAACTGCCGCTCAACCTCGTGGGGCTCGTCCCGGCCACGGAGAACCTGCCGGGCGGCCGCGCCTACAAGCCGGGCGACGTGCTGCGGTCCATGTCGGGGCAGACGATCGAGGTCATCAGCACCGACGCCGAGGGACGGCTCATCCTGGCGGATGCCCTGACCTATGCGGGCCGCTTCAAGCCGAGGGCCATCATCGACATGGCGACCCTGACGGGGGCCTGCATCATCGCGCTGGGCGATGACGTGATCGGCATGATGGGCACCGACGGGGCCTTGAAGGAAAGCCTTCGGCGTGCCGCTGACGAGACGGGCGAAAAGCTCTGGGAACTGCCGATCTGGGAGGACTACGCCGAGCTCATCAAGAGCGACGTGGCCGACATGAAGAACACGGGAGGGCGGGCAGGGGGAGCCATCACGGCGGCCGTCTTCCTGAGCAAGTTCGTGGGCGCCACCCCCTGGGTGCACCTCGACATCGCGGGGCCGGCCTGGCTGAACAAGGAGAAGCCCTACATTCCCCGCGGGGCGTCGGCGGTGGGCGTGCGCCTGCTGCTGCGGTTCCTGCGGGACCAGGCCTTGAAGAAGTGAGGGAAGCGACGAAGCCGTCATCGTTTATGCCTCCGATTCTCCAGATCGAAAACCTGAGCACGCACTTCGAGACGGCGCGGGGCACCGTCAAGGCCGTCGACGGCGTGGATCTCTGCGTCAACGAGGGCGACACCCTCGGCATCGCCGGCGAGTCGGGATGCGGCAAGACAGTTCTCGCCCTCTCCGTCATGCGCCTGGTCCCGAGGCCTCCCGGCAGAATCGTGTCGGGCCGGATCCTGTTCGAGGGAGAGGATCTCCTGGCCTTTCCGGAGGAGGAGATGCGCCGCATCAGGGGCAAGCGGATCTCCATGATCTTCCAGGAGCCCATGAGCTCCCTGAACCCCGTGTTCCGCATCGGCGATCAGGTCGCCGAGACCCTGCGGCTCCATGAGGGGCTCTCCTCCGCGGAAGCCCATCACCGGGCCGTGGAGATGCTCCGGCTGGTCGGGATACCCGCCCCGGAGACGCGCGCCCGGGATTATCCCCACCAGATGAGCGGCGGGATGCGGCAACGGGTGATGATCGCCATGGCCCTGTCCTGCAGGCCGCGCCTCATGCTGGCCGACGAGCCCACGACGGCGCTCGACGTGACGATCCAGGCCCAGATCCTCGAGCTCATCCAGGGCCTGAAGCGGGAGGTGGGCACGTCGGTGGTCCTGATCACGCACGATCTCGGGGTCATTGCCGAGGCCGCCCAGGCTGCGGCCGTCATGTACGCGGGCTGGGTCGTCGAGCAGGGCCCCGTGGAAAGGATTTTCTCCTCCCCGCTTCACCCCTACACGGTGGGCCTCATGAATTCGATTCCCCGGATCGGGAGGAGGCCTGCGGGCAACGGGTACCTCAACGTCATCCCCGGCACCATCCCCGACCTGCTCGAACTGCCTTCGGGCTGCAAGTTCCGCGATCGCTGCGACCGTGCCATGCCCATCTGCGCCGAGAAAAAGCCGGCGCTGCTCGAGAAGACCCCGGGACATTCTGTTAGGTGCTGGCTGCATGCGTAAAGTCGAAGAAGTGAACATAGAGGAGGACAGAGTTTTGGGTTACGAGTGTTGAGTTTTGAGTTGTTGAAGGAGAATGCTACGTCGGGATCACGCCCTGCTTGCAATGAAATGCCGCTGAGCGCGATTCTCTCTTCACTCGAAACTCATGACTCATAATTCAAAACTTTCGAGCTATGGCTGACATTCTCGTCGACATCAGGGGCCTTCGAAAGCATTTCCCCGTCAAGGGCTCGCCGATCAGCGGGCGGAAGTCCGTCGTCAAGGCCGTCGACGGGGTGGACCTTGCCGTCTACCGCGGGGAGACCCTGGGCCTCGTGGGCGAGAGCGGGTGCGGCAAGACCACGCTGGGCCGGCTTGTCGTCCGGCTCGAGACCCCGACTTCCGGAGAGATCCTGTTCGAGGGCGAGAACATCCTGGGCTACGGCGGGGAGAAGCTGAAAGCCTTCCGGCGCGAGGTCCAGATGATCTTCCAGGACCCCTATTCGTCGCTCAACCCGCGCCGCAGCGCCGGCAGCACCATCGGGGAGCCGCTGCTGGTTCACGGCATCTCGGCCGGACGGGAGCGCGACGAGGAGGCGGCCCGGCTCATGGAAAAGGTGGGGCTCACGCGGGAGCAGATGGGCCGCTACCCCCACGAGTTCAGCGGCGGCCAGCGGCAGCGGATCGGGATTGCCCGGGCGCTGGCCCTGCGGCCGAAGCTGATCATCGCCGACGAGCCTGTCTCCGCGCTGGATGTCTCCATCCAGGCCCAGATCCTGAACCTGCTGCGGAGCCTGCAGCGGGAATTCGAGCTGACCTACCTGTTCATCTCCCACGATCTCAGCGTCGTCGAACACATGAGCGACCGGGTGGCCGTGATGTACCTGGGGAAGATCGTCGAACTGGCCGCAAGCGCCGATCTGTACAACCGGCCGCTTCACCCCTACACGCAGGCCCTCATCTCGGCCATTCCCGTTGCCGACCCGGGCCGGATGTCCCGGCGCCTGCGGACAGGTGGCGATGTCCCGAGCCCCATCGACCCGCCTGCCGGGTGCGCCTTTCACCCCCGATGCAGCCGGTGCGCCGACGCATGCCGGGACGCCGTTCCTGCCCTGGTCGAGCGGGAAAAGGGGCATTTCGTCGCCTGTCACCTGCCGGGGTGATTTTCATCCTTGATTTTTCGACGGTTTCAACAAATCATATCCTCAGGCTGTATTTTTCCGTCGGACAATCCGTCAAAAAAGGAGAGCGCCTATGGGTCCCGCAAGTTCACGCGCGTCGTTCGGGAAGGCGGCGGTTGCCGTCGCGGTCATGGCCCTTGCGGCCTGCGCGCCCGGCATCATGCTGAAGTGGAACCAGGTCGATGCCCGGGCAGTGATGAAGGGCGAGGCGGGCGCCGAGAAGTTCAACGCGATCCGCGTGGCGACCTTCGGTCCCCACGCGGAGCAGATCTACGGGTACTTCCTCTATCGTGACGGCTTCGAGGTCGTCACGGACGGGGGCGCCTCGATCGAGAGACTCGGGAAGCTCACCATGGGCGAGGTTGCCGCCGATTACGCCGGGGTCGTGAAACGCAACATGTACGGTCCGAGAACCCTGGTGACTCGTGAAATCTACCGGGGCGGCGGCGTCATCGGCTACACGATCACGGATCTCAAGCTCGATGCGTATCTCTGGGACATCACCCCTTCCGGGCAGGAGTCGAAACCCGTGCTCCGGCTGGAATACGAGGACCGCAGAACGTTCAAAAACGACGGGGACGGCAGGGGCATCCCGGATTCGTTGCACTGAGCCCCTCACCGGCTGAAATGGTCCCAGCCAGGCGGGCCGGCCGGCGCCAGGGGGGAGCCGCCGGCGTCGAATATGCCGGGCGCCGGGGCGCGCCGGAGTTCGCCGATCCTCGTCAGGGGGAGATCCCGGAAGGGCCATTCGCGCCCGAGACGCCTCTCCTTTTCCTTCGGCACGGAAAAGAGCAGTTCGTAGTCCTCGCCGTCGGAGAGAGCCTGCTCCATCGATGTGCCCGTGCCGCGGCGGGGGACGGCCCCCACGTCGAGGAAGAGCGAGACGCCTGAGGCCCGGCACAGGCGTCCCGCATCGATGAGCAGGCCGTCGCTCACGTCGATCATTGCGCTTGCGAATCCCTGCTCGGACAGCCACCTTGCCTCCGCGAGCCTCGGCTCGAACTCCAGGTGATGGCCGGTCGGAAACGAACGGCCGAACAACCCCGTTGCCCAGAACCCGTCACCGTCCCCGGCGCCGGAACGGCGAAGAACCCGGCTCTCGACGGCCCGGCCGACGATCGTCAGGCTTGCCACCGTCTTGCCGGCTCCTCTCGCCAGGTCCCCGCCGATGAGGTGCGTGTCCCAGCGCCGGGCAAGATCGAGCATTCCGTCGAAGAACCGATCAAGCCAGGCCGCGCCGTGACGGCTACCCAGGGCCACGGAGCTGAGGCAGTACAGCGGCGTGCCCCCCATGGCGGCGATATCGCTCAGGTTGCGGGCCAGCAGCTTCCGGCCGACCTGCTGCGGGGATGACGCGAAGGCCCCCTCATCGAGGAAGTGACGCCCCTCGACGACCTGGTCAGCGGCAATCAGCAGGAGGCTGCCGCCGGCTTCGCGAAACCCGGCGCAGTCATCCCCCGGCGGGATGACGAGCTCGCCCGGGGGACGGGGCATGCGCTTGAAGAGGGCCTCCAGAAAGTCGTCTTCGGTCATAAGAAACGGGTCCAGGGTTCGGGGCACAAACTCAAATGGTCCCCGAATCCAGCGATAAACCACGTCATCGCGGTGAGCCGAAGCCCCGAGCGCAGCGTGGGGGGCAGCGTGGCGATCTCGCCGTTTCCATGAGATTGCCGCGCACCCTGCGGGTACTCGCAATGACCCTTTCTAACCGTATTTATGCTTCTTATCGCTGGATTGGGGTACGTTTTACGTTCAAAGGATAAAGCTTCGCTTTGTCAGTTACGCGAAGGATAAAAAAGCATAACATCCTGTCCGGGTTCGCATGGGGTTTGTGTATGCGCACAGAGCTCGATATACGCCAGGCCCGCCGGGCCTGCAGCAAGCCGGGGAGGGGAAGATGTCACGCGGAGACGCGGTCGTGATTCTGAAACGGCCGGCGACAGCGGCCAGAGCCGGTGAATGGTTTGGCCCGCTGCACCCGGGGAATTGAGCATCCGGTTGCAGGCAGCCTCCCTCCTGTTCTCTACATCGGCCCGATCCGTCTCGGCGCCTGTCTTCTCCCCTGCGTTTTGCCGGGATTTATCAATGCAAAATCCCTGCAAAATCACGGAAAAACGTAACGAATTCCGGCAGTGAAGTCAATAGAAAATCCGCCGTAAGTTTGGTCATTTACGATTGTTTCGGGGTCCGGGGCAGGTTTTGGGGGCGGGCCTTACGGTGCAGGGGCACCCGTGAATCGTCCCCCGCAATTTTTGTAGTAGAAAATGCCTCAGGGGGCAAAAAACGGTGATGTTCGGTGCTGAAAAAGGGCCCCGCAAGTCGCCGGCCGTTCTGACGGACGAGGTCGGGCCGCGGCCGGGCGCCCTGAAACCTTTGAATATCATTGTACGGTCATTCATTTTCTGATAACGGGAAGACGGGCCTTCGCATGGGCAACGGGCGCGGAAACCGGCGCCGTCACAGGGCGACACTGCGTTATCCGGAGAGGGGGAAAAGGATGCGATCGAAAAGGCGGATGCAGCTCGTTCTCGCCGTTGCGGTCAGCCTCTTTCTTGCGGCCTGCACGTCCGGCAAGGAGACGGCAACGGCGGCCATAAAGGCGGCCGAGGATGCCCTCAGCGCCGCAAGGAGCGAGGCAGTGAAGTTCGTGCCCGACCAGGTCAAGGGCATTGACGATGCGATCCGGGCGGCGAAGGCCAGCTTTGACAGGGGCGATTACAAGGAGGCGCTCGCCGCGGCGCAAGCCATTCCCGACAGGGTGAAGGAGATGAACGCCGCCGTTGCAGTCAGGAAGGAGAACCTGGCCAGGAACTGGGCGGAGATCTCGGGCGGCGTGCCGGAGATGCTCGAGGCCATAAAGGGCCGGCTCGATACCCTGAAGGCGGGAAAGAGGCTGACTGCGCCCATGGACAAGACCAGGCTCGAGCAGGCCGAAATGCGCTATGAGATCGCCACCATCCTGTGGGACGAAGCGAAGAAGACTCTCTCGGAGGGCAATCCGGCCGATGTCATGCCGCTGGCGGCCGCGGCCAGGGAAGACGCCGTGGCGGCCATGAAGCTCCTCGAATTACAGGTGCCGGCGGCGGCAAAATAACGCTGCCGTCCCGATCGAAATCCCCCGGCCCTTCACGCCGGGTGATGATCGCGGTCAAAGAGGGGGGCCTTCCTGAAGGACGATCGCTAGTTCGTGCCGCTTTCCTTCGCCGGCCCCCGGGGCGGCGCGCAGCGTTATACAGGCGGGACGGGGGGCGATTCAACCGCCGGGCGCGCCTGACAGCCCATCCCGGCGCCCTTACGGCCGGAAATCGTCCGAGTGTTCCGCAACAAACACGCGCAGCCGGCGCATCACGTCCTTCTCGATCTGCCGGATCCGTTCCCGGGTCAGTCCGAACTGTTTGCCCGTTTCCTCGAGGGTATGCGCCTCGCCGTCCATCAATCCGTACCGGAAACGCATGATCTCCGCTTCGCGTCCCGTCAGCTGCTGCATGAGCTGCTCGAGCTGCTGATCCACTTCGATCTGCGCAATGGCTTCGTCGATGCGGCGCGGTTCGAGGCTCTCGGGAATGCCGCGGCTCTGGAGGTAAAAGAGCTGCTCGTCACTCACCTTGCTGACCGTGGCCTCGTGGCTGATGCTGGTGTCGTTCTCGTCGATCTCCATGACCGGGTAGGTGTCGGAGCGCGACTTGTCGTCCAGGATCAGCGCGTCGCAGATCCCGTCGCACAGCACCTCGAGCCGCTTCGCCGCGATGATGCCGTCGACGTCTCGCGGCAGCATTGCCGGCGTCGGATGCTTCAATTCGAGATACTCGAGAATAAACCGCGACTCGTAGACCGATGTCCCGTCGTCGGCGATCAGCACCGGCAGCTTCTCGAGCGTGCTGTAGCTCAGCAACCCGAAAATCAGGCCCAGCACACAGATGCCGATTCCGATCAGCAGCAGGGTGCTGCCCGTGATGCCATGGAACGAGACGATGTCGAGCGACGGCAGTGTGATGTTGGCTTCGCCGCCAAGTTGGTGTTCCCCTTCGGCGGCGCCACTGCCGCAACCAGCAAGAACAAGGGTCCCCAGCAGACCCAGCAGGACGGCTGGGAGCCGGGTGCGTTTCCTCGCGCCCGGGTGGCGAGTTGTCAGATTGGTGCCAAAATTGGCCATTTTGTTTGCATCCCTCTCGCGAGGCTCGTTTTCTGTTGTCCAGATCACTTCGCCGCTCTATCCAAACACCTCAACGGAAGCGTGCTTGATTGTGACCACAAGGGGGACAGGTCCCCAAAGGCGCCGACGTTCGGCCAGGCCTTGGGGCCCACGCTAGGCGTTGACCTCGGGGAGCCCTTCGCCAGGGGTCTCGCGGCCATCTCCGCGCCCGGGCCCCTGACTGCGGTCAGTCGTCGTCGAGTCGGTGGCCGTCGGCTGCTGGGTGGCGGCCTGCGAGGTGGCGCTGCTGCGCGGCGCTGTGGAGGCGCTGGTGGGTGGTGCCGAGGTGGTGCGGGCCGTCGTCGGAGCAGCCGACGTCGTCCTGGGTGCAGACGAGGCCGAGGCGGTCACCGTGGTGGTGATTTCGTTGTCCGGTGCGACCGTCGGGGTGCCGGCATCGAGGTTCCCGGCCATCACCATGCCTGCCTTCGGGGCCGGGAGCGTCAGGTCCTGCGTGGCCTGGGCGCTTATGCGCGTGCCGACTGGGATCTGGAGGGGCTGGAGCGGCGACTCGGTATCGACAGCGCCCGTCGCATCGGCGACCCAACCCATGACCGTGAGGCCGGTCACCGGGTTCACGAGCGTGCCCTCGACGTCGATATCGAAGGCTCCGTCCCTCGTATAGAAGTTGCGCGTGCCGTCGCTGACGACGCGCGACCTCGAGCTCGCGTATCTCGGCACGACCTTCGTCGTGGACTTCATCGACCTGCCCGTCGGCGCGCCGGTCTCGACCTTCGTCGGCTTCAGCAACACGAGGACGAGCACCGGCATCGCGCTGCCATTCTCGCTGTCGATCTTCGGCGCGAATCCACGCTCCCCGAAGAATCGCTCCATCGACGAGCGCGTGCCCGAGCGCTTCAAGGACTACCTGCGCCAGTCACACGCGAAGGACGCGTCATGAAGGTATGCATCGTCGGTGCCGGCGCGATCGGCGGCTTCATCGGCACGCGCTTGGCCGCCGCCGGCGGTTGTGAGGTCAGCGCGGTGGCGCGCGGCGCCACGCTGAAGGCCTTGCGTGAGCACGGCTGGCGGCTGCGTCAGCCGGTTGGGCTGCTGCAGGCGCCGGCCCTGGCTGCCGAGGATCCGCGCGAGCTGGGCGTGATGGATCTGGTGGTGGTGGCCGTCAAGGCGCCGGCGCTGCCCACAGATGACGCAGCCTTCGATCACGACGAGATCCGCGACCTGCTCCGCAACATCGGCGTCATGCTCGGCTTCGATGCGAGTACCGAGATCCAGGTTGCCCACGGGGCTAGAGTGGACGGTGTCTGGACAGCCCGCCTCGGCAACCTGGGCATCGGTCGACTGGCGCAAATCGTCGATGCGGTCCACGATGGTTTCGTGTCGTTCGAGGGCGAGGGAGAACTGGTCAAGGATTTCGTCGATCACGCCGCCTTCGCGCGCCCACCGGTTGTTACCCTCCATGTGCGCCGTCGCTCCCAGCGCCCACAACCGGACTTCACTCGAGGAGTTGCCGCCTAGCACCGGACGGTCCTGAACCAGCGCGACGCGGATCCCGGCACGCGCCGCGGTGATGGCAGCGCACGTCCCGGCCAGCCCGCCGCCTACGATGACCAGATCGGCCTCGATGTATTCCTTCTTGGCTTCCCGTGAATCGACAGCGGGCTCCGTTTTCATGCGCGATATCTTGTTCATGGCCGTTTCCTTCTTCTCTCAGAAAGGGGCAAACTAGGGCAATCCCGTCAACATCATTCCCTGGCTATGTGTAAGTGAAATAGACTGCGCGATACAGCCTGGTTCCGGCGCCACGCGCGCCCAACGCGCGCCTGCGCTCCGCATCCGTTCCGGCTCAACCTTCACCCCTTGATGCCGGACAAATTCGCGCCCTGGACAAATTGCCTCTGGAAGAGGAAAAACACCACCAGCACCGGGATGACCATCATCACGGTAGCGGCCATCAGCAGGTTTTGCATGCTGCCCTGGCCGGGAAGCTGTCTCTTATACACATCTGACGCTGCCGACGAACTACCCCGTGTAGCACT